>Ga0206911_1132_pt1 | contig 16743 bp, 17 predicted proteins | sample Alteio_BWOrgHeat_74_FD_152956 | JGI IMG/M metagenome (GOLD analysis project Ga0206911, IMG submission 152956) | Enriched cells from forest soil in Barre Woods Harvard Forest LTER site, Petersham, Massachusetts, United States -... | ecosystem: Environmental > Terrestrial > Soil > Temperate forest >...
TAGCTACCCTCACCCTCACCGCCGCGGCCGCAGCAGCAGGATTCATTCCCGCCCAGCGAGCAGCCTCTACCAACCCCTCGCAAGCCCTGAGAACCGAATAGCAATCTTCTTTGCTCAGGTCGTCGAATTGTAGCTTCGGCGCCCGGGAGGGTGCGAACTCTTTGTCAGTTCCTGAAAAGTCACGTTTTGAGCAAGTTCACCTGGCCAGAAGATTCGGTGCGTCGAACTGGGTGAGAACCCCGTTTGCGGGAACCTCACGTGATGAGAGACTGATTCCGCTCTTAGGAACCTGACTTTTCAACGTATGGGCCTCGACGCTGTAGAGATTATCCTCCGCTCAGAAGAACTCTTCGTCATCACAATCGGCGACGACGAAGCCGCAGCCGTTCGAACCGTCGGAGACTTCTACAATCATGACTTGCATGAAGCTCGATGTGACGCCATTGGAATCTCCAGTTACCTCCGCGGTGCTTCCGACGATCTCGCAGAAGGAAAAGAAGCTGTTTTTTTTCTCTCTATAGTTCGACTGTCAAGACGCTAGGAATCAACCCCGAACTTCAGAGAAGCATGTGATTGCTAAGTGCCGGTGTACGCGATCTTAATGAGCGTTGGCGTCTCGATCGTCGTGGTCGCGACCGTCACATTGTTTTGCACCATGTTGAGGACCGTATCTGTACCGGCATCCACGATATAGTTGAGACCATTGCCGCCCAACGCGCCGTCGAAGAAAATCTCACCAAACTTGGGCAGCTCAGGTGATCCGCCGGTTACACCCGGGCGTTCGAATATCCATTCGATCTGATTTTCCGCCGATACCGTATTGGCTGGCGGCGTGATGTCAAACCCAGCGCGATAGCCCTGCGTCAGATTCACCAGATTTACGTAAGCATCGGTCGGCGACTCCATGCAGATCAAGCCGATCACCGTGTCTCCAAAACTTAGCGGAAAGTTGGGAATCGCCGACCAGTTAAACGGCCACCATTCCGAGACGGCATAACAACCCTTGCTAACCTTACCTGTCGCGTCTCTGGCCACGTATTGGATGGTGCCGATCTGGGTGACGTCTGCGGTCCCATCAATACCGATCCAGGCAAACGAATTCCAGTTGCCCTGACCAGTGACCGGGGGCACGACATCCGGCACGCTCCATTCACCCTGAACCCAGTTGAACGTCTGGCCGGGCGCGGTATGCACCACGCAACCTGACCAGAACGGATGAGGGTATGTCGTGATATTGGCGCCTAGAGCTCCGCGAGGCTCAATGCCGGGGAGCAGCTCGTTGAGTGAACGGAATTCGGGAACGATGTGGGTGAGATTGCGCGAAAATACTTTGTCCCACCGGCCCGCGAGTTCAGGATGAGTGAAGGGATTTGGACGCTGTGGTAGGCCGTAGCGACGCAACTCGCGTGGCTGTGCGGCCTGCGCGTTGAAGTCGTTTGGCGGTAACGGATAAGTCTTGACGCTGCTCATGGCTCGTAGCAACCTCCCGGGTTATTTAGGCGAAAACCTTAATCCGGCCACGACATAGTGAAAGAAGACGCTCTGGCGTTTCACCGATTATGAAGAGTAGCTTGCTATCGGCGATACGCAGCGGGCTCGCGTGTTTTCGAGAAATTAATTGTACTTTCCAGGGCAAGAACGAGGCGTGAAATGCCCCGTGGACACGCGTAACCCCTCAATTGGCTCACGCGATGTGATACCGGTGCTGCTGGATTTACCTGATAAGCCCAGACACTAATATCAGCGATCGAGCCAACTACGCCCTGCAACTTCTGACTCACCGCACCGCTGTGCGAGATCAGTTGAACCGGAATCGACAGACCGAATCCGCCAAGTGGTCGCAATGGTGGACACGCGAAGGTGCGACCGCTCGCATCTACAAAGACCCAGAGTGTGGAGGGACGATTCCACTGCCATAGGTGCGCAGCGGCTACCGATACGCGAACTGCCCGTAAAGTCGCATTTTGAGCAAGTACACCGGACCAGCGGGATCGGCGCGTTGAACTTGGTCAAAACCCCCTTTCCGGGAGCTACTATCTAAGTGGTTCTCTGATGAAGACTCTAGGGAGAATCAGGAAAAAGCGATTGCGCGCTGCTGGTGGGCTTGAGAGGATGGCGAATGAGATTTTGGCTATTCCTTGTGGCTCTATGGTGCTGGGGCATTGCTCTTTCAACCCTAGTGGGGCCTCTCATGCGGGTCATCTTCGGCGTGATCGGCATTGCTGCTTTTGTTTGGTACAAGAGGACTAAACCAAAAGCGCCGGGTGATTCCCGCGATCTCCGCAAAATCCCGTGGGTTAGCGGAAGAGGGACGATGAGGCACGTTTCTATCGATTGGTTGGTGCTATACATTTCGCTTATCGCGGCGATCATGCTTGTTTCCGGGATCATTTGGTGCGTTTCGCCCATGCGTTTTGTAAACGGCTACCGCGCTCTAATCTTTCGAAATAAGGTCACCAGCGCGAAATGGTGGGAATCTGCGGTCTGTAGTAAATCTGGTCGTGTGTGCGGCGCTTTGCTCGCCTACTTCGGAGTCTTCATCCTCTATCAGTTGTGGATTGGTGAGTTTCGTTAGATCACGCGGATTGATATATCGAGTTCATTGCCCAAGGCTGACGCACCAGCCCAGAGCTAATTGAAACTCCTGTGAAGTCGGGTTATCGGCAAGTTCGGTTGGTTCCGAAAACCTCGTTTTGCGGGAACGATCACTGCGTCAATGTTCCAGCGCTGCCGTTGGCGGCACTTATGACTAAGTAAGGGGCTTCGTCATGCGAAAGGTGAGATAGTCGCCATACCAGTGGCGAGTGCGGATGGCGAAGTGCCCTTCACTCCACTGCGCAAGATCGGCCTCATTGATCCTGATGTGATCGTAGCGATCGCTCAGCGCGAACCGAAGCCGGCCGGGAATATCAGAAAAGCGCGGATGCATGTCTTCGAGAACGAGGAAGAAATCTCCACCGGGCTTCAATACGCGGGCAGCTTCCTGAACCACCAGTTCGGGCCGCATACTGTGATTCAAGCTCCAGAACGAATACACCCGCTGAAAGGTCCCGGAAGGAAAAGGGAGGTGCTCGCCGACGCCCTTGACGAAAGACCAGGAGCCTTGGGCTTCTTTGCCCTGGTCCGCGATGCTGGTCCATTCAGGTCGAATCCAATTGAGATCAGGGTCCAGGCAAATATACCTGGTGTCAGGGTAAAGAAAGTTGCGGGTGTGACCCGATCCTCCGCCGACGTCCAGTACGGGGCCCGGCCCCGAAAAGATCTCCTTTGGGAACAGACCAAGGTCGTTGTCCAGGAGACGTTTTGCACTCTCCGGGTGAGACACGAGGTCGTCGTACCAGGCGTCCATCTGCTTCAAACGGTCCTTCCAGGCTTCGGCGACTGTGAGGTCCTTCTCGGGCAGCATCAGGTCGATGAAACGTTTGTCCGTCTGCTGGTATGCGGTGCTGCAACCATTGCAGATGAGCAGATCTATTGCTTTTGTCAGGGGCTGCTTGCACGCAGGACAGGCAAGCTGACCGTAGATCCACTCCCGTGAGTCCATTCGCCTTACGGTAGGCGGACTCTCAGCCCCAAGTCAAAGGATTTCGTGCCTCGAGCGTTCAAGCCCGAAAGAGAGATAACGTGGCGGTCCAAATTCCTAGAAAGTCGGGTTTTCGGCAAGTTCGGTTGAAGTTTCCGATAACCCCGTTTTCAAGGACTCTCGCCCGCCATCCAACCTTCAGTCGCACGAGCTGCGTAGTCACATAGCTATTCGCCATACAGAGCTTTGGCGAAGGCTTTTGCCGTTGCAAGGCCGAGCCCCGATGCAGCGCCCGTAACCAGGGCGGCCGTGTTTTCAAAAGTGATGTTCATTCTTCTCTCCATGCTTTGGTTGTGTGCCCGCAGTTTGTTTAGCGATCGATCAGCTTCGCGTGGGTTGCGGGGTAGCGTTCGCCTTCGACCTTGATTGCGGAGGAGGCTTCTTCAAGGGCGCGCACATCTTCTAAGGTGAGATCGATGGTTGCGCCGCCGAGATTTTCTTCGAGTCGCGAGAGCTTGGTCGTGCCTGGAATCGGAACAATCCATGGCTTTTTGGCGAGGAGCCATGCGAGAGCGATTTGTGCGGGTGTGGCTTTCTTCTGGTCTGCGAATTTGGTGACTACCTCGACCAGCACGCGATTTGCTTTGCGATTTTCTTCACTGAACCGCGGCACGATAGCGCGGAAGTCGGTGCTGTCGAACTTAGTGGATGCGTCAATCTTGCCCGTGAGGAAGCCCTTGCCGAGGGGGCTGAAGGGGACAAAGCCGATGCCGAGTTCTTCGAGCGTGGGCATGACCGACTCTTCGGGCTCGCGCCAGAAGAGGGAGTACTCGCTCTGCAATGCAGTGACGGGCTGCACGGCGTGAGCACGGCGGATCGTCTTTGCGCCTGCTTCGGAGAGGCCGAAGTGTTTCACCTTGCCCGCCTGGATCAGGTCTTTCACGGCACCGGCTGTCTCCTCGATGGGAGTGCTGGGGTCGACGCGATGTTGGTAGAGGAGCTCGATGGTGTCGGTTTGCAGACGCTTGAGCGAGGCTTCGACGACTTGTTTGATATGGTCGGGTCGGCTGTTGAGTGCGTTCCATTTCCCACTGTCATTGGGGTTGGCTTCAAATCCGAACTTGGTGGCGATGGCAACTTCTTTGCGGAATGGAGCGAGGGCTTCGCCGACGACTTCTTCGTTGACGTAAGGCCCGTAGACTTCGGCGGTATCGAAGAAGGTGACGCCGCGCTCAACGGCGGCTCGGATGAGTTTGATGGCTTCTGACTTTTCCGTGGCTGGGCCGAGGCCGAAGCTCAAGCCCATGCAACCGAGGCCAAGTGCTGAAACTTCGAGGCCGCTCTTTCCTAGTGTGCGCTTTTGCATGATTTCTCCTGTGTCGATGGTGCCTTGTTCCATCTGATGCAAGTCTAGGCAGAAATCGTCTATGAGACTAGATAGTTACGGGTTGAAAGAGTTATGAGTAAAATTCATGAATCAATGAAAAATGATTTGGGAGAACTCTCAGCCTTCGCCGTCGTTGCGGAAGACCGGAGCTTTACCCGTGCTGCCGCGCGCCTCGGTGTTTCGCAGTCTGCCTTTGAGCCACTCCATGAGAGGCCTTGAAAAGCGTCTAGGGTTACAACTGCTCGCGCGGATCACACGAAGTGTCTCTCCAACTGCCGCCGGCTCGGCGCTCCTCCACGAGCTTACGCCGGCGCTCGAACGAATTGAGCGAGCGGTAGCCGAAGCTCGGAAGCAACGGGAGAGTCCAGCTGGCCGCATTCGGCTGATTATCCCGCGAACCGCCACGCAGATGGTTCTGCTGCCAAAGCTTGCTCAGTTCGCACGTACCTATCCTGAAATTGGTCTGGAAGTCACATCTTCCAATGACCCTGTCGATCTTGTCGCCGGGGAATACGATGCCGGCGTTCAGATTGGGGAATTCATCCAGCGCGACATGATTGCCGTTCGAGTGACCAAAGACATGCGCCTTGCTGTCGTGGGCTCGCCGAACTATTTCGCATCCCACAAAGTGCCGCTAAAGCCCCATGAGCTCAAAGATCACGCCTGCATAGGATTTCGCTTCAGCAACGGTCTCTATCGCTGGGAATTCGAGAAAGGCCGTAGGGCTCTCACGATCAGCCCACAAGGGCCGGTTTCATTTGACGATCCTGACCTGGTGATCCAAGCGGTGCTAAACGGCGTCGGGATCGGAACAGCGATGGAGGAGACACTGAAGGGCCTGATCGCAGAGGGACATCTAAGAGGGTGGTGCCCGACTTTCCCAGGCTACTTTCTCTATTATCCGAGCCGCCGCAATCAGCCTGCTGCTCTCGTAGCCCTCATAGAAACACTACGAATCTCAGATTGAACGCGTCATTTGAACTACCGGCGTTTGCTGACTACCCGGAAACGGCCTTCCGTTTACCAATCCAACCTCACGTCGCCGCACTGAACCGGCAGTTCCCGAAAAGTCAGGTTATCGGAAACTGATTTCCTCCCAACCCCTTCTTCAACAAATACAAAATGGCCGTCCCCATGCGGGACGGCCATTTTGTACTTTTCCGCTGCAGTTGCTTTCGTTCTTACGCAGACAACGAGTGCATTCCGGCTGGACTTTCGAGCGCAGGAGTCATCTTTGCGGAAGCCCGACGCATGACCTCAAGCTCGGCCGGCGCAAACAGCTCCGGTGGAATTCCGCCGACTGCGACGAAGCCAGGATCGTCGCCAAGCGCCATCGAGATCTGGTTCCAGCGAAGGAACGGCGAGGTCGTTGGCAGCACGATGATGCGGCGCTTCGGCTCCGGGAACGCAAAGTACGCGGACCATGTCAGCAGAGTCAAACTGACTGCAATCACATTGACCAGGCTGATCGTGGAGTACATGCTCGGACTATGAGTCAGCCACGCTGCATTCACCAGGCTGACCGTAGCCAGAACACCGAGACCAATGCTCACACCAAAGATGCGGCTATTGAACGAGAGACCCATGGGCCGGATGGCGAAGCAAACGAACAGCAGCAAGCAGAGGGTAAGAATGCTCGAGGTCTGCTGGAGCTGCGTGACCATCGCAACCATGAACTTGATTCCGGAGAGATGGGGCGAGACCGCCACGCCAATGGCAACTGCAACCGAGATGGCCGCAACCCAACGGAAGACCAGCATTCCCAGGGTCTGCAGGCCCTTCAACGGAGCCATCGCCAGTCTGAAGATGCTGTAGATGACAAGAAGAGACAAAATCGCCTCGAGAGCGTAACTCGTCCAGTACACATAGAAATAGATTTGATAGGCGAGATGCTTCTCAATGCCGCGTCCGCTGAAGGTAAGCAGCGGAATACAGATGAAGGCGCATATGAGTCTCACGCACAAAAGTGCGAAGAGATACACATATTGGCGGACCGCTTTTGCGCGTACGAGAAAGTACACTAGCAAGCCGCAGAGGATTGGCTCAACATATTGAAGCTGCGAGAGCAGACCAAAGAGGGAGTCTTTCATGGTTGTCCATACCTGTAAGGCAAACTCAGCCTAGCGTATTCCAGGCACGGACACAATGGATTTATTGGGTGATCCTGCAAAAATTTGCCCACTAAAGAACTCTTAACTAAAGAGTAACGGGCCAGGCAGGCAGCCTCGGCCCATCGGGCCCGAACTACCGGCCCTGACCCATACCGCAGGCGTTCGGATCGTCCGGAGCGCAGCTCGGAATCGGGAGAACACTCACGCGGGAGGCGACAACCTTGTTCTGCGTGGAGGCAGTGGAGGTCTGAGTAGTGGCAACTGCACCGGTGAGGACGAGAACTGCAACGAATGCGCGAACGATGTTTTTCATGAAATTAGGTCCCTTTTGATTTCTCGGCTTAGGTTATTGATAAAGAATGTCTTACGTAGAATCGCGCGGAACCATCCCTTAGGGCTTCGGCACAAGCTGGCGGCCCGGGATAGTCCTGACTAGCGGCCCTGGCCCATACCGCAGGCGTTAGGATCATCGGGAGCGCAGCTCGGAATCGGAAGAACGCTGACGCGGGAGGCAACAACCTTGGTCTGGGTGGAGGCAGAGGAGGTCTGAGTGCTGGCAATGGCTCCGGTGAGAACCAGGACGGCGACGAAAGCGCGAACAATATTTTTCATGGTGGGAGTCCTTTTTGAGGTAATGTTTGTAACGTTACTAATAACCAAGGAAGTAAAGCGCCGGTTTAGCGGCCAGATTAGCGGCCCTGACCCATACCGCAGGCGTTAGGATCATCAGGAGCACAGCTCGGAATGGGGAGAACACTGACGCGGGAGGCGACGACCTTGTTCTGAGTGGAAGCGGAGGTCTTCGTGCTGGCGATGGCTCCGGTGAGGACGAGGACGACGACAAAAGCGCGGACGAGATGTTTCATTGTGAGATACCCCCGAAGTTGTATTGGCTAAAAAAGATTTCTCTGGACAAACCAGATGAGGTAACAATAGGATACAAACTGGAATAAGTCTAATGGAATCAGTTATATACTAGAATATGCAACACGTTTGGTTACTGAAGTACCCAAAAGTGTCCTTCCCCGCATTAATCTGCATCGTCAAACCCCCAAAATCCTGAGTGTCCGCCCCATGACTAGGCAGTTCCAGCAATTGCCAGACTGGGCCGCCTGTCTTCAAAGACACGCCGCTCCATTTCAGGCATAAGAGCCTGAACCAAAAGGGTTAACTGAATTAGGAAAGGGAATACGACGGGTCGATAGGCCGTAACTCGCGCACAATCATGGCAACACTCCAGGGCCGGGAACCCTCACAACGGAGCGCCCAGCCCTGATAACGGTACGGTTAACCGGAATATGCAATCTTCTGCGCACCCAATTTCACCCCAAAACCAAGGCAAAAATTGGTGTTTATCAGCAGTTAAACAGTTGCTGGAGTCGCAGGCTTGGAACCGGCTGCAGCCGGGGGTGGCTCAACTTTCTTGGGAGCCGATTCGGACTTCTTTGATGGCGCCAAAATCGCGTGAAGGGTAGTGCCTTCCATCCGGGGCATAAACTCCACCAGCCCGGCATCCCCGATATCGAGAATCAGCCGGTTGATGATCTTGTACCCCAGGTCGCGATGCGCCATCTGCCGGCCTTTGAACCGCAGCGACGCCTTCACCTTGTCGCCATCGCCCAGGAACCGGACAGCCTGGTTCTTCTTCGTCTGGTAGTCGTGCTCGTCTACCGTGACCGAGAACTTGACCTCTTTGATCGTAATGACCTTCTGCTTTTTGCGTGCCGCCCGATCGCTCTTATCCTTCTCGTAAAGGTACTTGCCGTAGTCCTGAATCTTGCAGACTGGCGGAACCGCGTTCGGGGAGATCTCTACCAGGTCAAGCGACCGCTCCCGTGCCATTTTGAGCGCTTCGAACGGCGCCATGACGCCAAGCTGTTCGCCGTTTTCGTCGATAACGCGCACCTCGCGCGCTCGGATACGTTCGTTAGTGCGGATAAAAGATTTGGCGGAACGTTTATCAATCGGTGGAATAAGTCGCCTCCACAGCGGGTTTTCTCACTCGCTATGCGTTGTTTAGGGTTTAGATGCAACTCTCAGGAAAGGGTGCACCGCAGCCTCAAGTATAGCACTACGAATGAGATTGCCTGTCGGTTCCATGCCCGCCTTTGGCATCGGCCTCCGTATCATGTATGTTTGCTCGGAAGCTCTATACAAGGGGAACCCATGAGACGCCGCATTCTGCTGGTCGACGATGAAGTCGCTGTTCTACTCACCCTGAAGGCTGTTCTCGAAATTAGCGGATTTGACGTCGATACCGCCGCCTCTGCCCGCGAAGGCGTCTCCAAGCTCCACACTCGCGAGTATCAGATGCTCATCACCGACATGCGCATGGAGCACGACGTCGCTGGTGTCGAAGTCATCAAAGCCGCGCGTTCGGCCGCCTATCACCCCGCCGTAGCGCTCCTCACTGCCTTCCCCGTCGCCGAAGAGGACTGGCAGGAGATGGGGGCCGACCAGCTCCTCGTCAAGCCCATGCACACCCGCATCCTCCTTCAGCAGATCGAAGACCTCATCGACTCGCACGAGCGCAAGCTGGCAGACCTGGGCATCATGCCCGCCGTCGAACCTACACCTCAACCCGCGAAGAAATCCGCAGCAAAAAAACTCCCTGCCAGAAAGTCAATCGCCAAGAAGTCCCTTCCAAAGAAGCGCGCCGCCGCTAAGAAAACCACGAAAAAAGCCGCGAAGAGGTCCGCGCCCGCACTCAAGAAAACCAGCAAGCCGAAGCCCCGCGCCCGTAAGCCGAAGCCCAATCGCAAGCGCAGCTCCTAGCTATCCACGCTTCTAGCCTGAAGTATGTTCCTTGATGTAGCCACGCAGCTCGAGGTTATATCGCATCGCCTTTTGCACGCCGTCTTCCAGCATGCGCAACCAGTCCGACGCGGGCTCTTTCATCTCCGTAGTGCTCAGCAGATAGCTCGTCTGGACGATGATCTCCAGTGCATTGCTGAGGTCATGTGCGATCCGTCTCATCTCAACAGAGAGATCCTCGGGTATTTTTTCGACACTAAACGGGGCCTGGGACAAGGTGTTTTTCTGTTCATTCATGTGGGAGAAATATAACCTTCCTCCCCAGTAGACGCTTATTCTCCCCAGAAGTCTGCCCGGCGCCTGCATTTGTCGCTCTCCGGCCTGTCTCCACGCCGCCGCCGAATTGACAGCCGCCCCTCGGTTTGTAAGACTAAAGACTCGCGGTTAGCGTGCTCCGGCCTTCTCTAGCGGAGCGTTGAACACCGTGCCGTAGTGGCGGAATTGGCAGACGCGCATGGTTCAGGTCCATGTACTCGCAAGGGTGTGGGGGTTCGAGTCCCCCCTTCGGCACCAAAATCTTTCAGCCTCAATCCTCCGAGGCAGCACCAATCGAGTGTGAGCCCCGCGGCTCAGGCTCGTTGCACTTTAAGTCGTCACGGTCAGCGAAGCGACAAGGGACTATGCCTACTCAGCTCGATCAGATCCTTGCCCATACGCTGTTGCAGGTAAAGGCCCGCAAGGCCTCGGCCGACATTCCCCTCCTCGAACGCAAAGCCGCCGCCCACACCCCCCGTGGCTTCTTCCGAGCCCTCCGCACCGCCGCCCAAACCGGCCCCGCCATCATCGCCGAGATCAAAAAAGCCTCCCCGTCAAAGGGCCTCATCCGCAGCGACTTCTACCCCGCCACCCTCGCCCGCTCATTCGAGTCCGCCGGCGCCGCGGCTCTCTCCATCCTCACCGACGAAGAGTTCTTCCAGGGCTCCCTCGCCTACCTCGAACAAGCCTCCAGCGTCGTCAAGCTCCCCTGCCTCCGCAAGGACTTCATCCTCGACTCCTTCCAGATCCTCGAAGCCCGCGCCGCCGGTGCCGACGCCATCCTCCTCATCGTCTCCGCCCACACCGACGCCGCCCTCACCGACCTGCGAAACCAGGCCCACTCCATCGGCCTCGACGTCCTCTGCGAGACTCACGACCGCAAAGAACTCGACCGCGCCATTGCCCTCGGCTTCGACCTCATCGGCGTCAACAGTCGCGACCTCCGCACCTTCTCCGTTCACCCCGAGCGCCTCATCGAACTCGCCGCATCGATGCCGAAGAACGTCCTCAAGGTCGCCGAAAGCGGCATCCGCAGCGCCGAAGACATCGCCCGTCTCCAGTCCGCCGGCTACGAAGCCTTCCTCATCGGCGAAGCCCTCATGCGCCAACCCGACCCCGCCGCCGCCCTCGCCCTCCTGCTCGACCGCGAATACTCCTCCGACATCTAGAGCCTTCACGCCGTCATCCTGAACCTCTAAAGTCGCCATCATTTCGACTTTTAAAGCCGTCATCCTGAACGCAGTGAAGGATCCCCGCATTTTGTCCGCACCCCCCAAGTCTGTTCAGATAGACAAATCATCCAATCAAAAAAGCCATGTGGATCAAAATCTGCGCCAACACTAACCTCGAAGACGCACAACTCGCCGCTAACTTAGGCGCAGACGCAGTAGGCTTCGTCTTCGCACCAAGCCCCCGCCAGGTCACCGCCGCGCAAGTCGCGCAAATTACCCCGCACTTACCCACGCACGTCGAACGCATCGGAGTCTTCCCCGCTCTCGAAGCCGAAGAGATCGCCCGCATCGCCCGCCAAGCCGGCCTCACCGCAGTCCAGCTTCACGGCGGAGTCAGCCACACCCTCGTGCAACAACTCCACGAACTCTTCCAAGTCGGCATCAAACAAGACCGGATCAAAATCATCCAAACCCTTCACTGGCAGATCGACGCCGACACCACAAGCGCTGCAACATTAGCCGAGCATCTCAAAACCAGCGCCGCCAACGGCCTCGTCGATCGCGTCCTCATCGACTCAAAAGTCGGAACATCCACCGGCGGCACCGGCATCGCCTTCGACTGGACCGCCGCACGCGCAACCCTCGCCGAAGCCGCCCCTCACCTCAAGCTGATCGTCGCTGGCGGCCTCCGCCCCGACAACGTCGCAGACGCAATTCACAAACTAGCCCCCTGGGGAGTCGACGTAGCCAGCGGCGTAGAACAATCCCCCGGCCACAAGAGCCCCGAAAAACTAACCGCCTTCATCCACACCGCCCGCCACTCCACCTAACGCGACTGCCTTTGCTGTGCCGTTGCCCTTGTCGTTGCATTTCTGGTTGTCATCCCCGAAGGGGATCTGCTGTTGCCGTTGTTCTTCGTTTTTTCGTCGTCATCCTGAGCGGAGCGAAGGACCCCTGTATTTGCTTTTGCTCTAGTTTCCGCAACTCCCACCGTTACAAACCAAAAAGAAAAACCCCTCATCCGAGGGGTCCATCAACCAACAAAAAAACCAAACCTAAAAATCATCCTTCACCGCAGGAGGAGGCGGCGACTTCGGCGCCGGCAACTTCGTCGCATGCACAAGATTCACATGGGACCGCGCCTTCGGAGTCCGATCGCGGAACAACTGCGGCCGCATATGCGACGTAGCAGTCTTCGGTCTGGCAAACGCCAACGACGGCGCCAGTGCCAGCAACAACGCGATGGAAATCTTCAATCTCATAAGCAACCTTTTTCAATGCCCTGCATACATAGGACGCACAGAACTCGGGCCCGGATTCAAAATTCCAAAAACGCCTGCGCCAACAAGCCGCTCTTGACCATACAACTAACAGGGGGTGAGTGAAGTATCCGCAAAAACCAGCTAAAAGTCACTCTAATTCCTCGTCCAGCTTTCACAACGCCAACAGGAACCCGCGAACCTACCTTTACACGTGCAATTCCTTGGCCATAAAGGCGAATTGGTCCACCGTAGCCTCAATTCGCTTGCTCAACGGCATCCCCGGCCCATGCCCCGCCCGCGTCTCCACCCGAATCAAGATCGGGTTCGCCCCCGAATGCAGCTCCTGCATAGCCGCCGCATACTTGAAGCTGTGCGCCGGAAACACCCGGTCGTCGTGGTCCCCCGTCATAATCAGCGTCGCCGGGTAACCCACGTCCTGCCGTATGTTATGCAGCGGAGAGTACTTATAGATCGCCGCAAACTCCTCCTCATCCTCTGACGGCGACCCGTACTCCTCCTTCCACGCCCACCCAATCGTGAACTGGTCAAAACGCAGCATATCCATCACCCCTACCTGCGCCACCACCGCCCCAAACAGGTCCGGTCGCTGCAGTTCGCATGCCGCCACCAGCAGCCCCCCATTACTCCCCCCAGCAATCGCCAGCCGCTTCGGCGATGTGAATTTATTTGCAACCAGCCACTCCGCGAGGGAAATAAAGTCGTCAAACACGTTCTGTTTTCTCACCCGAGTCCCGGCGTCGTGCCACGCCTCGCCATACTCCCCGCCGCCCCGCAGCGTGGCCTGCGCGTACACTCCGCCCATCTCCATCCACATCACATGCGACGGAGAAAACTCAGGCATCAGCGAAATATTGAACCCGCCATACGCATACAGCAGCGTCGGCGCCGTCCCATCCAGCACCAGCCCCTTTTTGTAACTGATAAACATCGGCACACGCGTGCCATCTTTGCTCGTCGTAAAAATCTGCTTCGTCTCATACAGCGAAGGATCGAACAGCAGCTTCGGCTGGCGATACGGAGTCGATTTCCGCGTCTTCATATCCAGCCGGTAGATCGTGCCCGGCGTCGTAAAGTTGCTGAACTGATAAAACGTCTCGGTGTCCTTCCGCAGTCCACCAAACCCAACCGCCGTGCCGATCGCAGGCAGTTCAAGCTTCCCTAGCAACGCACCGTCGAGACCATGCAGTTCCACCTGGCTCTGCGCATCCGCCAGATAGTTCACGATGAACGTATTGTCGATCATCGAAATATCGCTGAGCTTGTTCGCACTCTCTGCAATCACCGTCTTCCAGTGCTCGCGTCCAGGGTTCTTCAAATCAATCGCGATGATCTTTCCATTCGGCGCGTCCAGCGTCGTCAGCAACCAGAACAGCGTCCCCTCATTGTCGATCGGCGCAAACGTCGCATCTGCCTTGTCGATCAGCCGCAGGATCGGAGCATCCGGGTCCGCAAGGTCCTTCACAGCAAGCTCATTGTTCGGGCTCGTGCCTTTGCTCTGATGAATCACCAGGTAACGCCCATCGTCCGTCACCTGCGCCCCAACGTTCAGCTCCCCGTCATCCGGCCGGTCGAAGATCAGCTTGTCTTCGCTCTGCGGAGTCCCCAGCTTGTGAAAGAAAATCTTGTGAAAATAATTCGCCGTCTTCAGCGCCTCCGCCTCCGACGCCTCTGCCGCAGGCTCGTCATACCGCGCATAGAAAAACCCGCTGCCGTCCTTCACCCACGAAGCCCCGCTGAACTTCGACCACTCCACCACATCCGGCAGATCTTCCCCCGTCGTCACATTGCGCACATACCACTTCACCCAGTCGCTGCCCGCATCTGCAATCGAGTACGCGGCCAGCGAACCATCATCCGTAATGCTGATGCCGCTGATCGCCACCGTCCCATCCAGCGAGAACGTATTCGGATCGAGCAACACCTTCGCCTCTCCATCAAGCCCTTCCTGCCAGTAAAGAACATTCTGGTTCTGCAGCCCGGTGTTATGCGAGTAGAAGTACCGCGTACCCCTCCGCGCCGGCGCCGTATACCGCTCGAAGTTGATCAACTCCATCACGCGCTTCTGCATCGCCTCGCGAACAGGAATCTGCGCCAGATACTTCTGCGTCAGCTCATTCTCCGCATCCACCCACGTCTTCAACTCCGGCGAATCGACATCCTCCATCCACCGGTAAGGATCACTCACCTTCGTCCCAAAATAATCGTCCGTTTGCTCAACCTTCCTAGCAGCCGGATAAGCAAGCTCAACCGTAGTCTCAGCAGCACCAGAATTCATTTCAAGACCATCTCTCAGTGGGTTTTCGCGGAGAACCTCCGCTCTTCGGACTATAACGCAGACGGACACCGAAGAATTTGAACGCAGACGCAAGGCATTTGCCCTCCTTCAACCATCCCCAAGCAACCACCCCCAAACCACCATCCCCAAAACCGCGTCATTCTCAGCGCAGCTCAGAATCCCCGTTGCCTTTGCTTTTCTGGTTGTCATCCCCGAAGGGGATCTGCGGTTGCCGTTGCCCTTGCTGTTGTAGTTGCCGTTGCCCTTGCCGTTGCCGTTGCTTTTGCTTTTGCCTTTGTTTTTCGTCGTCATCCTGAGCGGAGCGAAGGACCCCCGCATTTCGCCTTTGCCTTTGCCGTTGCTTGTCCTTTTGTTGTCATTCCGCAGCGCAGCGAAGGAATCTCCATTTGCCTCTAACCCACCCCAAAAATAAACTTCAAAAACGAGGAAAATTTTCGACTTCCAGCAACATGGTCTCTAAGAACCAGCGAGAGTACACACTCCACCACAAACCCACCACAAAAAAACCACATTCTGCACCCAAGCTTTCTTGCAAACCCCCTGTAAAACCGCCCCTCCACCACACCAGAAAAAAAACAACTCCGTTTAGACTTGATCCATGCGGACCCTTCTAGCCGTCCTCCTCCTCCTCTCGACCGCCGCCGCAGCGGCCCAAACCCCGCCCCAAACACCAGCCCAAACCCCTCAACCAACCGGCGACCAAAGCTACACCCTCCGCACCCAATCCAACATCGTCCTCGTCCCCACCACCGTCCAGACCAAGCACGGCGAAATCCTCTACGACCTCAAACCCGAACAATTCGTCGTTGAAGACAATGGAGTTCCCCAAACCATCCACCTCGACGAAGACACCGACTCCCTCGGCCTCTCCCTCGTCGTCGTCGTCCAATGCAGCCGCTCCGCCGGTTACGAGTTCCCCAAACTCATCGGCCTCGGCTCCATGATCGACGGCATCGCCGGCGACGCCCCCCGCGAGGTCGCCATCGTCACCTACGGCTCCGCCCCGCTCTTACTGGGCAAATTCTCCTCCAGCGTCGACGCCATGGCCCGCGCCCTCTCCCAACTCGAACCCTGCGACGACCCCGACGCATCCACCCTCGATGCAGTAGCTTACGCAACCACCCTCCTCGAAGCCCGCAAGAACCACTACCGCCACGCCATCCTCCTCATCAGCGAAACCCGCGACCACGGCAGCACTAAGAAGCCCGCCGAAGTCATCGCCGCACTTGGCCGCACCAACACCGTCGTTGATTCTGTTGCCTTTGGCCCCGGAAAAACCGAGGTTCTCAACGACCTCAAGTACGGCGGCGGCAGCGGCCCCATCGGCCTGCTCGTCATGGCCGTCAACGCCCTGAAAAAGAACGCCTCCCACGAACTCGCCGCGCTCTCAGGCGGCGAATACATCAACTTCACCACCCAAAAGGGCTTCGACGAAGGCCTCCACCAACTCTCCAACCACGTCCACAACTACTATCTCCTAAGCTTTCAACCACATGCCGAAGCCAACGGAGAGCCCGCAGCCGGCATGCACAGAATCCGAGTCCACATCCCCGACTATCCCGACGCGCGAGTCCGCTTCCGTGAAAGCTACTTCGCCGGCGAGCTCGATTCCGCCGCAGCGAACACAAACTAAAAGGGTTGGCTGCAAAAGAAAAGCCCCGCCTCAGCGGAGCCTGTCTTCTTGATCAAATCAATCAAGCACTAGCGATGATCGTCGTGGTGGTCGTCGTGATGATCGTGGTGCCCATTATCGTGGTGGTCGCCATGATCTTCATGATCCCAATGGCCTTCATGCACCTGCCACCCTTCCTGGTAGTGGTCATAGTGCGGATGGGTCCAGTAAGCGCCCGGATACGGCGGTCGCTGCCAGACGCCTGGAACCCAGACGTAGTGGTTGCCGCG
>Ga0206911_1131_pt2 | contig 16728 bp, 14 predicted proteins | sample Alteio_BWOrgHeat_74_FD_152956 | JGI IMG/M metagenome (GOLD analysis project Ga0206911, IMG submission 152956) | Enriched cells from forest soil in Barre Woods Harvard Forest LTER site, Petersham, Massachusetts, United States -... | ecosystem: Environmental > Terrestrial > Soil > Temperate forest >...
AATCCTTGATCGTCTTGGCGACAGAAATAACCGTTTCTTGCACGACCTCCTCCGATTCCTGTTCCGAAAGTCCCGATTTGATGGCGAAGCTGAAAATGAGTTTCCGATAAATGTTGAAAAATTCGCGCCAGCTTTCGTTATCGTCCCAATTCTTCAGCCGCCCCAGCAAGCTTTCGCGGGTCGGGATGATTTCGTCGCGTTTTTGCTCCATACGATTAGCTGGATTGATTGTATCGAATCCGACCGAAAAACAAATGCACTTTTCTGAAAGATTCCTGCCGCTTGACACGATTATATGGATGATGAACAAAACCCGAATTGTTTTCGCAGTAGTGATGCTGGCGAATTTCTTTACATTGGCGGAGGGAACAATTTCCGTCACGAACGGCGAGGATCAAGGTTTTGCAATCGTAATTCAGTCTTTGGAGAAAACAGGCGGGCAACTGACGCCGACGTTGCGCGCGATGTATTTGGGCTGGGCGGAACAAGTCGTGAGCAATCAATTAACTGCGGCAAAATTTAGTGTGCCTGCGGATTGCTGGAGCGAAGTCCAATCGGACTCAATGTTGCGCGATGCGATGTTCGGCGCGGTTTATCCGCCGGATGGAAGCATTCTTCGGAATTATGCCCGCCTGCGCAATGCGCTTGGCGTAAATTTTTTGAACAAGTATCGTTCGCTTGTCATTGCCGCCGCCGTCGCTACGCGAACCAAAGGCGTAATGACGAATGATTATTCTGCTCCACAAAAAACCAAAAAGAACAACCTTTTGGATTATTTTGGCGAATTTGAAGAAGACCTTCAGCCGAATGAGGCGGACGATAACCAGCAATTGATTCATGCGATTGCAGATTTCATGAAGACAGACAAAATTTCCGCGTTGAATCTTTATCAGAGCCAGGAAAAACAGCAGCAACTATTTCAATTTCTTAAAAATCAAAACCTTGATAAGACGTTGATTGCGCGAGCTGAAAAGCATTTGGGCTCCGCGCTGATGGGATCGATGATTGTTTTGGGGCAACGTCCCGTCAGCCGCGAGCCGGAACCGGACCTTGCGACGTGGTTGCTATATTTGGCATCAGTGTATGAAGCAACTCCTTCGTCCAAACCGTCCGTCGGCAAAAAGAATGAGCAAATGCCGTGGCCGCTTTTTCCGATGGATAAATGTCCGTGGCCGTTGTTGATGCCGCTCTCGCAAACAATGCCCATCGGCGAGGCACGTTATATCTGGGAAACGTTTCAAGGAGAACACGGACCAAAACGTTACCATAACTACGGGCCATATCGTAGCCGGCAGACGGAGCTTTTGTATGAGCTTCAGCCTTCGCCGTGGCATTGGGATTCATGGCAGGACCGCATCGTGCATGGAGGCGTTTGCGTTGTCATGGCCATGATTGCGCTCGACAATCATCGCGCTCTTTGCGAACCGGCGATTCATGCAGGCCAGCCGCACCATGCCAATCTCATCGCTTATCATAATGTCGGTGGCGTTTGGGCTGCGCTTATCGAACAATCATTCGCCGGTGGCCCGGATGTGACGCACGCGGCGTGGCTGTTTCAGGACGGCGAAACGGCGCCGCGGTTGATGTCACCAAATCGTTGCGGCTCGGAATACCATCTTGGCTTGGCAGCAGGAATGAACATCGGATTGCGGCAATACATTGATACGCGAATTGCGGTGAATCTTTTCAATGCGCTGCCCGATACGGATAAAAAAACAAACGGCGTCACACTTTTGAACCAGGCAATTCAAACTAATCCATTCAATCCCGCACCGTGGTATCTTCTTGCAAAACAAAATTCCGGCAATGCGTGGAATTTGCTCGCCTCAAAAACTGCTTCGATAAACATGGCGGAAAAAATAAATAAAAGACGCGCGAGCAATGACATGGGAGGAATTCTCGGAAAAAATAACTCTCAATTCGTAGAAATTCAGGTCCAGCGTTACTGGCAGACAGTTGCGGAATTTCTAACAAATCCCATGCGCACTCGGAAAACTGCCAGTCATGAAAAAGATTCAGAAAGAAATCAAAATACATAATGTGAAACTAGATTGTTTGAATTTTAGGAGGCACGCCGGGCGGATGCTGCCATTGACCGTTGCGGCGGCAATCGTCTTTGGCGTTATGTTTCCTTCATCGGGACAGGTAATCCAAACCGTCGGCCCGTTGACCTGGTCGGTGCAGAACGGGCTTTTACAGATCAATTCAGAACGTCACCGCGACTTCAGCTTCGCTTACCAAATGCAGTCCGCTTCCAATGTCACCGGACCTTGGAATTCCAATGCCGGAACCGAGGTGATTTTAAGCGAAGACGACACCAACTGGCTTGTGCAGACGAGCATTCCAATGACTGCGGGCAGTGGTTTTTTTAGATTGCAGGCAACACCACCGTCACCCGGCAGCCAGATTCCCCAGCCGCCGAACCTGATCGAAGGTGTGAAATTCAAACCGTTGGACGACGAATTCAGCAACAGCGTTTCACCGCAGATGGACACTGGGGCGATTGACGGCCAGAACCCGACCAACCTACAGACTTATGCGCAGGCTGCCGCCGGACTGGTCAGCAATGGTATCAATACGGTCGTTTTGAAATATGAAACTCAAGACGATCTCCCGGCGGGTGTGAATCCGAGCCAGCGCGATGCGGAGTTGATTTCCATGATCACGGCGCTCAAGGCGGCGAATCCAAATTTCCGGGTTTATTTGTGGGAGCGGCGATGGTTGCAGCAAGGTGGCTCCAGCAATGGCGGCGGAACCAAATTCATCAACGGCATGAGCAGCATCATCAATCAAATCCGCACTGCCGAAGTGGACGATGTTCTGAAAGGCATTTGTGTGATTGAGAATAATTTGGAAAACACGACCGACGTTCTTGCCCATGCCGTGGGGATTGTTCAGGGCATCAACGCCAACACGGACAACTGGCTGACAAACAAAAGTTTCTTCATGCCCGGCGCGGGCATGGGTGCTTATTTTGTGGGCATTGACAAGGCTAATCCCGATTTTTTCAACGAGATGTCGCAGCAAGTCGGCTATTTCGCATTCACCTTCAAGTTTTTCCAGAGTCAGCCTACCAGTGTGTGTTCACTTGGGGCGCTCAACCCCGCATGGAATGCGAATCTCGGCAGCGGCACGTCGGATTCACAAGTGGCGTGGTTGCGCAGCGTGATGGGCATGGCCGACCTCGAAAATTATATCAACGCCAACCGCGCCGCTTATCCAAACCTTGCCAATGTCATTTATTGGGGGGATTCCGGCGACGGTTTAATCGTGATGTCACAGACGAACATTCAAGCGGTTCACAAGCTGCTGGTGGAAGACAACGGCTGGACCGGCTCGTTTTTTGACATGGCCTATTGTGCGCTTTCCGCCACGGGCAATGACCGCACGAAGTATGCCCTGACGGTTGACCCCGTCACACACGCCATCGCCAAGAATGTGGCGAACAATGACAAGAACACCATGCCCGTTTGGGATGAATGGCAGCGGTGGAACTGGATTTCACCCGGCTATTGATGGGATTCATTTTACCTGATGGTTAATTTAGTGTGTAAAACCCAACACATGACTCCGCTGTTGGGTTTCAGCTTTTTGGGAACGCCAATTCGAAGCGCAGGATGTCCGCCAAGGCCCTCCATTGGCCTTCGGTCGGAAGCGATCGGTCGTGTTCCCATGCTCGCACCGTGTGTTCTGAAACTCTTGCTTTTAGAGCCATTTCCAGCTGGGAAAGGTCGGCTTCGATGCGTTTCAAAAGTAGGTGGTCACCCAGCGTTTTAGGATTGACTGGGATGAGCTTTCGGGGGCTAAATCTGCCTCCAGAAAGCTGGTGAACGACACGGATTGTCCGCTGTGTAATTCCCAACAGCCGACCCAGAACTTGGAGTGTTAAGCAGCATCTTTCGGTGAGCATACTCTTGAACTATTGTGCCTAAAACATAAGGGTTTCGGCGTTTTGATTGCCTTGCCGGGGAACTCCCAGATAAACCCTTTTGACTGAAACGCAAGTCCGTAAAGCTGTTTGTTAGTTAGTTGGTTTGGGCCACATGTGGCAAAAACATATGAAAAGTGGTGCCTTTGTTTTGTTCGCTTTGTACTTCGATCCAGCCGTGGTGCTGTTCGATGATGCCATACACGGTGGCCAGGCCGAGGCCGGTGCCTTTGCCGACCTCCTTGGTGGTGAAGAACGGTTCAAAGATATGGGACAAATTTTTTTGGGCGATTCCGCAACCAGTATCGCTGACGCTCAAGCGGATGAATTGGCCAGGTCGCGCCTTGGGTTTGAACCGCACATCATCTTCGCTGACGACGGTTGCCATCGTCTGGAGCACCAGCCGTCCGCCCTTAGGCATGGCATCGCGCGAGTTGATGGCCAGATTCATCAACGCCTGCTCCATCATTCCCAAATCCGCGTGAACCAGCGCGCTGCCCGGCGTGAAGCAGGTTTCCAACTCGATCTGTTCGCCGACCAGTCGTTGCAGCATCTTGGTTGTGTTTGCAACGACTTCATTCAGGTCGAGATCAACGTGTCGCATAAGCTGGCGGCGCCCGAATGTGAGCAATTGTCGCGTCAGGTTGGCAGCGCGGTCGGCGGAGGCAATGCTTTGACCAATAGCCGAAGATAGTTCTTCTTTTGAAAGCTGCCCGCTCTGCAACAATGACAGGTAGCCTTGAATCACGGTCAGAATGTTATTGAAGTCATGGGCTACGCCTGCTGCCAGTTGGCCGAAAGCCTCCATCTTCTGGGATTGACGTAAAACCTCCTCCACTTGTGTGCGTTCGGCCATTTCGGTCTTGAGCTTTTCGTTTGCCAGTTTAAGTTCATGGGTTCGACTGGCGACCATTTCTTCCATCTCGGCCATGCGCGACTTATTGAGCGCCGCCTGCCGTTCGCTTTCCTGCAAATGCAGGCGCATCCGTCTGCCCGCGATGATGCGCGTAGTTACAAGCACGATGGAAGTGAACAGCGCAAGGCTCGCGATCCGAAACCACCAGGTTTGCCAGAAGAACGGCGTCACTGTGAACGCAAACGTGGTGCCGCTCTCGTTCCACACGCCATCACCATTACAGGCTTTGACCCGGAAACGGTAATCGCCTGCGGGGAGTCGCGAATAACTCGCGTGTCGTTGCGTGCCGGCGTCGTTCCAGCCTTTATCGTAACCTTCGAGTTGGTAGCGAAACTCCATATTCTCGGGCGCGCGGAAACTCAGGGCAGTGAATTCAAAATCGAGGCGGGAATGTCCGGGTTGAATGCGTAACGGGGTTTGTAGCCTTTGCATGTCCACCGCTTGTCCGACGGGCAGGGTGCCGCCATACAACGCCACGGTTTGGTTATCAACCGCCACTTGCTTCAAAAGCACCGGCGGCGCTTTTGCTTCTTCAGTCAGTTTGCTTGGATCAACGACGGCCAATGCCGAAAGCATCGGCATCCAGATGCGGCCATCGCGGCTGCGCAATGAACCGGGCGTGTAATCGTAATTCGCCTGCAAGCTCGACAGCTCGCTGCTTTCCCCGTAATGAACCGAACGCAACTGGGTGGCGCGGCCCGCTTCCAGATCATCAAAATCCTGCTCGCGGATTTTGAAAATCCCGTGGTCGGCGCCGATCCAGAGCCAGCCCTGGCCATCGGCGACGATTTGTGAGATGTCGTCGTCAAACAACCCTTGCTGCGTAGTGACCCTAGTGAACACGCCGTTTTTTAACCGCCCAAGGCCGGAACCAGCGTAGCCAATCCATCGACTTCCATCCGGCGTGGCGTATAACGTGCGGATGGACATCGCGGAGCCGGAAAGATTTGTGCTTAAGTCGCTGATTTTATCGTCATGAATTCGCAGCAACGCCCGTTTCGTGGTTCCGACCCAGACATTTCCCGAAGCGTCTTCGGTCATGGCCCGAATAATCCCGATGTCCGGCGGCAGGTTGAAATTGATGAAATGCCCCGAACGCAGGCATTGCAAACCATTGGGCACACTCGAGCCGATCCACACGTCACCCGTGCTGCTGGCCAACAGACAATGTATGATGTGGCGGGTCGCGAGTCCATTGGCCGCGCCAAATGCGGTGAAATGCCCTCCGCTCCGGCGATACAACATGTGATTCGCCGTGCCAATCCATATCACCCCGGTCCGATCCGCAGTCACGCAAGTTGCGCTATCGCCGAGCCAGCCTTCGTTGGTGGAAACAGTGTTCCACCGGCCGTTTGTCTGGGTCACGAGCAAGTGGTTCTGCGTTACGCCCCAGATCGTGCCGCCGGGGTCTTCGCAAATGGATTGAAGGGCCACGAAGGGCAAACCGGATTCTTTCCCTTCCAGCATGACGACGCGAGGCTGAATACGGTTCAACCCGCCGCCGCCTGTGCCAACCCAGATGTTGCCTTCGGTGTCTTCCAGGAGACTCAAGATTACCGGATGCGAAGTGTGAACGCTTTCAAAGCCGGAGCCGTTATAGTGGAACAAGCCGCTGTCGGAAGTACCAACCCACACCCCGCCCCGGTGATCTTCCAGCAATACTGTCGGGACCGCGTCGGGGTTTTCGGGCGTGTATGTGCCCACGATTTCCATCTTTTCGCCGTCGTATTTTGCGAGTTGGGAACGCCAGCAAATCCAAATGCCTCCGTCACGCGCGCTCGCGAGGCATGTGCCCGCGCCGCCGGGTTGCGCGTTGGTCACAAAATGCCCGCTGCGCAGCACGCCCAAAAGCCCGGAGATGCCACACCAGAGACGGCCTTTGCCATCGCTCGCAAGCGAACCAAACCCGGCCGTGCCGAACGCCGCGTTTGTCGGGAACAGTGCGCCTTCACCCTGTTTGATTCGGTAGGCGAACCCGCCGCGATACGTGACCCAGATTGCGCCCTCGGCGTCCTCGGTCATCGTCACGGCAGCTTGGTCCGGCACATTGTTGGAAAAGATCTGGATTGCCCCGTTTTTCAAGTGGGCGACCGGCCCGCGGTCCATCGCTAGCCATAAACTTCCGTCGCGGCTGCACAACAGCCTCGTAATGCGTTCATCGTGTCCGGGAACGACGCTCCGTGATGTAAGCACATCGAACTGCACGCCATCAAAGCGGGTCAGGCGGGAAGAAGGCGTGGCAATCCACAAATAGCCGTCCGGTGTTTGAGCCAGTCCGGTAATATTGTTATTTGGCAATCCATCGTCGGATTGCCAGACGTGTGCAATCCAGGGGGAGTTTGTGGAATCTGCCGCAGCCGCAACACACGCCAATAATAGCAGGCCCGGCAAGAGCAGGCAGCCGATTTGATGTTTCGCGAAGTAATGGCAGGCAATGGCCCGCCCGCAGACGGGCCTCAATATCTTCTCGCGTGACTGCGTCCGAATTGCAGCCAGCTTGAATGCTCTGTTTATGACCTGGGGCACGCCATAGTTGCCGCATCTCCCATGCCGATGCATCACATAAAACACAAAACCGGTGGAATCCGCTTGCAGTGGCGCTCCCTATCAGCCGACGTGTATCGGCTCATGATTTCGCGGATAACGGATAAATAAATAGGCAGTATCCAGATATTGGACAAACATTCCGGTTTTTAGACATGCGCCAGATGCTCCGACTTCCCACCCTGAAATTAATACAAGACTCGGCCTTGAAAAGTGGGAAATTCGTGTTTACGGATGCCGGCATCCTATTGCGTCCCGCTGAAAGTTCATTTCCAAAAACACTTTGCGAGGGTAAAAGACGGACAAAAGCCTTGTCTGAATCACCCAGCCTGTCAGACTTTCCGGCGAAGCATGGCTGAAGAAGAATATTCCGCGCTGACACTCCAACAACTCCGTGAGAAGCTGGACAGTTCTATCCTGCAACTCAAATACAATGAAGCCCGTAATATGCCATTGGATGTAGTATATGCCCGGATCAGCCACATCATTGTGGCCATGGATCAAGCTATGGAAAAGCACAAAGGGACGCCCGCATATGACCAATACCAACAGGAAAGAAAATACATCCGCGAGCTGCCCATCCTTTCACGATCCAATTTTAGCCGACAGTAACCCGTCAAAGGCTTGCGGGTTTTCTGCGACAGTCGGGAACGAATCTCGTCCCAGTTGAAAACGCCTCCTCACCAAACCGGCGGCCACTTGATTTCTTTTTCCACAGGTTTGATTCCCTTGTGGAATCCCGTCTCGTCTTGATAGCCAGTTGGTATCTCAATCCTTACGGCTCTTCGCACTTTCGCGATGATTCCACGGGACGTCCAACCGGATGAAGCCGCATTCGACAACGGCTCGTGCATGGCGGCGGCGCTCTTATGCAGGATGCTTTCCCTCACAAGTATAAGCGACACCTGTCGGGCTGTGTTCTGTGGGTGCTGATATGGCCACTATCAAGCAGATGTCGCTTCATCCAAGTAAAAGTTATTTTTTCTTGTGCGCCAGATTTTCACAGCTCGATTTTGGGCAATGGACGTCAAAGACTTGTGAGCTTTCTGTGACAGTCGGGAATCCCACCTGCGTCTCCGCAGCGTGGGCCCCCAGCCGGATACGGTCTAGCGGCCCTGCAGGGATTCTGAAATGGTCTTGGAGCCGCTTTCTTGTCTTGCCCGCATCGCCGTCTTTCAGGTATCCCGTTGGAGTGCCGATGACCCAGCAAGAATTCGATGCGAAGTATCCTCTCATATTGGGTTGGATTCAGGAGACCCTTGCGGCCCATGCGCCGAAAGCACGCACTGTCGGCTCTCTCGGCTTTCCAAGGCTGCCCCAATACTTCAGCCCCCAATTATTGTCGTATTCCAAAGTTATTTATGTGGATGCTGTGCCCAAACCACCATTAAGCAAACTGGGGCTGAATCAATTCTCAGAATTCGAGAACATAGACGCTTCTGGAGTAACTTACGTTGATACTTTTTTCGCCCGTCACGAAACACACAACGACGAATCCCTCCATTTCCACGAACTCATCCACGTCGTTCAATGGAAAATGCTCGGTGCAAAAACATTTATGGCCGCTTACGCGGAAGGGCTTGAACGCTTTGGCTACCGGAACAGCCCGCTGGAAGTAATGGCGTATAACGCTCAGAATGTTTTTGAGAAATCTGCGCAACCGTTCGATGTTGAGAAGCTGGTTAAAAGCAAATTGGGTATCCCTTGACGATTCAATAGCGCCTGCTGTTTAAGACTCTAAATGGTCACCCGCACCTTTTTTCCATAATCACAAGGACGGTCGCCTTCTATGGCACGACTCCGCCTGTCAGTTTATCGAACCGAGCTCATCTCACAACCACTTTCAGCCAAGTATCGCGGCTCATTCCCCATAGCGGCTCTCCAGCCCAAGAATCGCCCGCGAACCGCTTCATTTGAGATGTGCCGTCCTGCCAAACCCGCAAAATCGGCTGCGCCTTATTCCATTGCAAGTAACCCTTCTTTTCGATGAACCGGCAAGCCTGCGTCGGGTCATCACATGCACTCCAGCTTCCAGATTCCAATTCGCTGACAAATCCAAATTCGTTGGTATCCAAAACCCCTGTGGCTGCAAAGTAATAGCAGCCACCCCAACGAAGCCGGTCGTTGACCACGTGAAATACGAGCCAATCCCTTTCATGCACATGCACGTTGACACGTTCCACCGTCGCGCCGAAAATCTCGGCAAGCATTTCGCGCTTGTCATCTGGAACACGCATTCCATTCAAGTAAACATCCACAACAAAATCATCCGCCACCGTGATAACATGGTCGGCTCGAAGGTCTGGGCTGGAGCACTCGTGTCCACGCTGAGTAGCGCAACCCGACACCAAGCAACACAGCAACGCTAGAATCAGTCCTTTTGTGCGGCAGATGGTTTTCATAATCAAACATGTAGGGAAACTGTTCATGGGTAAATCTTCTTCGGTCTCAAGATGTAGTTGTCAGACGATTGTAAAAATAGTGTAAAACGTATGGTTTCTCAGACCTCTTCAGAGATGACCGCCTCGATGCGATAACCGTCTGGGTCGAACACGAACGCGGCGTAATATGATTTACCGTATTCGGGGTGCAGTCCCGAACCGCCATTGTCTTTTCCACCATGCTTAAGCGCTGCTTTGTAAAATTCCGCCACGGCCTCACGCGAAGGCGCGGCAAATGCGATGTGAAACCCCTCGCGGGGCACAACCACCTCGCCCGAACTGTGCTTGATTGCAAACTTGTCACCACCACCGAGGAAGCCATAGCCGATGGCTGTTTCATCTGCCCACACGCGGACATAGCCAAGCGCGGAAAGCGTGGTGTCATAGAAAGAAGCAGAGCGCGCAAGGTCAGCGACAGCGAAGGACAGGTGATGCAGCATACCGCTTTGGCTAGGTCATTGCCACCTGACTTTTGAGTTGTTCCTGAATAAACCGGCTCCACACCTCGTCGGGCTGCCAAATCGAGTGCAGGTCGCGTTCCGCCTCGGCGATGGCAATGCGCTGACGTAACACCCGATAAAGGAATACGAATGCCGAGACGCGCATGTTGGCAGCACAATGCACAAACACAGACCGGTTATCGAAAGCCTCCATCACCCGACAGAAAGCCCGAAAATCCTGTGACGTGGGAGCTTTGAAATCCACCGGAATATGGACATAAGACATGCCGAGGCCGGTAACGACACTCCCCCCGTTTGCAATGGCGTTGTCCGATGCCGGGAGCGCGAGATTTATGACCGCTTCAAAACCGGCCTCGCGAATCGTCCGAAACTGTTCCTTTGTGGGCTGACCGGCAGTGCCGAGCTTGTTACCAACGGCGCGGAAACTATAAATCTCGGACAAATTGGCCGGTGAATCCTTCATGGGTGTCGAATGGACTAGCGGGCGCAAAGCTGCTCGGTCGTTGTCCATTCCGCAAGGATTTTTCCACCGCGTGCGTGGGGCGATAGTGGCCATCATGCGCGGACTGATTTCGCTTCACCTCCCGATAGAGCGTGCTACGATGCCGCCCAAGATGTTGCGCCATGGCCACCATCCCCAAACGCTGCCTCCGCATCGCGGCAATCTCATACCGCTCCTCCGTGCTTGATTGATGATATTTCACCCACCAAGACTGTCGCACTTGCTTCTTGAATCCAAGCAGCCTAACACCGCGCTGGAGGCAACGGCGGCTACGCCTGCAGTTGGCGGTCATACACAAATTCAGGCTTGCGGTTTTTCGCGCCGCGGCTCAGCTTTGGATCGTTAGGCATCGAAGAACACCATGTTTGGCATTCACAACTATACGAGCTTCGTCGCAGCGATTGTCGCGTTCCAAATCATTCCCGGCCCCGGGACGTTAGCCATCCTGAGTGCCACGGCGCGTCATGGCATCCGTTCGGGAATGGGCGCGGTCTTCGGCACCCTCGCAGGCGATCTCCTTTTCATGCTCGGCGCGGTGCTCGGTCTGGCGGCTGTGCTTGCGGCACGCCCGGTCATATTGTTGTCGTTGCAGTGGGTGGGCATTATTTACCTGTGTTGGTTGGGCTTGAATTTGCTCCTCGCACCAGTTGCCGACGACAGAGCTGATACGGCGCGAGTGCAGAATCATTGGTCATGTTTCCGACAAGCGTTCGCTGTGTGCCTGACCAACCCGAAAGCCATCATGTTCTTCATGGCGTTTTTCCCATTGTTCCTCACCACCGACTCGCGTCCACACACTCTCTGCGCGATGATGGCTCATGTGAGCCTTATCAGTCTGGTGTATCAGACGGGTCTCGTGCTCGTCGGCAATACGGTCGCGGTGAGGTTGTCGCGGTTCCAGCACGCCCGCGTTTTGGCCAAACGCCTTGTTGGGCTGGGGTTGATTGGTTTTGGAATCAAACTGGCCGTTAAGCGCCAATGACGATGCCTGACAAATCGCTGCAGGCAACAGCCACTGCCCCTTGAGTTTTGACCAAGACATGAAATTGATTGCCATTATTGCAGTCAACGTCCGTCTCCGGTGGCTGTGCTTGAGCTCTGGACGTTAGACGGCATCACACATCGCATGAAAATCACCGATGGCGGACTTGACGATCCTCGCGTGCAGAAGCTTCTGGCTCATCATTTCAAGTCTGCACGAGCGGAGACCGCGCCGGGAAGTGCTCATGCACTTGATTTGAGTGGTTTGAAAGCACCAGACGTTCATTTTTGGTCTGCATGGGATGGAGATGCAGTCATCGGGATTGGAGCTTTGAAGAGATTGACCGAGTCTCACGGAGAGATTAAATCAATGCATACCGAGCAGGCATACAGACGGAGCGGAGTGGGCAGTACAATGCTCAGACACATCATTGCCGAGGCACGCAAAATGGGATTGTCCCGATTGAGTCTGGAGACGGGTTCTTGGCCGTATTTTGTTCCAGCTCGCGAGCTTTATGCGCGACAAGGTTTTGTCGAGTGTCCGCCTTTCGGGAGCTACATCGCCGACCCGCACAGCGTTTTTATGACGCTCGATTTTAGGAAAAAATTGTGATATACAAAAATATGACGCCAAAAGGCGCGTTTGATTTTTTACACAGTTCCTTAGAAGATGGCAGATGCGAATAGGTTATGTCGATTTCGCCGTGTCCAATGACGATCTTTTCGCAGACCGCTTCCGCAATTTTTCGGCGGTCGTCCAAGGGCAATGACGGCCATTTGGCATACAGGGCGTTGGCTTCAACCATGACATCCTCGGTCGAAATTTGGTTCACTTTCAGAAAGTCCACGTCCGCCTGCAACTTGGGCAGTTCTGCCAGCAATTGATTCAACCGTTCCTCGGCTGGTTTGTAGAAGTCTCCAAACCCCTGCGGCGTGATGTGTCCCTCCACATAGTGTAAAGGGAGACGTGGTATTGCTCGCCAATCGGCTTTGCGCGCGAGCATGATGAAGACCGCTTGCGTGATTTCCTCGGCGCGATGCGGATTGCCGCTGAAACGCAATGCAGTGGAGTAAACCAGGTTCACATACCGCGACACGAGCATGGTGAAGGCCGCCTCGGAATTGGTATGTGCGAATTCCTGCAACAACTGTTGGTCATGCGGTTCGGGCATCTGTCCAATGATGTCCACGAACGCCGGAACTGGACAAAGAATTTATTTTGCCTTTTCGACGATGAGGAAATCCACCGGCGCGGTGCCGGGAACCAGTTCCAAGCCGAGCTGATCGGTGATGGCTTGTTTCAAATTGTTCGCATTGGGATTCTGCCAGTCTTTTTGATCCCATTTGAGGTCAATATCAAATCGGCCTTTCAATCCGGTTTGATTGATGACCGGGATTCCAAGCACGTTTTCGGCGTAATCCGCTACGTTGTTCATTGTTCCACCGGTCAGATGGTAGTCTCCCAATCCATCCGCCGTGGACGTGCCGTTCCGGTTGCGCGCTTGTTTCAAGCCCGCCGCGTTCGGCTGCTTGACGCGCAGAAACAGAATGTTGGTTTGGATAGTTTCAGTCCGCGCGACCACGCCAAACTGTTTTTCAATCAGTTGCTCCAAAGCAGCGACCGAATGGGGAGGTTGGTTGGCAATAAAATCGTATCTGGCTTCCAAGAACGGCGCTGACAGAATCATCCGTGTCTGCCGGATGTTGTAAGCTGCCTGAATAATGTCCGGCACTTGAGCTTTGACGCCGAGCATTCGGGTTCCGCTACCCGCCCATGCACTACCCCGGCTTGGGTCGGGAAACCGTGTCGGAATAATCTTTACGATGTGCGGCGCTTTGTCCAAAAGGCTCGTGTTCACCACGCCCGTGTCCCATTTGGCATCCTCGCGGTTTTGGACTTCTTTGACGACCACAGTCGTCGTCGTTCCCGCCGCGAGCAACACCACTGCGCAGGCGACGATGGCGCTTTGTGTTTTTGTCCATGCCATAATTTTCAATGCTCCTTTGATGAGGGTTAAGGTTGAACAGCTGACCGCCGTGCCTTTGGCAATCACCACAGCAGTCACAGATTTTGCCAGTGCCACCGGCGCGGCCTGAACGGAATTGGCAGAAATCGCCCCGGTGATTGCCGCTGTTGTTGAATCAATTCCGCGCTTAATAAAAAACTTTTGCAATTTCTGCACTGCACGATGCACGCGGCTTTGCGCGGCGGCTTCGGTTGTCTTTAATGCAACCGCAACTTCATTCAGACTTTTATCTTTGAAGAATCGCAGCAGCACGGCTTCGCGGTCTTTTTTGCCGAGGCGCGACATGGCTTCGTCGAGCAGCGGCGCGAGTTGATTCCAAACCGGAGCATCATGGGATTCTTGAAAAATGGATTGCATATAAGCCTCCTGTTCGCGCAATTGCCGCCGTCGTTCGCCGCGCAAAAAACTTAACGATGTCAGCCGCGTTGTTTCATAAAGCCACGCGTCGAGAATCGTGTCCGGTCGCAGGCTCGCGGCTTTTTGGGCAAGGATGACAAAAACCGCCTGCGTGATCTCCTCGGCATGCGCGGCAATTCCCACATGACGCAAGGCCGCCGAATAGACCAAATTGATATGCCGCCGCACCAATTCGGCAAAGGTTTCTTCTGAGCCTTGCCGGTCGTAATTCCACAACAAATCCATGTCGCTCACATCGGGCATTTAACTATTTATTGCCGATGAAACGGAAAAGCAGGCAAATTATTTGAATTTTTAACGCCGTTGCCGGATGACAATTGCCGACGCTTTGCACACAGAATGCTGCCTTTTTGACTGTGTAAAACCCAACACATGACTCCGCTGTTGGGTTTCAGCTTTTGGGGAATGAGGACATGCCGTCTTCAATTTCCACGCAAGCCCAGCCCTCTCACACAAACATCCGATAGACGCTTGGGTTAAATCGAATACTTTAGCCCTCATAGCACCCAGAAAACTTTGCCGCAGAATATCCGCCTTCAACAGAGGCGTTGTTAAATGCGGGGTGCTGTAACTAAAAACCAACCGTGTGGGAAAATTCTACGCGGTTCAACTCCGACAAAAACATGAAACGATCAAAACTCATCGGCACATCATTAGCAGTCATTTCAGCAACGCTCATGGCATGGTCAACCCACGCCAGCCTGATTTGGTATGGCGACCCTTCCACAGGCTTAAGTGTCTTCAAGGAAATCAACATTCAGGCCGCCGACGACACTAACGAGCCTAATCCCAGCCCGAACGGTTCTTCGGCCAGTGTGGTAAGCGACCCGACCTATGGCCAGGTTTTTCAATTTTACAAGGCTGTGAATGACAGGCGTTGCGAAGCGCATGGCGCATCTGGATTTAATGCAGCCACCGGCAATACTTATTACATCGGCTGGCGCTTTAAGCTCAATAGTCTAGTGGACGACAACGCCGTCTTCCAATGGAAATCCTATGGCTCACCCATGTATCAGGATTATCCATTTGTTTTGAAAATGGTTGGCGGCAACCTGGAGCTTCACTATTTTGGTTCGAACATCACCGACCACGTGGTCTGGTCGGGAGCCATTTCCGCCAATACGTGGTATTCCGCCGTCATCGAAGTCAATGTTTCGAGTTCGTGGACAGGCGGCAAAATTTATTTCTGGTTAAATGACGTTCAAGAGGTCAATGGCTACAGCGGCCGCACCTTCGACGGCAGTTCCGTTGACCCGAAATGGGGCATTTACGGCGCGAACACCACACAGGTCACCGACAAAGTCGAGGCGTTGAAAATCGGCACAACCTTTGCCGACGTTGACCCCGGCGGTGGCGGCAATTTCAGCGGCACCTACGAGATTCAAAATGAAGCCAGCGGCAAAGTGCTCAATAATCAAGGTTCCACTACCAATGGTTCGCCTGTCAGCCAGTGGACGGAAGGAAGCAGTGTCAATTTGCAGTGGACATTCATCGCCACCAGCGGCGGCTACTACCAAATCAACAGCTCGATGAGCGGCAAAGATGCTGTCGTCCAAAGCGCATCCACCGCCAGCGGCGCAAAAATCGTCCAATGGTCGTTCGGTTCGTCCGGCGATGACCAATGGTTGCCGCAATCGAACAGCGATGGTAGCTACACATTCGTCAATCTGCACAGCGGTCTTGTGCTTGGAGACCCCGGTTCCAGCGGCTCGAATGGCACGCAAATGGACCAGGAGACATCCAACGGCGGCAGCAACCAGAAATGGAATTTGCTTAAACAGTAATTGATTCACAAATATCAAAAGCGCCGTTGCGAAAATGCGACAGCGCTTTTGACTTTTCCGGACATGGATTGAAAATTTTTACTCCACGAATTTTTATTTCCTGTTAAAATGCATCCATGTTTCCCTTGGCGCGACACGGGCTGTTGGCTTGCCTTTTAATTTCAGCCTGTGCTGTCTCTGCAGACACGACAAATTCCGACTGGTCAGTTCACACCTGGCAATCGGACGATGGCCTGCCGAATAACAACGTCACCGGAATCGCGCAAACTCCCGATGGTTATCTTTGGGTTGCCAACGAAGGACGCCTCGCGCGTTTTGACGGCATTGACTTTGAAATTTTTTCTTCACGAACGGTTGTTCCCGACCAGAGCGAAAAGATTGACGCCCTGTTACGCAGCCGTGATGGCAGTTTATGGATGGCGATGGATCATGGCGCTGTGGCGCGCTTAAAAAATGGGACGCAAGAAGTTTTCACTAACGGCATTCCGAGCCGCTTCGCACAAAGCATGGTCGAAGACGGCGATGGCGCAATTTGGATTGCCTATCGTGGCGGAATGGTTTGCCGGATCAAAACCGGCGGCGTGACTAATTTCACCGCGCCCGCCAATTTGCCATTCGGAATTGTCTGCTCGCTCGCGTCCGACATAAATGGCCGCGTCTGGTTCGCGAAAAACGGCCAGGTCGGAATGTTTCGCGACGGACATTTTCAAACACTCGTTGCGCTGGA
>Ga0206911_1133_pt1 | contig 16637 bp, 17 predicted proteins | sample Alteio_BWOrgHeat_74_FD_152956 | JGI IMG/M metagenome (GOLD analysis project Ga0206911, IMG submission 152956) | Enriched cells from forest soil in Barre Woods Harvard Forest LTER site, Petersham, Massachusetts, United States -... | ecosystem: Environmental > Terrestrial > Soil > Temperate forest >...
TCTGTAACTTATTCTGAACTAAACGATATTGAGGGCCAACTTTTCAAGAGGCAAAATCGAAAACGGATAAAGTATATTATTAGTGAGCTACTTAATGACAAGGATGGAAAAAAGCCCGTTGATGATGAAGGTCAGCCCATACCTTGGGATAAAATAGCGGATTATGTTGAGTCCATTTTTAAAGAGGCTACAGCAAAAATGAATACAAGGCCGGTATCTTTATTTAATGACTCTTTCAAAAAAATTTTCAGGGAAAGCGAATTGCCAAATACCTTTGAAGTTTTTGAATTTGACGATCGTATAATCTCTATAGATAAATCGAATTTATCTATTCCTTATTTAGTTAAGAATACGATTTATATTGATACACCTATGATGATTGGTATAACGAACGAAAATGAATACTGGGATGACTTAAATGATCTATTAAAGATTCGAGGTGAGAGCTCGCAACCAATTTTATCGAAAATTATTAGTAAAGAAATTATTGATGGTGATGTGGCAATTGAACAAAATTCTTTCAGTGAATTGTTTTATTATAAGCGTACTGATGGCGCTATTTTTGACCTTCTTGATGTAGCTACTGGTATTAAAGCATTTGGCATTATTGAGCTTCTATTGAACAATGGGTCATTGACAGATAAAACATTGTTGATTATTGATGAGCCGGAGTCAAATCTACATCCACAATGGATTATTGAATATGCTAGACTTATAGTGTTATTACATAAACAAATCGGTGTCAAATTCTTTATAGCTAGTCATAATCCTGATATGGTGAGTGCTATAAAATATATTTCCGCCAAGGAAGGGATCGATAAGGATTTGAATTTCTATCTTGCTGAAAAAGCAGATCGTAAACGACACCTTTATAGCTATAAACATTTGAGGACAGATATAGACCCTATTTTCGCTTCTTTCAATATTGCATTAGACAGGATAAATAAATATGGCGTATAGGAATATGAGGTACTGTCAAAGCACTACTGAAAACCATCCTGTTGCATTAGCTTATTCCGGCTGTGTCGAAGACATAAATACTCATTTAGCGGATGAGGGATATAGTCCTGCGGCGCCACTATTTATACACAATGAAACTGTTATTGATCTGGATGAGGCGGAAGAAGTTTATGCTGCTATTGAGCCTAGACAATTGAGGCAATCAATGGATATGACAATTGGATTGAGGGATAGAAGGAGTTCTAAAAGAGAGATGTTGCTCGTAGAGTTTAAATTTAATATGGGAAATCCTAATCAATTATCTCAAGTTGATATGACGGGGAAGGTAGCTGGGTCTATAAATATTCTTGGACTTACTACGCCTATTCATAGTCAATATATTTTTATTTTTCAGCCAAATCTAGTGGAACAAGCTAGAAACAGGATGGCACGGATGATACCAGGCATTCCTATAGCTTATATTGCAATGAGTATATATAATCTGAAGGATATCTATTTTGATTGATAAATAAATATTCCTCACAAAATCTCTGCAATGTTCTGAATGGTAATAGGATTTGGCTTGCTCCATTATTCTCTCTTCACTATTCGTTATTCTCTCCCCCGCTATCATCGCTATCATATTCCCATTTGATGTTACAATTATAATATGAATAATGCTATTTTTGCATTGTCAGTCAGATATGAGATGTGAAACGAGAGACATGAGATAATCGTACTTCATTTTCAAATTACCAAATTTTCAAATTAGTTGCAATGCCTTTCCAATCTGCCATCATAGACATCATCAATAGCCAGATACTCACAAACACTCTTTGCGATAGCAGGTTCGCGAATGGCTCTGTCAATGGCATAGCCTACGATGGTACGGAGGTGGACAGCAATGGCATACGTGTGTATCCGGTCGTCTATGACCTGACGGGCAATGGCTCCAAGGTCAACCCCGATGATACATACCCGATACAGATATACCATAAGATATTAAACAAAACATACCAGGTCAAACCCTCATCTGTGGCGGACAGGTCAAATGTGGTCTCGGAAAAGACCGATGTGAAAATGGTCGTGGCAGGGTGGACGAATCCCCTCCAGCTCACGCAGGAGGACCTCGAAGCCCTTATCGCATCAAACTTTCCCGATCAGATCGCGCCTGCTCTCTATACTCCGCTCAGACTCCAGAACCTCGTCATCACGCTCCAGTCGAGTGTGCTCGACAGGGCTCAGGTATACAGAGAGGAGTACCGGGGCATACCCTATCAGGTGAAACCCGAGCAGATACTGTTCTCGATCAGGTACCAAATAGAAAGCAGCTATAAGAAAGGGTGCTTTATTATCACAGACTGCCAGCCAACGGGAGTATTAAACCAATAGAGAATAGTGAATAGAGAATAACGAAGAGTGAAGCACAAATGCAATAATTATTCTCTATTATCTGTTCACTATTCTCTGACATCAATCTTTAAAAGCAAAACAACATGGGCTATTATCCATCTAACTGCTCCGATCTGCCGCAGCATGACTGTAACCCCTGCGAGAGCAGGGAGTATGGCAGGATCAGGAGTGCAGGCTTCATATCAAAGGACTACTATACCACGCTCGTAGCCAGCCCCGGTGACCCTACCGTGTGGACGGCAGGACAGGATGCCAATCTCGTCGTGGTCATACCCGAGACCAACGGCTCTGTGAGCGCTGGCTCTGCCAAAATGGGCCCGGGCTATGGCGAGACAGTCGAGACACTGCTGGGCTATGAGTTCACGGCTAAGTTTCACGATCCTAATTTTTTATCTAACGCTGGATTCTACAATGCCCTCATTGGCCAGCGCAACTACTATTTTTTCTATCGCACTTCATCTCAGACCTACATCACCAATGTGACCGTCACCATCATACCAAACAAGGAAGTGAAGGACGATCTCAACGGCGAGATAGTATGGGAGAATACTGTCAAGTGGATCGACAAGCAGTTTGAGCTGCAGATCGATACTCCGGATGGCGTATTTGATGAGTGTTTTACGGGGGAGTAGGATCTGGGGGAACTCCTACTCCAGATAGCGACCTCAGGCTCCTTGAGAATGGCTCGGGGAGATTATTAGAAGACGGCGGCTTCAGACTGCTTGAATAAAAAATCCTGACTACTGCATATAGGAGCCTATCAGTCACAATTTACCCTCCTAAATCCTCCCTGAAGGGAGGACTTTAATACAAGTGTGCGGCTGTTAAAGCCCCCTTTAGGGGGTTTGGGGGTGAAAACGGCTGAGTCAGATAAAAACTAAGTAATGCCAACCTTAAATAAAAGAATATCAGAGCTCCCGGCGGCAGATACGGATACACTCACAGGAGCAGAGCAGTTTGAGATAATATGGTTTGATGGCAGCTCATGGACCAATCAGACCATGACACTGGCGGAGCTTTTTACCATCATGACCTCGCTGGTAGGAGGCCTCCCAACGGGGAGCGCCTATCAGGTATTAATGCTGGATGGTTCGGGCGATCCGGCATTTGGAAGCAATTTGAACGATGGTTCCGGACTTACTTCCCTCGATATAGCCAATCGGGTTTTATATAATTCTATTGGCGACCAGGTATTGGATTTTTCAGGTGGAGGGGTATTATATGCTGGCGATGGCACTGGCACACCCTCGATAATCACAGGGGAACGCCTATTGGTTGATTCTGCATATGCAGAGTCTATCGCCTGGGCATTAAGATATTTAAAGGATGCAAGTGGCAATCTTTCTATCGATTACGGAAGCAGGGAATTTTGGGATTCAACAGGATATCTCTCATCTGACTATAACGATAGGTTATTATATAATGATACAGGTTCTGTAGGCGTATTAAATTGGCGGGAGATGAGGCAATATGATTTGAATGGTATATTATGTTATGCCTGGGCCGAGCGTAAATCTTTTGACTCTGCCGGAAATCTATCACTAGATCATGATCTACGCTATGCATATGATGGATTTGGAGATGAGTCATTTAGTTGGCTTACTGGTTTCCAGTTATATAATGGCATTGCATGGGCATTCAATGGCCAATCACCTACTACTACTGATACGGGATGGCATCCAGGGACCTTTTCCCCTTTGAAGACAGCCACTATGACCAGTGCCATGACTGCCGAAGATGCGGGAAATATGGTTGTGACTTTAATACAGGAACTCATCAACAAAGGAATTTTAGCAAATTAATTTTTTCACTTTTTAAATAAAACAAAAACACAATGTCAACTATCACACTCACTACAGACCAGCAGACCGCTAAGACAAATTTTGCAACATTCATATCCGGTGGCTGCCAGACACGCATAGGGGGTTTCTCCCTGGATCCTGCTGTACCACTGATCTACACTATCGACCCCACCGGCCAGAAGCTGCTCGCATCAGGCGCACTCAGGGATGTCAACCTGGCTACGGTCAATCCGGGCATCAAACCCGCACCGGGTACTGAGGCGCTTCCCGTCATAGCCTCTCTGCCTATGGCATGGGATATGAAAGGAATAGCCCAGGGCAATCAGGCCTTTAACCTCGTGCAGGTAGTATCATAAATAGGCATGTCACTTTTTTCGGCAAATCATTAAACTATAGCAATGGCAACTTCGGATAAAAGAATATCAGAACTCACGGTCGTAGATACCGGTGCACTCACAGGTGCCGAGCAGTTTGAAATAATATGGTTCAATGGTAGCTCATGGGTCAATCAGTCGATGACACTGGCAGATCTTTTTACCATCATGACCTCGCTGGTGGGAGGCCTCCCTACAGGAAACTCCTATCAGGTTTTACAACTTGAGTCTGATGGGTCTACGCCGGTCTTTCTGAATTATTTCTACGACCTCTATGGCATGGAATCTATCGATTACTTTAATAGGAATTTAGCTAATGCCTCAGGCGGAGTAGTACTGAATTATTCAAATGCCTTCGTTGAAATATCTTCTATAATGGGAGAGGCCTACCGTCCATCTATGACATTATACGGGACATCCGGCACCGGCTGTAGCGCATCATTGGCTGACGGCTCAAATAATATAGGAGGGCAAATCACTCTTAATACCGGAACAGGAGTCAATACCGGGGCCTACCTGGCCCTTGGATGGTTTGGATCTTTTCCCAACAATTCTTTTGTGTCATTGACGCCGGCAAATGCTGTAACAGCAGCTCTATCCGGAGCAAATCAGGTACATGTACTAACGACTGCAAGCTCGCTTAGTCTTATTTCAGGTGTATCACCTTTAGCTGACTCATCCACCTATTCATGGTTTTACACTGTGATAGGCGGATAGCAAACCATTTTATAACCTCCGCTAGTTTCGTAAATCAAATCCAAGATGAATCATTTTCTGTCAAACTATAAAACATCACTTCCTGCCCTGGTCCTGATAGTCGGGCTGCTGGGATTATTCATCGGGCTTTTTATCCGGGTGATCGATGCGAGCGGGTTCTCTGTTTGCGCAGCCTCACTGACAGGAGTGTGTACATTTCTCATCGGCCTCGGAGCAAAGGACGCAGATAAGTGACAGACTATGATTTGGGGGATTTGTATGATTAATACAATTATGAGGATTTACGGATTTACAGAATTACAGATTTCCTGGTCCTTGCATCATAAATCATAAATCAACAATCGTAAATACCATGGTACAACTTACACATTTAATAGGGCTGGCAGTGGCCGGAGTATTTTCGGTAGTGGGAGTGTATGTCAAATTCAGCAATGACCTCGCACTCGCCAAACTCAGGATAGAGCATCTGGAGAAACAGGCAGAGGAGTTTGATGCGCGTATCAATACCCATGATGACAAGATACAGGCCATCCTGCTCGACCTGAAGAACGACATCAGCGAACTGAAACTGCTGATAGAGCAGCGGTTTCATGTCAGAAAAGCAACAGACTAAGATTTTATAGGATTTGCAGAATTATAGGATTAATACAATTAACAGATTTCCTGATTAACTGATTTCCTGTTCCCCATTACAGCAATTATAAATCATAAATAACATGACAATCACCTTAGAACAACTACGACAGATAGCCATCTACGGCAGCCCGCAGGAGCTCGCTGCCTACCTGCCTATGCTCAATGATACGATGGTGAAATATGAGATCAATACACCGCTCAGGGCGGCACACTTTCTCGCACAGCTCATACATGAGTCGGGCTCATTCCGCTATACTGTGGAGCTAGACAGCGGCGAGGCATACGAAGGTCGCACTGACCTGGGCAATACTCAGGCCGGCGATGGCCCACGCTATAAGGGGCGTGGCTTCATACAGCTCACAGGCAGGGCTAACTATTCTCTCTATGGCCTCTCGCTCGGTGTGGACCTGATAGATACTCCGGGGCTGGTAGCGACGACATATGCGGCGGACGTGTCGGGATGGTTCTGGGCGAACCACAGTCTCAATGCACTCGCGGATGCGGACAATGTGAACGCTATCACACGCATGATAAACGGCGGCTATAATGGCCTTCAGGACAGGATTTTTTTTCTGCAAAAAGCGAAAGCGGTTTTATGAAATGGACGACAGACGACGGACCACAGATAAATGTACTTCCGTCGTCCATCACTACTTAATTCTTCATCATGAACAAAACAACCATCATCGGCATCATTTCATTCTTCATCATCGGGCTGCTCGTGGGTAGCCAGCTGCGTGGGTGCAGAGGCGAGGAGAGAAGAAGGCTGGTGAGTTCCGATACTGTAGTGCGCTATGTGCCGCGCACGGATACACTATGGCATACGATAGAGCTCACGAATAATATCCCTTATACTGTCTGGGGGCATGATACGATAATAGTCGTGAGCGGCAAGTCACAAGTCGCAGGTAAATCCAATGACTCTATTTCGGCCCATCGTTATCTATTCATCAGCGATACGGTGGCATACTCTGATACACTCAGGCAGGCGAATGAATTTAAAGCGATACTACTAGACACGCTGGCGGGCAACCGCATCATAGGCCGCTCTCTGCGCTGGGCCAACCTCACACCTATAGAAGTAAAAACAGTAACCAATACTGTGATGAAAAAGGATGCGCTATTGAAAGTATATATCGGTGCAGATATGTATGGCGGCAAGGATGCGGGGAAAGTAAACCTTGATCTCGCTCCGGCTGCCTCATTGGTTTTTGGCGACAGGTATATGCTGGACCTGGGCTATTATATTTTTCATCAGGAGATAAGCGCCGGGCTGAAAGTGAAGTTGAGTTTTAAGTAGACATGAGTATTGAGACCTGAGATATGAGATGAGGGATTTCGGTTGGTGACAACACCACAGGTGGAACCCTGAATAATTTTCCCTATCTTTGGTTTAAATTGATTATATGAGTGGAGTAAACTATATCACTGATGAGTCGGGTCATAAAACTGCCGTAGTGATAGATCTTGATAAACTGCGGGAAGTAAAAGCAAAGGATGAATTTTTTGAGGAACTTGAAGATCTGTTAGATATTGTTTTGCGTGAGGATGAGCCATCTGATGATTGGGATAAAGTCAAAGATGACCTGCTTAAAAGGGATTGATGGAATATAAAATTACTATCAAAGCCTCTGCGAGAAAGGAGTTGGAAAAAATCCCAAAAGCGATCAGAGTGCATCTCATCGATGCCATAAATGATCTCGCAGCCGATCCCCGCCCATCGGGCTGCAAAAAATTATTAAATTTTGACAATAGCTTTAGAATCCGGCAAGGAGATTACAGGATCATTTACAGAGTATCGGACAATGAACTGACCATAACGATTATTAAGGTGGGCAACCGCAAAGATGTTTATAAATAGCCTATCTTCTGCCGCCGCGCTTATCCCTGCTGATATTATATTTTTCATCAGGAGATCAGCGCCGGGTTGAAAGTGAAATTGAGTTTTAAGTAGATTTAGCGAGGACTCATTCGGTCTTGGATGTCCACGCCAGGGGTATCAAATAGAATACCAACAGTGCAGGCTTTCGCGCTAAAAAAGGCTTCCAATTTCCAATACTTTTGTTCCGAGCTATTTTTGGTATCAATCAAATAAACATAACGGAAAGGTTTAGGCCTATTATTGCCTACTGAATCAATTTTTGTAGGCGTTCCAAGTACTATTATTACTTGTTCCGGTGATAAGCCTACATCGCATGTATGATCGCTCTCCTGAAATACTTTTCTACTGTATTTACTCATATCTGTTAAAGGGGTATTCAAAATAAATTGTCCTTTAGCAGAGTCGCTTTTTAACCAATGATGCTTGAGATAAGCGATATAAGGACAATCCCAATCTATTTTTTTCTCCTGAGCTTTAGCGGAGAAAGTGCAGGTCAAATAAAGGAAAACGAATAATACTGTTTTGATCATAAATTCATTTTGTCATTGGTTGCGTTGGAATGAATGAACACCATTGTATTATAGATAAAGGTAATAATAAAATGTAGTACTATACCTGGTTTTCTTTCTTCCAATAAGTAAATACGAATCCCTAGCCCCCTTTAGAAAAGTGGGAGTAACAGCCAACACAAATCATGATTTCATTTTTCAAATGGCCTCCCAAAAAAATGAAGCATAGGTTGGAAAATGGATTTTGTTTAATATGTTCTTTGAAATCTGCTAAATAAAAAACCCGTGAATTACCACGGGTCTTTTGATTAGTATAAAGTTTGAGTATTCTTATTTGCTGTCTTCCTCTTTAGAAACAGCTTCTTTTTTAGCTACACCTGCTCTGACGGGGGCCTTGCGGGTCACTGTCTGAGATACGGCGTTGCCATTGACTATGGCATATATTACGATGCTGTACTCTTCATCTGAGGCCAGTTTTGTATTGTCCACGAATACTGTAGTGCCATTGCCGCTGGAGATCACGTGGCCTTCACTGTTTTTTACATCATAGTTGATGAGGGAAGCAGACAGTTCAGTTTTATCGCTCATCTTACAGCTCAGGTGGATATGGTCCGCATTGATCTGCGTACACTCTACATTACTGATCTGATAGTCCGAGCTACTGGCGCTGGCAACGAGCGAGGATACGATCATGGCTACAGCGGTAAAGAGTCTTGTTAGTTTCATTGTTTGATTTTGTTTGTGTTTTACGGAAATGAAAAAGTAAAGTTTCAAGTTGGTTTTTAGAACAATACGAGCCGAAAAATTCCCTCAGGTTACCTTTGATCAACGGTATAAAATGTACTACCTACAGAATAAAAAACAAATGCTTTAAAAAGACCGGGTGAATTTTGGGAATTTTTTTTGAAAAACAAAGAAGGGTGATAGTATAAATATCCACATTGTGTATAAAGCTGAGTGAATTATAGTGTGATAACACCCAAATCAGGTTCAAAATGAGGGATATGAACCTATGAAGCACTGGAGAATGCATACATGCAGAATCCAAGAGCAAATGCAAGAGTGATGCCTATGTATATGAGAACTTGTGCTGAATGGTTGGGGTCCTTTAGTATCATCGGGTTGAATAGGGCGTAAATCTATGTAATATGATTCGTTAATTAAAAATTAACTTATACTTTTTTTAGAAATTTGTTTGCTCTAGTAGCTGATATTCAATCTATTGGAAAGCACCGTGAGCCATTAAAACTGCTTTTGCCGATGATATATTCCATCCTGCCGATAAATAGCATCGACAGACCGTAAATTTTATATTTTGGTGAATCTTAAAATATCCCCTATGCGCCTGACATATTTTTTTTGTATCGCCGCCGTCCTGCTGCTGGCAGCATGCAAAAAGCCGGCCCAGATCAATTTTAACTGCAACCTGAGTGGCAACCTGACCACTTCTACTGCTATCATAGGCAATGCAGTGACGTCTTTTGATGCTATCGCATCTCAACCCGAGCCAACCTTTGAGATCAATATGAACGGGCCCGGCGGTTCATCAGTCAACCTGATCTGGTATAACCTGGACTCGGTAAATGCTGAAAAAAATATCACTGATCGGACATATACTATGCCTAACCGCTCGGCAGGCCTGCTGGCGCCTTTCTCAGTAGGGGCTGTATATGTCCCGGCGGGCGGTAATGTCTCTGGTGTGGCATACAGTACCGGCAGTGGATCGGGTGGCACGATCACCATCACCGGCAATTCGGGACCGGGTGGCACTATCTCCGGCGGTTTCAGCTTCACAGCGATCAATCCATACTATCCGTTTGACACGGTACGTGTCACCAATGGTACTTTCACCAATGTGCCGGTGGCTACGCAATAGTGAGCTAATAAAAGATGACGATATGGTATCCCCATAGCTGTCAAACCTGACCAACATACTTTCACTCTTGACCCATCCCTTTTTTCGGGGTAGCCATATGGTGTGCTCCGCAGTATGCTTGTCATCGTGATAGTCTACCGTTTCCTTCTCATAAGGTTTGTATTTTTTCTTCACCATACGGAATGCTATCCGTGTATCATAGCCGCAGGCGGCATAGTGCGAGCCGGTATCCACGCTGCCCTTTCCCGCGCTATAGGTATAGGCGGTAGAGTCGAGCGGGTGCCATGCGCTGTCTTTATATTCATACCTCACTGATGATGTCATAGCGACAGGCACCTGCGCCCGGCAGGCAAAGGAAATGATAAGGAAGAAGTAAACGACTTTTTTCACAGCTTAAAGGTAAGGACATGCGACATTGCATGTGTACCAAATTTTTTACGGAAATCGGAAAGCAGGCCTCATTTACAGTATCGGAGCAGCAGTTCTTCTGCTTCTTTTTTATCCAGTAGGAGAGCTTTGCGGAGGTCATCACAGGCTCCGCCGTTTTGTTTGAGTTTGATATTGGTGACTGCACGGGCGTAGTATGCCTCAGCGCACGCCGGGTCGGCCCTGAGTGCCAGTTCGAAGTCTTGCAGGGCGGCTTGAGGGTTTTTGAGCGCCAGTTTACTCTCGCCGCGGAAGCTGTATGCCTCAGCCAGGTGTACCGAGTCCGAAGCGAAATGGATGGCGCGGTTGTAATAATCGATAGCGCCTGTGTGATCACCGAGGCTGTCCATGTCGTTGCCGATATTGATGTATGCTGTCGGCTCGGTCGAATCAATGCCGATCGCCACACGGCAGTCAGCCATAGAGCCCGCATAGTCCCTGAGGTGGTATTTGCTGTCGCTTCTGTCGATATAGGCTATCGGGTCCCCCGGGTCGATAGCGATCGCAGTGTCATAGTCCACTATCGATCCGGTATAGTCATGCGCATGGCTGCGGGCAATGCCCCTGAGGATCAATAGGACAGTAGTCCGGCCTACCAGGCTGATAGCGGTATCGCAATCAAGGATAGCGGCGTGGGTCTGGCGGGGCCTCATGTATATGTCCCTGATCTCCGCGCGGAAATAGTATGCATTGCCATAAGAGGGGTTAGCGATAATAGCCTGGTCGCAGTCTGCCATTCCGCCTTTATAGTCATGCATACTCCTTTTGGCTATGGCCCTGTTGACCAGTACCTGTGGGTTGCCCGGGCTTAGTATCAAGGCTGTATCAAAATCCTCTATCGCACCATAGTAATTTTTCATATCAGACTTGACTGAGCCGAGGCAGTTATAGGCCTGGTATATTTTATTGTTTAAATGTATGGCCCGGTTAAAGTCCTCCATGGCCCCGTTAGGATCCTCCGTGTATTTTTTGGAGAGGCCGCGATTGACATATGCGTGGACAGAGCTTGTGTCCATGCTTATTACTTTGTCATAGCCGCTGACAGCTTCCTTGTATTTGCCGGCAAAGAAATTTTTGTCAGCTATTTTCAGATACTCAGTGACGCTCTGCGCATGCAGGACCACAGACAGTATCATGAAAATAAATAACGAACCCTTTCCCATACCGCAAAAATATAAAGACTTAGTGTAACCCGAAATCCTATTTTAGACACAAAACCGAATACCGATGTGGTATGGGCACATACTGCGACTTCACCGCGTTGATATAGCTGAGTATGATGATGATTATGAAAGGCTATTTTCGCATGGTCAGATCAGGAGATATTATACCACTTAGACTTTAATTGACACTTTGACGATGAGGCAAATCCCCACCTCACCCCGACCCTCTCCGAAGGAGAGGAAGGATCAAAGGGGGATTTAAGAGCCGCCTTGTGTTGTAGATTAGTGCTTCAATTTCCACTTGATAACATACTTATTACTAGGGCAATTGTCAGGATAAATTGCACACTATCATAGCGAAGATCTCAGCTAAAATCGGAAAGCCCGGATGTGGTCTGGGTTCAAGTAAGGAGGCCACAAGTGTTCGGAAGATCATAGAAGATAGATATAGCCTCATTTTTACATAATGCCTTTTCATTACCTTAAGGTTTGCCAGTTCCTTCCCTACGGTCAGTAGGACAAAGAGTGTGAGCTTGACACACAGTTTGTTCATGTTGAATGAAGTGAAACATCTGGCTAAACGAAAGAAAGCAAAACTGTAACTCAATAAAGACAAGGGTTTCAGAATCTTCCGAACACCTGTGGTAAGGAGGCTTGAACTGGCGAAATAAAAATCAATAAACGCAAGATAGGCTGTCGTATGTCTATTTATGCAGCCTGCCGTATATACCAATCATAATGAGGGTCAGTACCCTCTTCAAAAATAAGACGAAGGGATTTGTATAATGCCATCAGCATATCCATGCTATGCAGGCTGATATCCCGTATGTGGGTAAAGAACTTATACCTGTCTGAAGGGACATGCGGATAATGTTTTTCGGCATCGATGATCACCTCGCCATCGTAGTCTATGGCTATGCTGTGACTGTCGAGCTGCCTGTCGGCGCTGGCTACGAATGCCAGGAATTCTGTTTCGGTGGGATCATAATTCAGATTCATAAATCAGTTTTTAATGGGTTAATATTTTCTTGCCTTCTCTTAACCTCAATAAAAATTTGTGCCAAGCGGTTTCAGGGGTATTTTTGTGGAATATTTTTGAGACCAATAGTTTTTTAGCGGAAGCAATTCCCCACTTTTAAAAAAATGTGTCGCAATACGGCTTTTATAATAAAAATCAGAAATCATCTACCGTAGCGCCTGTCTCACGCACCACGCACCAGCTTTCGGTTCGTGGGGACACGAACCGAGGTGTTGTTTATTAGGACTCTCGAATCAGCAATAAAAAAAGGCAGCCTTGTGGAGCTGCCTTTGGATCATATCTGATGTTGGATTTACTTATTCTACTGTCATTTTGCCATTGCCTATCGCTGCTCCGTTTGCCAGCACCTGATATACATACATACCTGAGCTGAGCGAGCCGCGCTCGATGAGGATGGAGTTGTTTACAGATTTGACTGTCCGTACGAGCTGTCCGACCATGTCATATATGTGGACCTCGTAGTCAGATGCAGGTCCGGTGACATTGATGATAGCCGACTGGCTGAATGGATTTGGCACGAGCCTGATGATACGCTGTATAGTACCCGGCTCATCTATACCGGTAGTGTTCACATCTATGCAGAGCGAGTCAGTACATGGCGTACCCGGCACATATGCCTGTACACACACATGGTATATACCCGGTGTAGCGTAGCGGTGCGCGACATAAGCCCCTGATGAGCTCGTACCATCTCCGAATGCCCACACCACATAGGTAGAGCTATCCTGATAGGTCGCTGTGAAGTTGAATGAGTCATTTGCGACAGGCACATAGTTCCATAGCGTATTCAGCGCACATTGACCTGAGACCTGTATCGTATTGCAGGTAGAGTCGTAGGAGTTGCTATTCGGTATGTATACATAGTAGCAGACATTGTAGACGCCCGGCGCCGCATATGTGTGTGTGGTATCATTGTAGCTGAAGTGACCATCGCCATAACTCCAGAAGTGCTGCGCCGAGCTGTTCGTATCATTCTGTATGAACTGTACGGTGTCGCCATTGACCACATAGGTCCATGAGGATGTGATATTGCTCGTGCCGACCGTCACGATATTGCAGAATGAATCTATACAGTTAGACCCGGTGTATGCGAAGAGGCATACCCTGTATGTAGCTGCATGAGCATATACGTGATATGGATGCGTGCCGAATGCATAAGTGCTGTCTCCCAGCCGCCAGTCGAGGTGTATGGCAGAGTTGGTATCAGCTGCAAAGAAGAATACCGTATCTCCGCTGGAATATGCTGACCAGGCTGCATTGGCTATACAGCCGCTGTCTATAGTTATAGTATTGCATGTTGAGTCAAAGCAGTTGGTATTTGGTATATAGACATATGCGCATACAGTGTAGGTGCCCGGACCCGCATATCTATGCGATGCATCATAGCCTGTGCCAGTGCTGCCATCGCCATAGCTCCAGTAGTAGTGGGCGGATGTATTCGTGCCTGTATTAGTGAAATGCACTGAGTCGCCATAGGCGGTGAATGACCATGCTGATGAGATATTACAGCCTGTGGATACAGTTACAGTATTGCAGAATGAATCAACACAGTTGGTCCCGGTATATGCATAGAGGCATACGTGGTAGGTGCCCGGCTGTGCATATCCATGCCATGGGCTGGTGCCTGAGCCTGTGGTGCCATCACCAAAGTGCCAGTACCTCTGTACACTGTGGCTGGTATCTGTAGCCAGGAAATGCACAGAGTCCCTGAGCGTATATGATGTCCATGTGGCATTTACATTACAACCGCTATCTATCTGTATCGTATTGCAGCTGGAGTCAGCACAGTTAGTACCCGGCAGGTATACATAGTAGCATACATGGTATGAGCCCGGCCCCGGATACCGGTGTCCTGCACTCGTGCCTGAGGTGCTGTATGTGCCATCGCCGAAGTTAAATATATGATGTGCAGCGCTGGTCGTATCCACTCCGATGAAATGCGCCGAGTCTCCTACAGTAGTGTATGACCATGCGCCCGAGATACGGCAGCCTGTGCTGACAGTTACATTATTGCAGAAGGAATCTGAACAGGTAGTGCCCGGCCTGTATGCATACAGGCATACATGATAGGTGCCCGGGTGCGTATAGGTATGCGATGGATTAGTACCAACCCCGTAGTTGGTGCTGCCATCGCCGAAGTTCCAGTAGCGGTGTATAGTAGTATCAGTACTGGTAGAGCTGAAGTGTACTGTATCGCCGATAGTAGAGTTGATAGATGTCCAGGTAGCGCTGACCGTACAGGCGCTGTCTATGATGATGGTATTGCAGGTAGAGTCAGAGCAGTTGGTACCCGGTATGTAGACATAGGAGCATACATGGTATGTACCCGGCCCCGGATAGGTATGAGATGTGCTGATACCTGATCCGTAGTTAGGAGTGCCGTCACCGAATATCCAGTAATAATGCGCTGTGGTATTTGTACCCGCGCTTTGGAAATGCACTGAGTCGCCGTATATAGTATATGACCATGCAGATGTGATGCTGCAGCCTGTGCCTATGACGACATTATTGCAGAAAGAGTCCACACAGTTAGTACCCGGGGTATAGACATAGAGGCATACATGATAGGTACCTGCCTGTGCGTATGTATGCCATGGATCTTTGTTAGTGCCGGAGCTGCCATCGCCAAAATTCCATCTGAAATAAACAGAAGTACTCGTGTCAGCTGCATAGAAGTGTACAGAATCAGTACCTGTGATATAGAATTGCCATGCTGCATTGGCCTGGCAGGTAGGAGTGGTGATCGTTACATTATTGCAGGAAGAGTCGGTGCATGATGTGCCCGGGGTATAGACATACAGGCAGACATGATATGTACCATAGTTAGGATATACATAGGTGACCGATGTGCCGCTGCCACCGTTAGTGCCGGGTCCGAAGTTCCAGATATGGTGATGGGCAGAGACGGTATCTACACTGGTGAAAAATACTGAATCTCCGTGTGTAGTATATGTCCATGCTGCGTTCATATTACAGCCGTTGCCCACGGTGATAGTATTGCAGAAAGTATCCCTGCAGCTACCCCTGAATGTATACAGGCATACACGATAAGTGCCCGGCTGTGAATATACATGTATAGGATAAACCCCGGTACCATAGTTGGTGCCATCGCCATAGTTCCAGTAGCGCTGTATGCTGCTGCTGGTATCAGCGGCGTAGAAGTATGCCGTATCATTCCTGGTAGAGCTGCCGGATTGCCATGCGCCATTCAGCGAGCAGCCGCTGGTGATGACGACATTATTGCAGGATGAATCCTGACAGGCTGTATTAGGCGTATATACATGGAGGCATACATGGTAGGTACCCGGCCCCGTGAATACATAAGTGACCGATGTGCCACTAAGGTAGTTCGGCGTGCCGAATGTCCAGTAGTGATGATTGGTCGAGATCGTATCTGCACTATGGAGGAATATGCTGTCACCATGAGTAGTGAATGTCCACGCCGCGCTCACATGGCAGCCACTGCTTCCTACGGTCACATTATTGCAGAAAGAGTCCGTACAGTTAGTGCCCGGTATATAGGCATACTGGCATACGCGATAGGTGCCGGGCTGGGCATATCCATGCCATGGCGACTGTCCGGTGCCGGAGTTGCTGCCATCGCCAAAGTTCCAGAACCGGCGTACGGTAGTATCCTGGCTGGAGCTATAGAAATGCACCGAGTCATTTACATTATATGATTGCCATGCGGCATTGATCGTACAGCCTGCGGTCACTACTACATTATTGCAGGTAGAGTCAGAGCAGTTACTGTTTGGTATGTATACATATGAGCATACATGGTATGTACCCGCCTGGGTATACACATGTGTGGCTGCGATGCCGGATCCACTAGTGCCGTCTCCATAGTTCCAGTAGTAG
>Ga0206911_1134_pt1 | contig 16594 bp, 15 predicted proteins | sample Alteio_BWOrgHeat_74_FD_152956 | JGI IMG/M metagenome (GOLD analysis project Ga0206911, IMG submission 152956) | Enriched cells from forest soil in Barre Woods Harvard Forest LTER site, Petersham, Massachusetts, United States -... | ecosystem: Environmental > Terrestrial > Soil > Temperate forest >...
CGCGCGAGAGAACGACCTTCTCCAGATCGCGGCCCTTGTACAACATGTCCTCGACCGTATCGCGATGTGAGACCCGCACCACGTCCTGCTCGATGATCGGTCCTTCGTCGAGCCCCGCCGTCACATAGTGGCTGGTAGCCCCGATTAACTTAACCCCGCGCTCAAAAGCCTGATGATACGGTTTCGCCCCGACAAAGGCCGGAAGAAAAGAATGGTGAATGTTGATCATGCGTAGCAGATACTGAGCGACGAACTCTGGCCCGAGGATCTGCATGTAGCGCGCCAGCACGATGAGGTCCACATCCTGCCCCAGAAGTTCCTGCATCTCCCGTTCACATGCACGTTTGTTGTCCGGATCGGCCAGCAGATGGAAAGGAACCTGGTAGAACTCCGCCAGCGGCCTCGCCGTCGTGTGATTGCTGATGATCCTCACGATGTCACATTTCAGTTCGCCCGTCTTCTGCCGGTACAACAGGTCTGCAAGACAGTGGTCCTGCGCGGAAACCAGGATGGCGACCTTGGGGCGATAGGCCGTCAACGCCAGGTGATAGTTGATCTGGAATCGTTCGGCTAACGGCTTGAACTGCTCCTCGAAGTCGGAGATAGGAATATCGAACCCATCCAGATCCCACTCAAGCCTGGACAGAAAAAGATCACGGCTGCTGTCCAGGTGGTCATCGCAGTGCAGGACGCTGCCATCGTGAGCAATCAGGAACTGACAAATCGCAGCGACGGCGCCCTTTCGTGCGAAGTTCCTGGGAGTGCTCAGAAGCAGGACGGCGGTGTTCATTTTCATACCTTACTGCATTGTCGTGGAGCAAATCCCCACCAGCCGATCCGTCTCCTCAAAGCGTAATCATCACCACTGCCGCCGCCGCCACAACCATTCCCAGCCCCTGTCGTCGCGTGGGCCTTTCATGCAGCGTCCATGCCGCCAGCAGAATCGTCGAAGCTGGGTAAAGCGAAGCAAGCACCGCCGCCACATCCAGCCGCCCCGCCCGCGTCGCCGCAATAAACAATAGATTCCCCGAAGTATCCAGCAGCACTGCGCCCAGCGCCCACACCACCACCCTCCGCGTCAGCTGAACCTTCTCCGCACCCGCCTTCGCTTGAAGAGACATTCCCCCCACCAGCAGTGCAGACACGGTCAGGCTCCCCATCCTCGCCGTAGCCAGCGGCCAGATCACCCCTGCGCTTCCCGCAAACTTCAGCGCGACAAAATAAACTCCAAACCCCACGCCTCCCACCACTGCCAGCCAGAACGTCCCCCGATCAGCTGGTCTCGCCTCGGGGTTCGGCCCGGCTGCGATTAGCCATATCGCCATCCCCGCTACCAGAAATCCCACCAGCCGCAGCATTCCCGGCGACCCCTCTTCCCCAGCCGACACCGCCGCCGGAATCGCTGCCGCCAGCAACCCGCTCAACGCCGCCGAAGCCCCCATCGCCCCGCGCGACAGCGCGACATAAAAACAAGCCAGAGCTACTCCCGCCGTCGCCCCCGCCACTAGTCCCCACGCGAGCGGAGCGCCACGCGGAAACGCATCTCCCCGCCCCCACGCTAATACCAGGAGAACCGCCAGGCTCACAGCGTGGCTCAGCAGAATCACCCGTAGCGCCGCAGCCATCGTGCCGCCCGCGTGTTTTACGCCCATGCCGCCTGAAAAGTCCCCACCACCCCACAACGCTGCCGCAGCCAGCGCCAGCAGCGCATTTCCATGCAACAGCATCTCCATCGAATTCCGTTCCGGCCTAACGGGCCATCGCAGATCTACTTGGCCGCAGGTTGAACGGTCGGCGGCTTCGCTTCCTCGGCCGTCGGATAGTAACCGGGCTTCGAAAGAACCGTCAGATTCGGTCGCAACACCTTGACCTCGACCTGCCGGTACTTCCCATCGATAAACGGCTCATGCGTGTAATAGCCAATCGTGTATTGCGTCCGCACCTCTTTGGTAATCTCCGCAAAGCTGTTCTCGATGCCCTTCTGGCGGAACTCCCCTTCGAAGTTGCCGCCCGTCTGCTTCGCATAAGCCGGCAAAATGTTGTCCCGCATCATCAGTGGCAGATGCATCCGGTCCAGGAACCCCGTCACCGGCAGCGCAGAATCCCCCACCAGCGTCCCGAACACCGCAATCTTATTCTGGTTCAGGTATTTCACCACCTCACTGAACTTTGCCGTGCTCCCATACTCCTTACCGTCGCTGATGACGTACACAATCCTTCTCCGCCCCGTCGCCGTCCGCGACAATGCGGTCGCCGCCGCCAGAATCGCATCATTCAGCGTATGCACGTCTCTGGGAACGTTCGGCACGCTCAACTGGCTCGTTCCATGCGAAGAGTTGGTATTCGGATCGGTATAGCGATCCTGCCCCCCGTTGATGTTGATGTTCTGCGACAACGGCCCCGAACTGTACATCATTGCTTCACGCCCCGGCGACTGCGACCGCCGCAGCCCCTCGGCTACCAGCGCGCTAGGCCCCGCAGAAAAATTCGTCAACATCTTCGGTCCATTGCTGTAGGTAAACACCGCTACTTCGTCATACGGTGTAAACGCAGCCTGCACCGCACCCAGAGCATTATTCACCTTCGTCATGTTGTCCTGGGTCAGGCTCTGGTCAATCACCAGCGCCACCGACAACGGAAACGGGTCAACCGTAAACAGGCTCAGTTGCTGCCGCAGGTTGTTCTCATACACCCGAACCTCCCGCCACGTAATCCCCGGCACCAGCTTGCCCTTGCTGTCCTTCACCGTAAACGGAATTTCAACAAAGTTCGTCCGCACCACCAACGTGAACGCCTTCGGACCCTCGCCCGCCGCAGGTAGCTCGGGCTGTTGTCCCTCCTCGGACTTCTGAGCCGCCGTCTCCGGCAGCTTTTGGGGCACGGCATTTTCATCCGAGGTCGAGCTGTCCCCATTCGAATCCAGCGTTGTTCCCCGGCCCGGCGTCACCGGCCCCACTGGCAGCTGCTGCGGCTTCGGAGCATCCGGGATCTGCGGCTTCGGCCCATCGGGAATCTGTTGTTGAGGCTGCTGTTGCGGTCCACTCTGCTGCGCCTGCTCCTGTGCCGGCTGTCCCAGCATCATGCAAGCCAAAGTCCCCGCCAATATGCTCTTACTAACCACGCGAAAAATCCCCCATCTTCCAGCCAGCCGTCGCCGCCCCAAAACTATACATCTATCAGACTACCAGCGCACTAACGCCGCCGCCATCCCCAAACCGCCCCCAAATACTCTCATTCCCGTTGGACGTGCCCCTTCCCCCAACGTTGTGCCCCCCCTGCCCTCTCCCCGGCGTGCATTTTTCGGCAAACTCAGTTCCAACTTTGTCGTCTAATGCAGTATGCGCTCCTTCCGTCTCGTCGCCGCTGCCGTTTCCACCCTGGCTCTCGCCTCCGCCTCCGTTCTTCACGCGCAGGACGCACCCTCTCCCGGTGGCCCGCCTCCCGCCAGCAAGGCCGAGCCCCAGCCCGTCAACATCGGCGACCTCCAGACCCTCAAAGTCAACGTCAACCTCGTCAACGTCTACTTCTCCGTCCGCGACAAAAGCGGCTACATCACCAACCTCCACAAAGACGACTGCAGCATCTTCGAGAACAAGGAGCTTCAGAAGACCAAGAACTTCACCCAGGAAAAGAACCTCCCCCTCACCATCGGCATCCTCCTCGACACCAGCGGTAGTCAAATCAATGTCCTTCCCCTCGAGCAGCAATCCGGCGCCGAATTCCTCAAAGACGTCCTCACCCCCAAAGATGAAGCCTTCCTCATCTCCTTCGACATCAACGTCAATCTCCTCGCCGACTACACCAACAGCCCGCGCGAAATAAAGCGCTCCATCGATAGCGCCGTAATCAATACTGGTGCCGGCACCGGCTCCGTCACCGGCAACGGCAATCCCCGGGGCACCTTGCTCTTCGACGCCGTCTACCTTGCCGCCCACGACAAACTCCGCCAGGAAGCCGGTCGCAAAATCCTCATCCTCCTCACCGATGGCGGTGACCAGGGTTCGCAGGAAACCCTCAAGACCGCCACCGAGGCCGCCCAGAAGGCCAACGCCATCGTCTACGTCATCCTCATCGCCGACCGGCAGTTCTACGGCGGCGGATTCGGCATCAACCTCGCCGACACCGGCGCTCGCGACATGGAACGCCTCGCCTCCGAGACCGGCGGCCGCGTCATCAACGTCGGCAACAACGGCAAGAAGCTTCAGGAAGCCTTCGACCAGATTCAGGACGAACTCCGCACCCAATATCTCGCCAGCTACACTCCCACCAATCTCAAAGTCGACGGAACCTTCCGCACCCTCAATATCACCTGCCAGGCAGGCCAAAAGATCCAGGCCCGCAAGGGCTACTACGCCATGGCCGACGCCCTCGACCCCGGCCAGTAAATCCTCTTCTTTTTCCCTGGCATTCCTGACCTTACTTTTCGTTTGTCATTCTGAGCGCAGCGAAAAACCCCCGGATTTTGCCTTCGCCGTTGTCTGTTCTTTTGGTTGTCATCCCGCAGGGATCTGCTTCTGTCGTTGCTCTTGCTTTTCTTGTTGTCATCCCCGAAGGGGATCTGCTGTTGCCCTTCTAAAACGGCAGCCGCAACCGCAGCCGATACCTCACCGTCCCCGCTTCCTCCCCCTCACCATCAAACACAAACCCACACTTCTCCATCACCCGGATCGAAGCCGGTATCGAAGGGAAAGTGTGCGCAATCACACTCTCCAAACGCGCATCCCGGCGAAGATACTCAATCAGCGCCTTGGTCCCTTCCGTAGCAAACCCTCGACCCTCATACGGCGCCAGAATCGAATACCCAATCTCGCACTCTGTCGGTCTCGCGTCCTTCGTAAACGCCCCAAGCGTACCGATCAAAGTCCGCCGCCCACCTGCAGGAACAAAGCTCACATACCGAGGCCACCCAAGCTGCTCCGGATGCTCTTCAAACTGCCTCAACAAAAAATCGAAGACATGCGGCTCCCAATCTGTTAGGGGCCAATTCCCCGGAACCACACACTGAATAAGTTCACCAAGTCGCCCCTCACCTGCCTTCTCTGACAGCAGCATCTCCGGCGTTACAGCAATAAGAGAAAGACGAGGCGTAACGATATCGCCGCACAAAGAAAGTGACATTTTTGGAATCTCCTGAATCGATGCGTTGTGAAATGCATGAAATGCGCAGCCCCACTCGACAACTTCCAGGGGCACCTTCGCAACGGTCACATCAAATTCAGGCAGTCATAGGCAGGCCAAAAGTCTAGCACGCAAAAACATCGGCAACAACCAAGTCTCTGATGGCTGACTTTCCATACACAGAAATATTGCTCCAGTGGATCATCATGCGGCGGGAATGAATTGAGGGGTTTTGGAAAGGGTGACTGTGTACACCGGGCATCTCTCTGCCCCAACCCTGTATACGAGCGATGACACCATTTCCCGTGCCCTAGACGCAAGTTACTCATTCGAAGGCAAATGTTCCAAAGCGAGAATTGGCTGTCTGTTTGCTGAAGCTGATATGTCGCGTCGGCACAAACAGGGATTGATCTGCGCACTTGAGTTAGGAAGACTTTTTTCGCCTATTCATTGATCGGGCGAACTCTGCAGTGCAACATGATCGGTCTCCACTCGACGTTGGAAATGCAAGGAGACTTACATGTTCGCTCGTTGCTGCATTCGAGGACTCTTGCTCCTCTGCCTTGGTTCTGGTCTGGTCGGCTGTTCCGCCCCTCAGGGGCTCGACTCCATTCAAGTCACGCCGCCAGCTCAGGCGCTAGCCGTCGGACAAACGGTGCAACTTACCGCAACTGGGACATACGGCAACGCGAAGCACCCTTCGACACAGAACATAACCAGCTTGGTGACCTGGGCCTCCACCACTCCCGCCGTCGCAACTGTCAATTCTTCCGGAGTCGTAACGGCTGTGAGCGCGGGCACCACAACGATCACCGCCACCGCCGCGGCATTTAACGGTCCCACCTCCTCCAGCGCTGTCCTCGCAGTTACAGGTGCCAGCGGAACTTCGGGGAGTAGTGGAGGCAATATCCTTTCGCTCACCATCATTCCCAGTGGAATTGTCTTTGGTGCTTTGACCGAGAGCGGGCAGTTTCTGGCGATTGGAACGTTCTCGGTCGCACCGACCGTGAGAGATCTGACCAACTCGGTCAAATGGCTTACTTCCGAACCGAATAAATTCCCTGTCTCAAACTACAGCCCCACGGTGCCAGGGACTGGCACGCAAAATGGCGGGGTTGTCAGCGCTTACGGGGCTAGCGTAGGCAGCGTAGGCGCCGTGATCACCGCAGAAGCAATCGACACGAATGGATCGATTGCCACCGCTACGGCAAACGTTGGCTGCCCTTTCGTTCCCCCTACTCCCTCATCCCCGCCAACCGCAAATTACCCTGGAACCCCGGGAAGCCCAGGAACGTGCAATCAGCCCATTCCACAACTTCTGTCGACGCTGACCGTCTACAACGAAGGATTGAATCCCAACACCCCAGAACAAGGCGGCAACTGGCTGGTAACTGCCCTTTCAGCCGTACCACCACCTCCCGGCACCACGCCTCCGCCGGTTCTCCACTGCGGCCCCGGCTCTCCCGGCGCTGGGCTTGGCAACTCAGTCTGCACGGCGACTTATCCCCTCGGGACCATTGTGACCTTGACTGCCCCCCGCCAACCTGGAGTCGCGTTCGGTGGCTGGTCCTCCAACTGCATGAACACCGGAACAATCACACAAACCGGGCCCAACACCTGCACGATCAACTTGTCGAGCAGCGACGCCACCGTGGGAGCTATCTTCAACTAACAAACAGGCGCAACCACGTCGCAGAGAGCCGCGCTTTGGCGCGGCCTTCCTGCGTCAGCATCGACCTCGCAGCCGCAGCCGATGCCTCACGTTCCCCGCTTCCTCAACCATCCAGGCGAGCGTAGCCATAAAGGTAGAAACAACTGATTTAATTACCTTTGCTGCTGTCATAAAATTATTTTTTGCGTTTTTGGCCCAAAAATCGCATGTCAAGCCCCCAAATGGCTTAACCCAATACCCATCAACAACATCCAAGTGGCATTCTAGTTACCCTCAAACCGCTATACTTAAAATAAGGGTAGAAAAATGCGCAACATCCAATCGATGCAAAGCTAACTCCTTTGTTTGGAATATTTTAGCCGTAACCCCTTTATTATGACGATTTTGCAGGTTAGGTAACCTACGCAAAACTATGAAAATAAAAGAGTTACACCAAAAGTAACCGGGGGGGGGGGGGGGCCCCCCCCCCGAAAAAAAACAGGGTCCACAAAAAAAAACCGGGGGGGGGGGGGAGTACCCCTCCCTGAAAAAAACCGGGAAGGGAATCGAATGGACTACGTCAACCTCGGCGCAGCTGTACTTGTTTTTCTTGTTGTCATTCCCGAAGGGAATCTGCTGTCGAAGTCTCAATAGGAAGAAACGAAGAAGGAAACAAGAACGAATGCTAATTCCATCCATCGATCTCATGAACCGCCGCATCGTCCAGCTAGTCCAGGGCGAAAAGCTAAAGCTGGCCTTCGACGACTTTGAATACTGGATCGAGCGTTTCTCCAAGTACCCCATCGTCCAGCTCATCGACCTCGACGCCGCAATGCGCCAGGGCGAAAACCGCAGCCTCATTGAGATGATCTGCAAACGACTTCCATGTCAGGTCGGAGGAGGCCTTAAGACCGCCGCAGACGGCAAAGCACTCCTCCAAGCCGGTGCAAAGCGAGTCATCTACGGCTCCAGTCTCTTCGGCCCCCCCGAGCCCAACGAATCCCGGCGCCACAAACTCATCCGCCTCGAATTCGCCGAAGACCTCAAGAAGTCGCTAGGCGAAGAAACCCTCGTATTCAGCGTAGACACCAAAGCCGGCAAGGTCGCGGTCAAAGGTTGGAAGGACACCGTCGACCTCACGCCTGAAGAAGCCATAACCTGGCTCGAAGACTCCTGCGCCGCCTTCCTCTACACCCACGTCGATAGCGAAGGCACCATGCAGGGATTCCCCATCGATGTAGCCGCAATCCTGCGAGCGTGCACAGCAAAGCAACTCATCGTAGCCGGAGGAATCAAGCATCAAAACGAGATCGACGCCCTCGACGCCATGGGAGTCGACGCAGTAGCTGGAATGGCCGTCTACAGTGGAGCCATGGAAGCATGATCCGGGTCTTGTCTGCTGTTTGCTTCTAGGTAGCCCAAGGCTTCAGCCTTGGGTCTCTCTAGGACGCCCAGGAACCGGGCTTTAGCTCCTGGGGTGTGCCTTCTTCGCCGGGTGTCATCGTTTCGATTCGAAGCCGTTAGCACGGCAGCCGCACTGGTACTCCAGCCCTCTGCAACTCGGCCTTCAACTCCCGCGAATCCGTCACTCCGAAATGAAAAATACTCGCCGCAAGCGCCGCATCCGCTTTGCCCTCGCGAAACACATCCACAAAATGCCGAGCGGTTCCCGCGCCTCCTGAAGCAATCACCGGAATCTGCACCGCCGAACTTACCATCGCAGTCAACTCGCAATCGAACCCCGATCGCATTCCGTCAGTATCCATCGAAGTCAGCAGAATCTCGCCTGCGCCGCGCTCTTCCGCCTCGCGAGCCCAATCCAAAACCCGCAATCCCGTCGGTTTCCTTCCCCCACTAACGAAAACCTCAGCATCCTCAACTCCAGCCTCACCACGACGAGCGTCGATCGCCACAATCACCGCCTGAGCTCCAAAACTCCCGCCAATCTCCCCAATCAACTCCGGCCGAGCGATCGCTGACGAGTTGATGCTCACCTTATCCGCTCCCGCATCGAACACCGCCGCAGCATCCTCCGCACTACGAATTCCGCCTCCAACCGTAAATGGCACAAACAGCTCCGCCGCAGTCCGCTTCACCGTATCGAGCAGCGTTCCGCGCCCCTCATGTGTCGCGGTAATGTCCAGCAGCACAATCTCATCCGCTCCCGCCGCAGCATGACGATGCGCCAACTCAGCCGGATCGCCCGCATCGACGATATCGACGAACTGCACACCCTTCACAACGCGCCCACCACGAACATCCAGACAGGCAATAATCCGCTTCGTCAGCATCTATCCCAGCCTCATCGGCACAGCCGCCGGAATCGCAACCTCAGCGCCATCGCACACAATCCGCGCCAGCGAATCCATATTCTCGATCACCGCCCCATGCTCCACAAACCACTCCACCAGCAACCCTTGCCTCGGCGCTGGTACGTGAAACTCCATCGCTCCATCCGTAAGCGTACAAACCGCCTCTCCCGTTCCCACCAACGACCCAACCGAAACAAGCCGCTGCACAAACGTGTACGACGGCTCGCTGGCTGCAACCTTCAACTCATACATAAACGGCATCGTTATAACTCCACAAAGTTCCTCAGTACCTGAAGTCCCGCTGCACTCGACTTCTCTGGATGGAACTGCACTCCCATCACATTCTCCCGTTCCACGACCGCCGTAAACTGCCCTCCATACTCAGTCACCGCAGCAGTCGCCTCCACAACCGGAGCTCGCCACGAGTGCGTGTAATACACAAACCCGCCATCCTTCACTCCACGCAACAAGCGCGAATCCGTCTTCACTCCCTCCACCGAATTCCATCCGACATGCGGACACTTCAGCTCCGCCCCATCATAAAGAGCAGGGAAGCGCTCACACCTCCCCGCAAAGTGCCCTAATCCCTTCGTCCCCTCCGCCTCAGTCGACCCATCAAACAACCACTGCAGCCCCACACAAATCCCCAGAAACCAAGCACCCTTCGCCACACTCTCCCGCACTGCCTCCGTCAGTCCCAACTCCCCCAACAACTGCGTAGCCTGAAAGTGACCCACGCCCGGCAACACCACTTTAGAAGCCGACCGCACCACTCCCGGATCTTGCGTCACCAGTGTCTCGGCGCCAAGAAAATTCAACGCCTTCACGACGCTGGTCAGATTGCCAGCCTTGTAGTCGACAACTGCGATCACAACAGGCCCTTTGTGCTTGGCAGCATGTCCCGCATCCTCTCATCCCGCGAGCAGGCCCCGCGTAGCGCCCGTGCAAAAGCCTTGAAGATCGCCTCTATTTTGTGATGATTGCTGCGCCCATACATCGTCTTTACGTGCACATTCGCTTTGGCTCCACGAGCAAACCCATCAAAGAAGTCCGCCAACAACTCACTCTGAAAGTCCCCAACCAGCCGCACCTTCACCTTGTCGTCAACGATATAGGCGACCCGTCCGCTCAAATCCACTGCAGCGACAGCTAGCGTCTCATCCATCGGCATCACAAAATATCCAGCGCGCATTATGCCTTTCTTGTCGCCCAGCGCCCTTCCGAAGGCCTCTCCCAGCGCAATGCCCACGTCTTCAACGGTGTGGTGCTGATCAACATCCAAATCACCCGTGCACTCTAGCGTCAGATCGAATCCGCCATGCCGCGTAAACAACTCCAGCATGTGATCGAAGAATCGAATCCCAGTCGAAACCTTATAGGCACCTTGGCCATCGACGACCAGTTTCAACGCAATCTGCGTCTCCATCGTATTCCGCTTGATCGTCGCACTGCGTATGTTCCTGGCCATTATTCAAACTCCCTGAAGCCGTCGTCGCCATGCTGCCCCAATGTTTCACCGGCTTCCGGCCTCTGCCAACCAATCTCATCGAGCGCAACCCTTAGTGCTGCCAGACCGCGCGTCACATGCTCTTCAACCCCGATCGTGATGCGCACAAATCCATCGCACCCAGGATCAGTCGACCGGTCCCGCAACAGCACGCCATGGGACCGCATCGCCGTCACCAGCTCTTTATGCTTTGGTCCAATATTCATCAGGACAAAGTTCGCGTGGCTTGGAAAGAAGGGAACTCCCAGCTCACGCAAGCCGTGCATCATCCGCTCGCGCCCCATCCGCACCTGCTCCGAATACCACGCCACGTACTTCTCATCCTCCAACGCCACAGGCAGGCAATCCAGCGCCGCGCCGTTTACGTTGTACGGCGAACTCACCTTCCGCACATACTTCAATAACTCCGCATTCCCCGCGAGCATGCCGATCCGCAAATTCGCCAGCCCGTAGGCCTTCGAAAACGTCCGCGCCACAATCAGGTTCGGCACGGCCGCGAGGTCGCTCATCACCGTCGCCCCGTCAAAGTGGTAGTAAGCCTCATCCACCATCAAAACCGCCTGCGGGGCGGCTGCTGCAATTGCCAGCAAATGGTCACGGCCTACTACAGCCCCCGTAGGATTATTCGGCGAAGCCACAATAATCAGCTTCGTCCGGTCCGAAATCGTCGCTATGAATCGCTCGAACGGAAACTCCAGCGTTGCATCTGACTGGACCTTCCGCAGGTGAGGCGTCATCATTTGTATGTTCACGTCATACATAAAGAACGAAGGCGTCGCGATCAGCGCCTCGTCCTCAGCTTCGAGAAACGTGCAGCACATCAGATGAATCGCTTCATCCACACCGTTGGTCAGCAGCACCTGTTCAGGCTGCAGGCCGAAATGCTTTGCGACCGTTTGTTCGACTGGCTCCCGCTCCGGATACTTCGTCAGCGCCTCCGAAGTCACCATACGTAGTCTTTCCATTACTCTGGTTGAGGATCCAAACGTGTTTTCATTGAAGTCCAACCGCAACGCAGTACGCCCCGCAAGCGGCGGATGATACTCCGGCATCTCCTGCACGGCCTTGCGCGGCCTTATGGCCCCAACATTTGTAGCAGTATCGGTCACAATCATCGTATCCTCACACGCACGCTCTCGGCGTGTCCAATCAAGCCCTCAGCTTCAGCCAGCGCAATCGCGTGCGGGCCCATCTCCTTCAACCCTTTATGCGTGTACTCCTGCACCGTAATCACCTTCATAAAATCCATGACGCTCAACCCGCCACGAATACGCCCAACTCGTCCGGTAGGCAACACATGGTTAGGCCCAGAGACATAGTCCCCCATCGACTGAGGCGAACGATCTCCAACAAACACAGACCCCGCATTCCGGACCCACTTCAAATCCTGTGCCGAGTCCACTGTTAGATGCTCCGGGGCCAACCGGTTTGTCAGCTCTTGTGCTTCACGAATCGTAGCAGTTAGAAATATGCAGCCTTGTGCTGCCAGCGACTGCTTAGCAATCATATTGCGCCTCGCCTGCCGCTTTACTTCGGTCGAAACCTCTAGCGCAAGCTCCTCATTGCTCGTAATCAACACAGCAAGCGCCTCTGGGTCGTGTTCAGCCTGCGCGACCAGATCTGCCGCGATCCCCGCCGCGCTTCCCTTCTCGCTCGTTACCACAATCTCCGTGGGCCCAGCGGGCATGTCGACCCCACACTCACTCGAAGCCAGCAGCTTGGCTGCAGTCACATACAGATTTCCCGGCCCCACAATCTTATCGACTCGACCGACTGTGGCTGTCCCATAGGCCATTGCCGCGATCGCCTGCGCTCCGCCCACTCGGTAAAATTCAGTCACACCGGCCAGCCAGGCCGCCGCCATTGTCTCCCTTGCGGGCTTTGGCGAACAAACTACAATCCGTTCAACTCCCGCCACCTGCGCCGGGGTGACTGTCATTAACAATGTCGAAGGGAGGGGATACCGTCCTCCCGGTACATAGCAACCCACGCTGCCCAGCGGTCGAACAATCTGTCCCGTCTTCACTCCCGTGACTGGAGATATCATCCACTCCTTCGGTAACTGCGCCTCCGCAAATCCGAAAATATTTCCGCGCGCCACCATCATCGCCGCCTGCAACTTCGGCATAGTATCCTCCCACGCGGCTTTCATCTCCTCACGAGAGACCAAAAGGTCCTGCCCTTTCGCCAGCCCATCGAACTTGACCGCATACCGCAACAGAGCAGCGTCTCCACCCTTGCGAACCTCCGCGAGAATACGTCGTACAACGGGTCCCACGCGGGCAATATTCACGGCCCCACGCTGCTCCAGTGTCTCAATCAACGCATCCGCGGTCGCCTTGCTTCGACCATAGGTCTTCACGAACTTCATCACAAAACTCCAGAGATCAACTCATGGCCTTTGCCATAAGCTCCCAATCGAAACCTACAGCACGACTTTGCTCAGCGGATACTCCACAATTCCTGTGGCCCCGGCAGACTTTAGCCTCGGAATAACATCACGCACCAGAGCCTCGTCGAGAATCGTATTCAACGCCACCCAATCCGCATCGCTCAACTGCGACACCGTCGGCGAGTTCAACGCCGGGAGGACTCCCACAACCTTCTGAAGATCGGCCTTCCGCACATTCAACATCAGGCCGACTCGTCCCTGCGCTGCGATCGCCGCATTCAGCATCAACGAAATGTTATCGATCTTTTTCCGTTTCCATTCATCTTTATAGGCGGTCTTATTCGCAATCAACTGCGTCTCGCTCTCCATTAGCGTCTCGATAATTCTCAGTCGATTTGCCCGCAGCGAAGAACCCGTCTCCGTAACCTCCACAATCGCATCAGCCAGCGTAGGCGGCTTCACTTCGGTCGCACCCCAGCTGAATTCCACGGTCACGGGGATATTCTTCTGCGCAAAATACCGCTTGGTAAACTCGACCAGCTCAGTCGCGATAATCTTGCCGGCCAGGTCCTCCGGCTTCTGGAACGGAGAATCCTCTGGAACCGCCAACACCCACTTCACCTTCTGCCGGCTCTGCTTGGAATAGGTAAGACTAGTGACATACTGCACGTCCGTCTCGTTCTCCATCACCCAGTCGTTCCCGGTTAATCCGGCGTCGAGCGCTCCATGCTCTACATACCGCGCCATCTCCTGCGCCCTCACTAGCATGCACTCAATCTCCGTATCGTCGATCGAAGGGAAGTAGCTCCGGCCATTCGCAAAGATCCGCCAGCCTGCTCGTTCAAACAACGCAATCGTGGCGTCCTGCAAGCTGCCTTTCGGAATTCCCAACTTCAGCGTCTTTGTCTCGCTCACTTTGCCTCCGCCTGTGCCATCCCGATATTCTTCGTAAAGCAACTCACCGTACCTTCATGGCAAACGAGGCCATCGCCCTCTACTTCGACCTTGAACAATAACGCGTCGTTGTCGCAATCGGTCGAGGCCTCGATCACCCGCAGCCGGTTACCGCTGGTCTCGCCCTTCATCCAAAGTTTTTGCCGCGTCCGGCTCCAGAATGTAACAAAGCCACTCTCGAGTGTCTTCGCGTAACTCACTTCGTTCAAGAAGCCGAGCATTAGCATCTCGCCGGTCTTCGCATCTTGGACGATGCCCGGAACCAGGCCGTCCATCTTTGCAAAGTCAATCTTTACCGTATCAACCATTGTCATCTCTCCGGGTTTGTTTTCAGGAAAGAAAAAGGCCCGCTCGCGGTATGCGCGTTAGCGGGCCTTTCGAAATCCTGAGTAAGCGTTCGTTACTTCGCCACACCGGACACAGCCGCCAACGCGCTTTTCGCGTGATGATGGTGATGTCCGTGATGGAGGTGCAGCGTGCTCATCTCCATTTCAGGGTAACTTCCGAGGTGTGAGAAGTCAACACGCTCAGAAGTGGGTAGCAGATTTCACGCAATAAAAAATAGAGCAAGCCGCTCATTGACGCATCTTGCGCACTCTCGTACTCTTCCGCAGTAAAGCATTCATTCCCGCAAGGAGCTTCTCCTATGTTCAATCTGCGTCGTAAGTTACTGTCGGCCGCCCTCTTGATCTCCGTTGTTCCCGTGTTCGGAATTGCCCAGACGAAGCCAACGGCTGCCGCGGCCACCGCTGCTACTGCACCGCTCGATATCAACACAGCGACTGCCGACCAACTCAAAGCCTTTCCGGGGATTGGCGATGCTTACTCCAAGCGCATTATCGATGGCCGCCCCTATACCGCGAAGAACCAACTTGTTACTCGGGGCATTCTCCCCCAGGCCACGTATGACAAGATCAAGGACAAAATCATCGCAAGTCATCCCAAGAAGTAACAGCGAACAAAGTCGCCTGGAAACCTAGGGCGGGCTGCTAAGATGCAGCCAGTCTTCCTATGCTGCAGCGATCGGCTCGGCTCCAGTACGCTATTCTTGCGCTCGTGGGCTTCTTTGCGCTCACTCACTTCTACTTGGGTGCAGTTCGCAGCTTTGACAATCTTGCCTATGGTCAGCAGCGCGCTCGGATCCCGTTCTTTCTGGGGAGCCTCGGACATGCAGTTCGCCTGACCACGCCGGAGGCCCTGGAGGCAGGTCGTCGTCCTGGCGATACAGCAGTGACCATTACCCTCGCTATGCCCGAGGCGCAGGCGGCTGGTCTGCGCGTCGGCGATGCCGTGGTCGACGTTAACCATCGACCCTTCACTGGCTGGATAGTTCTGCTAGAAGAGCTCCGGAAAAGCAGGCCCGGTCAGCCCATGTCGCTCACCATCCTGCGACCCGACGGCTCCGAGACTAATGTCAGTTTCCCGCTCGCTCCGGAGCGTTCATCTGTAGCCCCCGTATGGGCCTGGGTCATTCAGTGTACTTTCCTTTTTCTGCCTTTCTGCTGTCTGCTCTTGGGCCTCTATACCGTCTTCGCTCGCCCCCGCAACTTCTTCGCTTGGCTTATTCTCGGAATTCTTGCCTTCTTGCCGGCGATTTTCATTCCGCAGACCCAGTTCCAAGGACCGCTCGCTCCGATGGCGCTGATTTGGAACATCGTCGCCCAGACCGCGATGCCGATCTGTCTTATGCTGTTCGGCATTTACTTCCCGGAACGGTCTACTTTGGATATTCGTGCGCCTTGGATCAAGTGGCTTCTTATCGTCCCGATCCTGGCGCTTGTTCCTGCCGATTTCTTGACCGGCTTCGGACACACCTACAACTTCAACTTTGATGCCTTCCTTGATCCTTGGGATCTAAGGATCAACATGGTTGAAAACGTCTTCAGCATCCTTGCCATCTTCTACTTCTTTGCAACCATCGGCAGCAAGACGAGGACGACCACAGGGGATGCTCGACGCCGGTTGAAAATTCTGTACTACGGTGCCGCGGCCGGACTTACCCCCTTCTTCATCCTCTTCATAATCGCTCTCGTCCGCAGCAAAGACGTTGGTCAGGACATCCCGCGATGGATTCTTCTTCCTTCGTTCGGCATTCTTTTGCTCTTTCCCTTATCGCTTGCCTACGTCGTCATCGTCCACCGCGCAGTCGACGTTCGCATTCTCATTCGTCAGGGCACCAAATACGCCTTCGCCCGCCAGTCGATTAATATTCTGCGACTCCTTCTCGGTATTTGGTTGGCGCTTTCTCTCAAAGATTTCTTCCAACATCCCGGCCACCAACGTAATGTCGACTTCGTCCGAATCCTCGGCATCATCGCCATCTTCTTCGCTTTCCGCTTTAGAGTCTCCAAACGTCTCCAGCAGTGGATTGATCAACGCTTCTTCCGCGAGGCCTACTCCACCGAACAACTCCTCTCCGAGCTTTCCGACGAGGCCCGCAACTTCACCGAGGTCACTCCCCTCATCAACACCATCACCAAACGCCTCAGCGAAACTCTCCACATTGACCGCATCGCCGTCTTCCTGCGCGCTGGCGAAACCTTCCAGTTGCAACTAGCCACCGGCGCTCCGCTCCTTCCCGGCACTGCGAAGATCTTCTCCCTCCCGGCCGCTTCAACAACCATCGCGACTCTGGCCCGCGCCAAAACGCCCGCCAATGT
>Ga0206911_1135_pt1 | contig 16559 bp, 16 predicted proteins | sample Alteio_BWOrgHeat_74_FD_152956 | JGI IMG/M metagenome (GOLD analysis project Ga0206911, IMG submission 152956) | Enriched cells from forest soil in Barre Woods Harvard Forest LTER site, Petersham, Massachusetts, United States -... | ecosystem: Environmental > Terrestrial > Soil > Temperate forest >...
CGATATTGTGAGCCGCCGCTTCATCGCAAGCGAAGTTGAGCGCGTCCTTATAAGTGGCAAGCGCTTTTTCACCCGCGTCGCAGCCGGACATCACATGCAAGCGTGGGGCGCCGGTGACACAGGCATAATCCAGCGCGGCCAATGCGGCGCGGAATTCGGCCTGGCGGCCGGGAAGGCAGGCTGTGCCGCGATCACCTTGGGCGAGATCGCCGGGCGGCGCGTTGAACAAAACCAGTTTGAGTTGGTGGCGGGAAAGGCGCTGGGCGATCTCGTCGGGATCATGATCGTAGGGAAAAAGGTATTCGACATGGCTGAAGCCGGCATCCGCCGCAGCGGCGAACCGGTCCGGGAAATCGTGCTCCTTGAACATCCAGGAAAGATTGGCGGCAAAGATAAGCATCACAAAACGATCAGGTGATGCGCTTGGGCCGTGGTTTGGAAGGCGGGTTTTGCGCGGCCTTGGTGGCGGCTTGGGCGCGCTCTTCCGCTTCCTTGGCCAAGCGCAGCGCCTTGAGCCGCAGGGTCTTTGCGTCGGCCGCCGCGCGTTCTTTTTCTATCTGGTCCATGACGGCGCGGCTGCGCTGATCGGAGGCCGAAAAAGTGGGCGGTTTGGTCACCATGGAACAAAGCCTAGGCGTCGGGACCCGGCTTCACAAGCCCCTGGTCCGAGGCCGCAATTTGACGCGGATTTGGGGGCGATAGGGCCCGATATTCGATCCTGACGTTCAAGCTTTTTTGGCGAACAGCATGCGGCCAACGACTTGATCGTGCTTGACGAAATGATGATACAGCGCGGCTGCAACATGCAGGAGAATGAAGCCCAGCAGCACATAGACCAAGACGTTGTGGATGTCGCCGCATTCATGGCCCCATTCCGAGCCCGTGGGGGAGATTTTGGGCAGGGTAATGATGCCGAACAGCTTGACATCCCAGCCGCGCGAATTGGTGGCGGCCCAGCCCAGCAACGTCATCGCCAGCACCAGAATATAGAGCGCCCAATGGGTGAAGCCGGTAAGGAATTTCTCCCAAGGCGCCAAAGTGGGAAGCTGGGGTACCGGATGGAGCAGCCGCCACACCAGGCGCAAGACGATGAAAAACAGGATCGCGGCCCCCACCGAAAAGTGCCAGGAGACCCAGCCTTCGTTGACGGTCTTACGGCCGATATGGGGCATGATGGAGCCGATGGCATATTGTACCGCCAGCAGAACAAAGATCAGCCAGTGCAGCGCCTTGGCCACCGTGCCGTAGCCGGTTGTCTGGGCGGGTGCCATTCTCACATCCCCTGTCATGGACCGTGGGCGGACTATAACAAGAAGTGTGACGGCGGCGGCATTGATTCCCATCAATCCGGGATTGCGATTGATTATGAGGGGCAGATCGCGGTTTGGTTGGCCGCCGCACCAGGGAAGAGGGCTCCGCTTTTGATCGCAGCCGGCAACCAATTATTTCGTGAATTGGGCTTTCAAACTGCCGGCCCGGCCGGTGCAAGACTTTCCTAACCATGATTTTCGCGGCGTGATGCGCTAGCGCTGTTTGGGCTCATCATCGCGGGTCTTGCGGGAACTCACTCATTCTTAAGTTAGCCGAGCTTAAGATTACCGTATTCGCGGAGAAACCGTGGGTGTGGGGTTGGACATGAAAAGCAATGCACAGCAAGCGCGATCGTTGGATCAGCGCAGCACGGAACGGGTCGATGTGCGACTCGCGGGCAAGCTGTTTGTGCCGGCCGAAGACAGCACTTTGGATTGCACCATCGTCAATTTATCCGTCGGCGGCGCCGGGATCTATTGCGCCGAACCGCCGCCGCTGGATGCCTTTGTGGTGCTGTATGTCGACGGCTTCGGCCGTTTCGACGGCGTCACCACCCGTTATGTCAAAGGTGAACTGGGCCTGCGCTTTGTGTGCAAGGAGACGCGGCGCAAGAAACTGGAAGATGACCTGGCCGCTTTCGTCAAAGAGGGGATGACCGGAGTCACGCGGCTGCGCCGGCACCAACGCAAGCCGACCGACAGCAAGATAGATTTTTTCACCCTGGCTGACGGCAGCCCGGTGGCATGCCAAGTGGCCGACATTTCTTTCCAAGGCGCCAGGCTGATAACGGAATACAAGCCCGCCATCGGCACCATGATCAAGCTGGGCCGGACGGATGCCTGGGTGGTGCGACACGACCAAAACGGCATCGGCGCGCAATTCCTGCAACGGTTTGAAGACCATGATAACCGCTGATCGTTCCGTACGTTGCCTGAGCGCGCTGGAAGGAGCCTCTTCCAGCCGGGTGCTGAATTTGATCGCCATTGCCGAAGCCAATATCGACAATGAGAAGCACAAGAATTCGCCCCTGTTTCTTTCGCCGGTTCTCAACCGGTCGCTGATCCTCAAGCACCGGTTGCGCGCCGACGAGAATGATTTTTTTGCCGCCCGCCGGGCCGTGGTCACCAAGATCATTATCCCGTTCGAGCGCAAAGATTTGAAATGCGGCGGCCGCTCGCTCTTTGTGGGCCAAAGAGGGTTCGAGGAATTGCTGCATGATGTCGGCAACTACCGCGACCGGACGGACATGAAGCGGGACCTGGACGTTCTGAAGCTGATAGACAATGTGCCCTCGCTTGATCCCTTCCTGCTGCGCGAGCATTTGCGCTGCAACGAGATCGTGCCGGATTCCAGCTATTTCGCCATCTCGCCCGCCGACCAGCAGCGCATGCATGATTATGCGGCCCAGGAAATCAGCCGGCTGACGGCGCTGGCCAACGGCAAGAGCAAGCAGAATGCAGCCACCAGCCGCATGGTGGCGGCGCTTCTGTCCAGTGAGGTCAACGAGAAGCTGGAGCCGTTGCGCGCCACCTTGTCCCTGCAGCCGACGGAATTCGCGGAAGGCGTGTTCTCCTGGCGCGGCTTTATCTATTACAAATGGTGCCTGGACGAGTACTGGCCCAACCTGGTGCGAGCCCTGCGGGGCATCAAGATGATCATGCCGATCGGCAAGGTCGGCATCGAAGAGCGGGCGATCATGGACGCGAGCAAGGATATCATCTTGCGTGGCGCCCGGTTCAACAGCATGGAAATCCGGCGCATCATCGGCATCTATGACAATGCCTATGCGGGAATGATCGAGCGCCAGGACCCCAAACTGTTCCGCGACTTCCTGCTGAGCGCGCCCCAGCTGTTTCTGGATATCGGCGACAAGATGGGAGCGATTTCCCATATCACCAGCTTCTGGAATTACCGCTTTCCGCAAGGTGCGCCGCGTGCGGCTCATGTCGATGAGCTGGACACGATCTTCCAGGACTTCACCAAGGGCATGGCGGCGGACGCGGAGCTGGCGGCGGCCTGATTTGGGTTGCTGACCGTTCGAGGCCGTTCGCATTTGCGTCATCCATTTTCGCGAGCCCCGCGCGGGCAGCCGTGATAGGCTGGCCCGTCTGTGGTGGGGTGACACAATGACCATATTTCATTCAAGGCGCCTGGTTTTGGGCGCGGGCGTGACATTCTTTCCCATTCTGTTTCTGCCGCGCGGCGCGTTCGCGCAATTCAATGCCGGCGATCTTCTCAAAGGCGCGGCCGGCCAGGCGCTGGGTCAGGGTGAGATCGGCAGCGGGCTCAAGGACATGCTGAAGGTCACGGCGCGTGAAGCCATAGCCAAGGTGGGCAAGCCAAATGGATTTTCTGGCGACCCGGCGGTGCGCATTCCATTGCCGGGCATTTTGGAACAGGCCCGGCAGCCGCTTTCCATGATGGGGCAGGGCGCGGTGCTGAACGACCTATCGCAACGCATGAACCGGGGAGCGGAGCAAGCGGCGCCCAAGGCGTTGGGCATTTTCAACAAGGCCGCGACCAATATCAGTTTCGACGATGCCCGTCAGATCCTGACCGGGCCACAGGACTCCGCAACCCAATATTTCAAGCGAAGCTGCACCGGCGAATTGACCACCGCCTTTACGCCGATCATGGGGTCAGCCCTGAAAGGATCGGGCGCCATGAAGACGATGGATTCGGTGCGGCAGAGGCTTGGCGGCGGCAATTCGATGATGGGGGCGCTGGGTGGATTGGCGCAGCAGGCCGGCATGGGCCAATCGGGGATGGTTTCATCGCTGATGAATTTCGACCTGACCGGGTTTGCCGTCGGCGCGGCGTTGCAGGGCGTGTTTCACTATATGGGCCAGGAAGAAGCCGATATACGCAGCAATCCGGTGGCGCGAACCACACCATTGTTGAAGAAGTTATTCGGCTGAACGGGTTGCGTTGAAGGGGTTGCCATGTCTTCGCCAAGCCATGGCATTTCCACCCGCGAGGCGTTCTTCACCTGGATGCGGATTGCGCTGCTGAGTTTTGGTGGGCCGGCGGGGCAGATCGCCGTCATGCACCGCATCCTGGTCGATGAAAAAAAGTGGATCAGCGAGCGGCGGTTCCTGCATGCGCTGAATTACTGCATGCTGCTGCCCGGGCCGGAGGCGCAGCAACTGGCGGTCTATATCGGCTGGCTGATGCATCGGGTGCGGGGCGGCATTGTTGCGGGCGGTTTGTTCGTGCTGCCAGGGCTGGTGTCGCTGGGAATTTTGAGCTGGCTTTATGCCGCCTATGGACAGATCGGGCTGGTGGCGTCGCTGTTCTTCGGATTGAAGGCGGCGGTGCTGGCCATTGTGTTGGACGCGGTGGTGCGGATTGGAAAGCGGGCGCTGAAAAGCCCTGTGCTGGTGGCGACAGCGGCGGCGGCGTTTGTCGGGATTTTCGTTTTCGCGGTGCCGTTTCCCTTGATCATCCTGGTGGCGGGCGCGGTGGGGTGTTTTTGGGGACGGCCGGGATCGGCCGGCGAGGGCGCGGCAAAGGAAACCAAGGAGGGTGAAGACGCGTTGATCGATGCGCAATTCGCGATAGGGCTGCCGGACCATGTGAAGCCGCGGCTGTCGCGGCTGTTGGTGATCGCAGCGGTTGGGTTGGTGTTGTGGTTCCTGCCGCTGGCGATATCGATCGCGCTGTTGGGGCCGGACAATGTGTTCGCAGCGATTGCGGCCTTCAATTCGAAAATGGCGGTGGTCACCTTTGGCGGCGCCTATGCGGTTTTATCTTATATGGCGCAGCAGGCGGTGACTCATTACCACTGGCTCAAATCGGATGAGATGTTGGTGGGGCTGGGGCTGGCGGAGACCACGCCAGGGCCGCTGATCAGCGTGGTGCAGTTTGTGGGCTACCTGGCTGCTGCGCGGTCACCAGGCGCGTTGGCCCCCGCATTGGCCGGCACTCTTGGCGGGCTGATTGCGATGTGGTCCACTTTTGTGCCGTCCTTTCTTTGGATATTCATGGGCGGGCCCTATGTCGAGGCGCTGATCGGCAACCGGCGGCTGAACGCGGCGCTGTCGGCGGTGACGGCGGCGGTTGTGGGTGTGATCCTGAACCTGGCGCTGTGGTTGGCGATACATACCTTGTTTACGGCGAGCATGCAGGTCGGCCCACTCAGCGTTCCGGTTCTTACTTCGGTCAATTGGGCGGCGGCGGCAATCGCTATCGGAGCCATGGTGGCGATTTTCCGCTTCAGGGCCGGGATCATTCCGGTGCTGGCGGCAAGCTGCGCGGCAGGGGTCGGATTGCATCTGGCGCAGCTTGCGTGATCGGAAATTGGCGAGATCAAGCTGCCTTGTAATCTGTCCGGTGGGTGCGCCGGGTGCTTGTGCAGATTATAAAAAGGCATCATAAGTTTTTCCACGGTAGATGACTGCGCCCGAGACGGCGCTCTCACCGAAGGCCTCGCGAAAGCGGAGCTTTTTCTTTTCAGCAATCACAATCGGGGGCCAGAATGGGACGATTGCCCGTTGTGCCAGAGAATTGGCTTGATGATGACCAGCAAGCGGGCGGCGATGGTGGAGTGCCAGCTGCCAGCGAGTCGCAAGCGGCTGGGTCGAAGAACCCCATAGGTCCGGTCAAAGGCTATCCGGAGACCGGCAAAGGCGCGTGGCGTGCTGCAAATGACGACACCATCGTTTCGGCCGTGGAGAAGTTTAATTCCCAGCATCAGTACCTTCCGGGCGACATGGGCTACATGACGCCGGAATTGATGAAAAGCTGGATGATGCGGGAAAGCGGCGGCAGCCCGGAAGCGTTCAAGACCGATCCGTTCCAGGTGAACAATCATGGGGATTGGGTTGACGAGAAGGGGAAGTTTGCGGGGCTGACAAAAGGTCAGGAAATGACCCCGGAAACCAGCGCGGAGGCGGCGCTTAAGTGGATGCATTACAAGGGGCGGATCGACGAAAAAACGCGCGGACTGACACCCTATCAGGGGCACTATGAAGGGCTGAGAAGATACAACGCCGCGCCAGCTGCCCCTGGAATTCCCAGGGGGGCCGATTATGCTAACGCGCTGAGGCGGATGAGTTGGGCTTTCACGTCGTACGGCATGACAACCTGTCAGCCGATTTCGGTGTGGAGCAAGATATTCCCTTCATTCGGGTCAGCGAGGCCAGCAATGGTCACACCAGCACACTGTTATCCAGTTTGGCGCATGAAATGATCCATCTCAGGCAATATCTCGTCGGTGATCGGGAGCTGCACGGCTCGCGCTTCCGGCGTATCGCGGCGAAGGTCTGTGCCGTGCATGGCTTTGATCCCAAGACGTTCTGACCAGGAAAAAATTTTACCCGAAACTGGAGCCGGCGATCGCGAAAGCGGTCGCCGGGTTTATTTTTTGTTTTCAGCCTTGTAGGCGTAAGCATAGCTCCAGCGTTTTTCGGCACCGGGCGCGAGATTGATGTCGATATAGGGTTCTACCGACTGGACGCGGTCCACGGAAAAGATGTTCAGCCGTGTGACAGGTTGGTCGCCATGAACCCGCACTTCACCTCCATGAACCGGGTCCTCGATGGTAAAGTCATAATCGGTGGCAGTTTTTCCAAAGCCGGTGACCAGGAAGGAAACGCGCTCCTTATTCGCCATGGGCCGGAGGTAAGTGAGGCTGTTGCCTTGAATACGTATCAGGTCGGCGGGCGGCGGACTTGCGGCTGCAATCGGGAAGTGAAATGTTACCTTCACGCCGGCATTGCCCGAGACCAATCGCAAAAAATTATGATCGTAAACGTTCGTGTTTATCGGCTTTGCGCCGGTGTTCCTCAGACGGTGGGTGATGAGAAGCTCCGGTTTGCCCGGCACGAGGCTGAGGGTCTTTTCGTAGGAGTAACCATAGCCAGCATTGGCCAAGATTTGCGTGAAGGTCACGCTGGTCTTGGTGATCTTGGTGCTGCGCTGGCCCGCATCCATCACGCGGTAGTGCCGATAGTGGTCATACGGCTGGGTGTCTGGCTGATACAAAACACCCACGCCTGGCTTGATAAACAGGCCAGGCTTAGGCTCGAAATCCAACGGCGCGAATTCCTCGACCGGCCCGCTAGTGGCGCTGTCGGGACCGGCCACGATGTTTTCACCGACGTACGTATAGTCCAAGACGTCGGGGGCTAATTTTTCAAACCATGGTCCGTAAAATTCCCTCCCGTTCAAAGTCAGGCTGGTGATTACACCGGCCTGGTCGAAGCGTGTGCCGTTGTAGAAGCCCTGGGCGGCATCGATCCGCGCGATCTTGGCGGTAAGTGCGCCGTTGGAAATAACAATCGCGAGCGCGCGGGCCAGCAAATCGCCGACTGGCGAGCTGCTAGCTGGCGGCGGCTGTACCGGTTGGGCAAAGGCCGTGGTGGCAGCCAAGGCGCCCGTAATAACTGCAATCCACTTCATGCTGCTACTTACTTGCCTTCGCCGGGACCGTAATAGTCCATGGTGTGGCTCCAGCGCTTTTCTTCGCCGGGCTTCAACTTCACATCCATATAGGGCTCGATCCCCATGGTGGAAGGCACCGACCACCATAACAGCCGCGTTACCGGCATGTCGGCACGGATGCGCACGCCATAGCCGGTTTTGGTGGCGGTGATGCGGAAATCGTTGTCCGCAACCGCGTTGGTGAAGCCGGTGAGATCGCTGGCCACCTGTTCCTGGCCGACGATGCCGCGCAGATAGCTCATCCGGGCGCCATCGAACTTGATCACATCCGCCGGCATGGGACGAGTGTTCTTGAGGCTAAAGGGCGCTTGTAATTCCACGCCTTCTTCACCCGGGCTCAAGGTCATAAAATGGTGATTGTAGACCGTGGTGTCGATCGGCTTCTTGCCGGTGTTCTTGAGCCGGTCTTCAATCACCAAGGTGGCCTTGCCCGGCAGCAGCCGTACGGTCTTGGTGTAGCTATAACCATAGCCGGAAGGGTCTTTGGCGATCACCTGGTCGAAGCGGATGCTGGTTTTGGTGGCGGTGGTGGTGCGCTTGCCGCGATTGATGATCGGATAAGTGTGGAAGCGGTCGTATTTGTCATTGTCGCGTTTCAAAATGCCCACGCCAATCTTAAGAAAACGTCCTCCAGAGTCGGCGGCATCAAAACCGTTCTCGCCGAATTCCTCCACCGGACCCGCCGCCACATCGGAAGGATGCGCCACCAATCCGTCCTTGTCATAGGTGAAGTTCTGTACATCGGGTGATGTCTTTACGAACCAGTATTTGCCGTAATCATGCCCCTTATAGGTGATGTGGGTGATCATGCCGGCATGATCGAAGCGGGTGGAGCGGTAAAAGCCGAACTCGTCCGGCAGATAGACTTTGGCCGAGACAATGCCGTTGTCGATGGTCTTGTTGGGCAGATCGTCCAGGGCGCTGGCGGGCGAGGTGTCGGCCGGATTGACCGGCGCAAAGGGTTCGTGTCCCTGCGACCGAGCCAAGGTTGTCGAGGCCAGCAGTAGCGCGGCAATGGTGGTGTATCTCATTTGGCTTTCTCCCCAGGTCCAAAAAAGTCGTAGGTGTAAGTCCAACTTTTGCTCTCGCCGGGTTTCAGCGAGATCGCGATATAGGGCTCCAAACTGTAGGTCGGGCTGATCGACCACATGTTGATCTCAGCGACAGGTTGATCGGCGCGGATACGCTGGCCGAAACCGGTCTTTGAGTCCATGATGGTGAAGTCATAGTCACTGACCTTGTCGCCGTAACCGGTCATTTTGCTTTGGGTGGTTACGCCCTTGGGGATCGGAGCGAGATAGCGGATGGTTTTCCCGTCCAGCTTCACCAACTCCGGCTGCAACGGCTCTACCGCGCTCCAGACGAAGGGGGCGGTGATGACCATATGCTCGCTGGCGGGACTTAGGGTCAGGAAATTGTGGCAGAAGACGGTGGTGACAATGTCTTTTTTGCCGGTGTTCTTCAGCATATGCGTGATCGTCATCTGGGGCTTGCCCGCGATCAGGTTCACCGTCTTGGCATAGCTATAGCCATAGCCGGACTGCGGATCGTCCAGATCCTGCGTGAAGTTCGCGCTGTTTTTTGTCGAGCGGAAGGTGCGTTTTCCTTCATTCAGAAGCTGTTGGGCGACGAACTGGCTATATGTGTCGCCGGTGCGCCGGATGATACCGATGCCGGGCTTGAGAAATCGCCCGCCTCGACCCGCTTCTTGGAATCCAACAGCAGCGAATTCTTCCATCGGCCCGCTGGCGGAACAGCAGGAATGCTGTACCCCCGGCGGATATTTGCCATCATCATTGGGATCGGCGACAAAACGATCGAACCAATAGTTGCTGAAATCCTGGCCTTTGTAGGTGACGTGGAAGACTACGCCCGCATGATCAAAGCGCCCACCCTTGTAGAGTTCGTTCTCGCCGGTCGGATAGACCTGGGCAGTGATCAGGCCGTTGGAAACCTCGACATGCCGGAAATTTTCCAGCGCGGTTGCCGGCAAGGTGCCCTGTTGCGCGCCCGCGCTGCCGCAGGCGCCGGCCCACAGTGCGACGATCGCCGCCGCGCGCCGCATCTCAGCCCTCACACTAACCCTCTCCGGGGCCGAAATAATCGTAGGTATAAGTCCACTTCTTGCTCTCGCCGGGCTTGAGTGAAATGGCGATATAGGGCTCCCAACTTACATTGGTGCGGATGGACCAGAAATTAATACGCGACAGCGGCTGGTCGGCGCGGATGCGCTGGCCGAAACCGCTTTTGGTATTTGTCACCTTGAAATCGTAATCGCTGACACCGCTGCCAAAGCCGCTGATGGGAGACGTGACGCTTTCGCCTTCTTTCACGGCCCGCAGATAACGGATGGTTTTGCCGCTAACTTCCGCCGCGCCGGGCGTAAACGGCTTTTCCGCGCTGATATTGAAGGGCGCGGTGATGGTCACATTCTCATTGCCGGATGAGTTGTCCGTGCTGAGTGTCAGGAAGTTGTGGCAATAGACAGCGGTCTCGATCGGCTTGGTGCCGGTATTTTTCAGCACATGTTCGATCACCATTTGCGCCTTGCCGGGCACCAGGCGCACCGTCTTCACATAACTATAGCCATAACCGGTGTCCTTGTCGGACAGGTCGTGGGTCAGGCGCACGCTGGTTTTGGTAGCGCTTTCGCTGCGCTTGCCTTCATTCACCACCGGATAGGTATGGACAAAGTCGTAAGCCGCGGAATCGCGCTTCAGGATGCCGACACCGACTTTGAGGAATTTTCCGCCGGCACCGGCTTCATCATAGCCGATGGTGGTGAATTCCTCGACCGGGCCAGCCGCGCCGCTGGCGGTGGAGACGGTGACCTGGCCGTTCTGCCAGATGAAATCATGCACCGCCGGTGAGGTGCTGGAGAACCAGTATCGGCCATAGTTCTGGCCCTTGTAGGTGGCCTGTGCCACCACACCAGTGCGGTCGAACCGGGTGCCCCGGTAAAGGCCGCCTTCGCCCGGCAGGTAGACCTTGGCGGAAACGATGCCGTTGGAAATGTCGTGGTGGGGGAGGCCGTCCAGGGTGCTGGCCGGGCTGACACTGGCAGCAGGCGGCGGAGCAGGCTGATTCTGGGCTGCCACAGGGCTAAACAGTCCCGTGAGAATTGCGGTAGAACCCATTGCGAATACGATAATATTTAGTTTTCGGAACGACATAAACGACCCCTTTTGCTTCCTCGGCCGTCCCCTTGTATGGAGGACTGGCCCTTTCCTCACTTCTATATAGCAGAACATGACACGCCGCATCCTGATCACGTCCGCCATTCCCTATGTCGCCGGGGTCAAGCACCTGGGTAACCTGGTGGGATCGATGCTTCCGGCCGACATTTTCGCCCGGTTTTGCAGGTCGCGCGGGTACGACACCCTGGCGATTTGCGCCACGGATGAGCATGGCGCGCCGGTGGAACTGGCGGCGCTGGAGGAGGGCACACCGGTCGCCCAATACGCCGCCAAGTGGCATGCGGTGCAGAAAGAGCTGGGTGATAAATTCGGCCTGGCCTGGGACAATTTCGGCCGCTCCTCTTCGCCCCAGAACCATGAACTGACCCTGCATTTCGCGAGGGCGCTGTGGAAGAATGGCTGGCTGGAACTGCGCACCACCAAGCAAGCCTATTCGGTGACCGACGGGCGGTTTCTGCCCGACCGGTACGTTATCGGCACCTGTCCCCATTGCGGCTATGACCGGGCGCGTGGCGACCAGTGCGAGAACTGCACCCGGGTGCTGGACCCGATTGATTTGATCAAGCCGCGCTCGGCGGTGTCGGGCGCGCAGGACATCGAAATTCGTGACTCCACCCATCTGTTCCTCAAGCAATCACAGTTTGCCGACAAGCTGCGTGTCTGGATCGACGGCCATAAGAAAGATTGGCCGCAGTTGGTGACATCGATTGCCTATAAGTGGCTGGACGAGGGTCTGCAGGATCGCGGCATCACCCGCGATCTGGAATGGGGCATTCCGGTGCCTGACGACATTGCCGACGGCAAGTTGAAGGGCAAAGTTTTTTACGTCTGGTTCGACGCGCCCATCGAATATATCGCCTCGACCAAGGAATGGGCCGACAAAAACAAAAAGGGCGATGCGTGGAAAGACTGGTGGTTTGGCGACAAGGCCAAATCCGTGACCTATTGGGAATTTATGGGCAAGGACAATGTGCCTTTCCACACCGTTGGCTTTCCCGTCACCATCATGGCCTCGGGCGAGCCTTGGAAGCTGGTGGACCGGCTGAAAGGCTTCAACTGGCTGAACTATGACGGCGGCAAATTCTCGACTTCCGGCAAGCGCGGCATCTTCATGGATACGGCGCTGGAGCTCGTGCCTGCGGACTATTGGCGCTACTACCTGATCGCCAACGCCCCCGAAAGTTCGGACAGCAACTTCACCTGGGAGCATTTCGCCGGGGTGATCAACAAAGACCTGGCCGATGTGCTGGGCAATTTCGTCAATCGGGTCACCAAATTCTGCGTGGCGCGGTTCGACGGCCAGATGCCGGGCGAGGGCGAATATGGCGAAGACGAAAAAGCGCTGATCGCCGAACTCGACCGTCGCATCGCGCAATATGCCGCCTATATGGAAGACGCGGAATTCCGCAAGGCGCTGGGCGAAATGCGCGCCATTTGGGTTGCGGGCAATGAATATATGACCCGCGCCGCGCCTTGGACTCACATCAAGACCGACCGCGCCAAGGCAGCGGTGGGTGTGCGCATGGGGCTCAATCTGGTGCACCAGTTCGCGCACCTGCTCTGGCCGGTGATGCCGGACTTCGCCCGGACCATCCATGAATGCATCCAGCCCGTGGGCTATCGGGGCGGGGTGATCCCGTTCCCCGACGCGCCGATGGCGCAAGCTTTGGACGAGCTGAGCCCCGGTCAGCCGATCAAGGCGCCGGACGCGCTGATCGCCAAGATCAGCGACGAGCAGGTGGCGGAGTGGAAGGCGAGATTCGGCGGCGTTTCGTCCGGCGCGTAGGAGGCTGTAACTCTTTCTTGCCGGCAACGAATGACATGCTGATAAGGTGAATCGGCTGGGAGGCCGGCATGGTTCTGTTCCTTCTCTCCTATTTGGGTGGTGTGCTGACCATTCTCAGCCCCTGCATCCTGCCAGTGCTCCCTTTTGTGTTCGCCCGTTCGGACCGGCCTTTCGTTCGTTCGGGCTTGCCGCTGTTGGTCGGCATGGCCGTGACTTTTGCCGCCATCGCCTCTCTGGCCACCTTGGGCGGAAGCTGGGCGGTGCATGCCAACCAGGCTGGACGCATCGCGGCCCTGGTTTTGCTGACGCTGTTCGGCCTGACCTTGCTTTTGCCGTCGCTTGCCGATCGCCTGACCCGGCCGTTGGTGGCGCTGGGCTCGCGGCTTTCCAACCAAGCCAATGAGGCAGGGCAGGGCAGTATCGGCAGCTCACTGCTTCTCGGTGTGGCGACCGGCCTTTTGTGGGCGCCCTGCGCCGGGCCGATTTTGGGTTTGATCCTTACCGGCGCAGCGATCAAGGGCGCCAGCGCTTCCACCACGCTTCTTCTCTTGGCTTATGCGCTGGGCGCGGCGACCTCGCTGGCGGCCGCATTGCTGATCGGCGGACGGTTGTTTGCTGCGATGAAACGGTCGCTGGGCGCCGGTGAATGGATTCGCCGGGCCTTGGGCGTGTTGGTGCTGGCAGGCGTGGCGGCAATCGCGCTTGGACTGGACACCGGCCTGTTGACGCGGCTGTCGACGGCCCAGACTTCTGGGCTTGAGCAATCGTTGCTGGAGAAAGTCTCGCTGGGCCGCAAGACCCAGTCAGTGGCGGTCGCCGGCAGCAATCTTCCGGTGGAAGGGACAATGCCGGAGCTGAAAGGCGCCGTGTTGTGGCTCAACTCGCCGCCGCTGACCCGCGAGCAATTGCGCGGCAAGGTGGTGCTGGTCGATTTTTGGACCTATTCCTGCATCAATTGCCTGCGTGCTTTGCCCTATGTCGAAGCTTGGTCCAAGAAATATCAGGATCAAGGGCTGGTGGTGATCGGCGTGCATGCGCCGGAATTTGCATTTGAGAAGATCGAAGGCAATGTGCGGCGCGCCGTGCAGGATCTGGGTGTGACCTATCCGGTGGCGCTGGATAACAACCTCGCCATTTGGCAGGCTTTCAACAACCAATATTGGCCGGCGAATTATTTCATCGATGCCCAGGGCCGTATCCGCCATCATCATTTCGGCGAAGGCGAATATGACCAGTCCGAGCGCGTCATCCAGCAATTGCTGCGCGAGGCGGGCAATGGCGATGTTCCGGACGGCATTGTCGATCCGCGCGCGCAAGGGGTTCAGGCCGCGGCCATGCCGCAAAACGCAGACATGTCGCCGGAGACCTATGCCGGTTATGGCCGTGGCTCCAATTTTGCCGCCGGTCCGGTGACGGCGGATCAGCCTGCCGATTACAAGACACCTTATCCGTTGCAGCTGCACCAATGGGGATTTGCCGGGCGCTGGACCATCGGTGAGGAAAAGTCCACGTTGGATGCGCCGGGCGGCAAGATCACCTTTCGTTTTCATGCTCGCGATTTGCATCTGGTTCTGGGACCAGGCGACGGCGGAAAGCCGGTGCGATTCAAGGTAACGCTGGACGGCCAGGCCCCGGCGGCTGCACACGGTGCGGATACGGCCGCAGATGGCAGCGGCACGGTTACCAATCAGCGGCTTTATCAATTGATCCGCGCGAATGGCGCGGGCGACCACACTTTCGTGATCGAGTTCCTGGATCCCGGCGTGGAGGTTTTCGCTTTTACCTTCGGCTAGGCTCACGGAAATCGAAAATTAGATGTAACCAACTGCAATGTGCGGCGCGCCGTGCAGGATCTGGGTGTGACCTATCCGGTGGCGATTTCTGGACCCAAGAATTGGCTGGCGCGGGCGTGGCATTCCGCTTTTGCGCCCATCAAGGAGCCGGAAGGTTTCTATCGCCACCGCCTCCTGGTGCGCCTGACGCATTGGATCAACGCGCTTTGCATCCTGATTCTGCTGGGTAGTGGGCTCAATATCTTCAACGCCCATCCCCGGCTTTATTGGGGCCAGTATGGCGCCGATGCCGATCGGTCCTTCTTTTCCCTGGGCGCTATCGATACGCCGGCCGGCCCACAAGGCGTCACGCAGGTTGGACCTTGGCAGTTCGACACCACCGGCCTGCTGGGCTTGTCGAAGGTTGACGGTGAATTCCAGGCGCGGGGCTGGCCCGAATGGCTCACCATTCCCAGCTTTCAGGATCTGGCCGATGCGCGGCATTGGCATTTCCTGTTCGCTTGGATTCTGGTGTTCAACGGCCTGACCTATCTGTCCTACAGCCTGTGGGTCCGGCATCTCCAGCGCGACATCTGGCCCACGCGAGCCGATATTCGCGCAATCCCCAAATCTATCCTCGATCATATTAAGCTTCGGCATCCCACCGGGGATGCCGCGCGGCGCTATAATGTGCTGCAAAAATTGGCTTATCTGGGCGTAACCTTGTTGATCACGCTGATGGTGCTGACCGGCCTCACCATGTCGCCGGGATTCAATGCCATTTTCCCTTGGCTGTTGGATGTGTTCGGCGGGCGACAATCCGCCCGCAGCATCCATTTCATTTCCGCCAGCCTGATCGTGCTGTTTGTGATCGTGCACGTGGTGGAGGTGATACTGGCCGGACCGATCAACGAAATACGCTCCATGCTGACGGGCGAATACCGGATTCCAAAAGATCATCATCTGAAGGATGAGGTCTGATGGCCCGCGGCAAGATCATTACGCGGCGGTTGGCGATACTGGGCGGCTTTGCCGGCGCCGGCTGGTTGATCGCAAATACCGACAAGCTGACCTTGGATTCCGATTTCGCGCGGGTCTTCCACGCGGTGGAAGATTGGAGCAAGACCGCCCAGCGGGGCTTGCTGTATCCCGACCGGTTGGCGCGGGAATATAGTCCGTCCGACATCTCGCCTTTCTTCAAGCCGAACGGCACCTTCAACCCCGGAACGCCGGAATACAACGGCCATGCGATGCAGAATTTCGCCAACTGGCGGCTCAAGATCGACGGGCTGGTGGAAAAACCCTTGTCCCTGTCGCTGGCCGAACTCGGACGTTTGCCGCGCCGGACCCAGATCACCAAGCATGATTGCGTGGAAGGCTGGACCGCTATCGGCATGTGGAGCGGCGTGCCGGTCGGCCTGTTACTCAAGGCGGCGGGGCTCAAGCCCAACGCGCGCTACGCGGTGTTTCATTGCGCCGACAATCTGACCGGCGAACCCGCCAAGGGCGGCGAGCAAAGCCCCGGCCAATATTATGAAAGCATCGATTTGCGCGATGCATTCCATCCCCAGACCATCCTGGCCTATGGCTTTAACGGCAAGACGCTGGACGTGCCGCATGGCGCGCCCTTGCGGCTGCGCGTCGAACGCCAGCTTGGCTACAAGCAAGCCAAATATGTCGAGCGCATCCAGATCGTGGACAATTTCTCCCAAATTGCCGGCGGGCAGGGCGGCTATTGGGAGGACCGCGGGTATGAATGGTATGCCGGCATATAAATTTTCCTTTGTGTAACCTGCGCCAGGCTGCTGCGAAATCCAATCAGGCACGGCATGAGGCCGCGGCCTTCACCAGGAGAGAAGACAATGAAGGTTTTTGGGAAGACGGCGGCCTTGGCCCTGTTCATCAGTTTCGGAATTACCGGTTCGGCGTTGGCGCAGGCGCAATCCGGCGGCGCAATGTCCAGCGGAGCCATGTCGGACAAGCCGGCGGCCAGCGGATCGATGTCGAATGGCTCCATGTCGGGATCGATGACCGGCTCCATGAATCACG
>Ga0206911_1136_pt1 | contig 16445 bp, 11 predicted proteins | sample Alteio_BWOrgHeat_74_FD_152956 | JGI IMG/M metagenome (GOLD analysis project Ga0206911, IMG submission 152956) | Enriched cells from forest soil in Barre Woods Harvard Forest LTER site, Petersham, Massachusetts, United States -... | ecosystem: Environmental > Terrestrial > Soil > Temperate forest >...
ATATGAAATACTTTTTTGAGGGCAGAATGAACGAGGTCAAATCTTCCCACAATGGGACTGGACTGCTGGCGATAACTCTTGGTTCAAAGCCAAGTTCACTTTCAAATACTTCAGCCAGATGTACGGCAAGTTTGGATTTGCCAACGCCTTGACCTCCTGTAATAATTAGGATGTCGTTTGAAAGCAAAAGCGTTTTTGCTTCTCTGACTTCATTTTCACGACCTACGAAAGGATTTGTAAGAGATGGTTGCAATCCTCTCTCAGTTGTTCTTAAGAAGTCCGGCAAGGTATAGAGTGTTCCTTTTGTGGTTTTAACTCCGGGAACATACTTATCCGCAAGACCGGGATAATAAACCAGCTTAAATGGAATTTCCTGAATGGAATAAATGATAAGTTTGGCGTTGGCATTGTGCTTCTTTACCTGTTCCTTTAGCTCATTGTATTCTTTGGCCGAAACGTCATGGGTGAACGCCAAGATGATCTTCGATATTTTCTCCTTTTCAATTCCCGTGACTTTTACATTAAAGCAATGCTCCACATCCTTTCTCAACTTCTTGAAAAAGGATTCTCCCGTACTAAGTTTTTCCTGAGTCGTCAATTCACAAAAAACATAATAATCGCCATCCTCAAAAAAACTATCAGGACTTCCTTTGCTTGTTTTGTTTTTGCCGATTACTGAACCTGGGGAGCCAATGAATTTATATCCTTCCAAATGTAGAAGATGGTTCATCATCTTCTGAAATGTTGCTTGGTCAATGGCTAAGAGATATTTCTCTATCATTGTCGTTATCATGCTAAGTGCTTAATTGTTGTAATAAAAGTGTATCGTAAGGTAGGCACATTTGTGCGATGTGTCCAGACGAAATTAATCAAATAAGTACACTGATTTAATATTTAGCGTTTATGTATCTTAATAACAATGCTGACTATAAATAGATAAATATTTGATTGCGTTTGATAAAAATATATCAGGAGCAGCAATTTCTCCCGCCTTTCTTTTATGCCTAATTTCTCCTATGCTCTATTAAAAGTTCTCTGAAAGCATCACAACATTTTCACTAATTTCATTCACCATTTAAAACCACTACAGATGGAACACCCAAAATCCGTCGGTATCTGGCTGCGCGTCAGTACCGAAGATCAAGCCAAGGGGGATAGCCCCGAACACCACGAGAAACGTGCCCGTATGTATGCCGAAGCTAAAGGCTGGCATGTAGTTGTCATATATCACCTTGAAGCCGTCTCCGGCAAGTCTGTCATTGAACACTCCGAAGCAAAGAAGATGCTCAAAGACATTAAAGACGGTACAATCTCCGGCCTCATATTCTCTAAACTTGCCCGTCTTGCCCGAAATACCAAAGAACTCCTCGAATTTGCTGACTTTTTCCGCCTGCACGATGCCGATCTCATTTCAATCCAAGAATCCATAGACACGAGTACTCCTGCCGGTCGCCTTTTTTACACCATGATCGCAGCAATGGCACAGTGGGAACGGGAAGAAATAGCAAGCCGGATAGCGGCTTCGGTGCCAATACGTGCCAAGCTAGGAAAGCAGATCGGGGGACTGGCTCCCTTCGGGTATAAATGGGAGAATAAATACCTCGTTGTTAATGAGAAAGAAGCCCCAGTCAGAAAGCTGGTATATGAGTTATTTCTCAAACACAAACGCAAGAAAACAACCGCCAATTCGCTCAATACAATGGGCTATCGCACTCGAAACGGGATTAGATTTAGCGATACCACCATTGGCGTTCTTCTCCGCAACCCGTCTGCAAAAGGTACTCACCGTGCAAACTACACTACCCACAAGGGTAAAAATGGGGCATCAATCCTTAAACCTGAATCAGATTGGGTATTCACAACATGCCCTGCCATTGTCTCGGAGGAGTTATGGAATGAATGCAATCGCATCCTCGATGAACAGCAAAAGAAACACCACAAGCCTGGACCTCGTGCCGTTCACCTACTCTCAGGCTACGTCGCTTGTGCCTGCGGTAAAAAGATGTATGTGTACCACACAAACATGGTTTACCGCTGCAAAACCTGCGGTAATCGCATTCCGGTCGGTGACATTGATGAAATCTACCACGAACAACTCAAATCATTTCTCATGACCGAAACGGATGTCAATCAATATCTGCAAAAGTCAGACGAAACGATAAAAGAGAAAGAGAATTTGTTAAAATCAATCACAGAACAAACCACAACTCTTCGAAAAAAGATGGATGAGCTGGTCAATATGCGTATTGCCGGTGACATGACCAGAGAGCTATTCTTAGAACACCACAAGCCATTAGAGGAACAATGGGTAACACTACAAGACCAGATACCTACTTTGGAAGGGGAAATAGCGTACCTCAAAGTCCAATTCCTCTCCTCTGATACCGTCCTCCAAGAAGCAAAGAACCTATACCACAGATGGCCGTCATTACCTCCCGATGAGAAACGAACCATCGTGGAGGTAATAACGGAGTCCATAACCATAGCCAAAGAGGACATCCACATAAAATTAGCATATTTGCCCAATGCATTCAGAAACGAGGGAAATAGGCAAACTCTCTATTAGGGGATTTAGGGGTAAATAGAACGATCACCAAATGCTATTTTCTCTACTTTCACTTTGTGAATATAAAACTGCACCCCTATCGCCTCGAATTTGTATTTCCCTTTCGCATAGCACATGGAACGCGTACTCATACAGATGCCATCTTTGTGGAGCTGGAATCGAATGGCATCACAGCATTTGGCGAGGCTACCTTTCCGCCTTATTTACCTTATACAATAGCGGTAGCTAAAGAGAGTTTGTCTAAGCTAGACCTAAAGGGTTTAATCAGTACAACTGGAATGGTTATTGACCCACGCCACTCGCTACTTCCTTATCAAAATATGGAGCCACCGGCACTGGCAGCGCTGGATATGGCGCTTTGGTTACTGAAGGCAAAATCTGAGGATACAACTATTCGTTCTTTGCTGGGAATAACTGAAGTTTATGACGCACCGAGGACATATACGATCGCTGTGTGTGACTGTGAGGAAATGGAGAAACGCCTCGGACATGGCAGGTCAAAGGGCTTTTCTTTCTTCAAACTCAAACTGGACGGCGTGAATGACAGGCAGATGCTCGCAGACTATAAAGCTCTGAGTAATGCCACATTTGGCGTGGATGCTAATCAGGCATGGACGGATACAGGCTATGCACTGGAGTTCTCCAAAGAACTGGAGCAGCAGGGCTGCGTCCTGATCGAGCAGCCCTTTCATAAAGATGATCTGGTGAATACAAAGAAGCTCAGCGCTGAGCTATCTATACCCATCATAGCCGATGAGGCCTGCCAGAAGTATGAAGATATTGACAAGGTAAAAGGTCATTTTTCTGGCATCAATGTGAAACTCCAGAAATGCGGCGGCATAAGTCCTGCCTATGACATGATAAAGTATGCGAAATCGCTTGGCCTAAAAGTGCTGATAGGCTGTATGTCCGAGTCCATCATCGGCTGCTCGGCGGGTGAGGTGCTGTCCCCCCTATGCGACTGGAATGACCTGGATGGCTCGTATCTGGTGAAGGAGGTGCCGTTTGGGAACTAGCTGCAAGCCAATAGTAACAAGTCGCAAGTAAATACGTGTGACGATATGAATTGAAATTGCTCCGGATGCTGCTCAGGAAAGACCGCTGACTATCTGATGAGTGTCAGGCTACCCATTAGTTTTACGGTTTTCTCCGTGTTATTCTGTACTCCTGTAAACTCCACATAATAGATGTAGACTTCAGAGGGTTGCATATCCCCCTTGTACCTTCCATCCCATTGTCCCAGGAGGTCGTTGGTCTCATATACTTTTTGACCCCATCGGTTGTATATCCGCATCAGTAATGACTTAGGAAAATCACAATTGAAAACGGGGTGAAAGGTCTCATTTGCATTGTCACCATTTGGAGAGAAGGCATCGGGCATCACGATACCACAGTCACAGTTGAGGTAGGCTACGATAGTAGAGGCGCTGGCCGTACCGCAGCTATTTGACACCCGAACTGTATATATCCCCTGTGAATCTACCGCCACGACAGGTGTGGTAGCGGTGATCTGTCCCGTCCATATATAGGATGTCGCATTGAGCGTTGTGGCATTCAGCGTGACTGTATCTCCCGGGCAGATGATAGATGTATCGGGGAGCGAGAGGACACCCAGAGCGGGCTCTGGTACTATGGTGATGGAGCCTGTACCGGGGCATCCATTCACCGTCACGGTGACCTGGTAGGATCCTGCTGCGCTGACAGTGATGCTGGCCTGAATGGCTGTCGTGCTCCATAGGTATGCTGAGGCGGATGCGGTGGTGGCGTCCAGTACTACAGTACTATCGGGGCATATAGCCGGAGCGCTGGCCAGTATGACCGGCTGGGGATTTGGGATGATACTGACATTGACAGGAGTTGAAATCGAGGGGCAGGCACTCAGTGTGTCGCTGACCGTGTATGTACCCTGTGCATAGACGGTGATAGATTGAGTAGTTTCATTATCGCTCCAGAGATTGCCTGTAGGGGCAGAGGATGTGAGTACTACGCTGTCGCCTGCGCAGAAGGACGTAGGCCCGGAAGCACTAATGACCGGGGGAGCAGATGCCGGCATCACCGTGACAGTAGCGGTATCTGCACATCCTCCCGATGTCCATATGAAATTATAATTTCCTGTCAGGCTGAAACCTGTGACGGATGTATTACCACTGCCCGGGCTTGTGATGACAGTAGCGGCGGGATTGGTCGGTGCTGCAGTCCATATGCCTGTGCCGAGTGCATGCAGATTAGCAGATGCATTCTGGCAGCTGACGGTGTCGGGCCCGGCATCAGGATTGGCTGAGATAGTGACGGCAGCTGTGTCAGTGCAACCTCCATTTGTCCAGATGAAATGGTATGTGCCTATACTACTGAACCCGGTAATAGTAGTAGTAGGTGAAGCTGGCGTGCTGATAGTAGCTGTACCGGGATTGCCGGCCTGGGCAGTCCATGTCCCTGAGCCTGTCGCCGCCATGGTCGCTGTACTATTGGTCGGATAGCAGCTCACAAATTGGTCTGTACCCGCATTGGCGTTCCCTGAGACAATGACAGCAGCTGTATCAGAGCAGCTACCATTTGTCCAGATGAAATAGTATGTACCTACCGCGCTGAATGTGGTGATAGTAGTAGTCGGTGAACCCGTGGTGGTAATAGTAGCTGTACCGGGATTGCCAGCCTGCGCAGTCCATGTACCTGAGCCTGTGGCGGCCATTGTAGCACTATTATTGACAGGATAGCAACTCACAAACTGGTCAGCACCCGCATTAGGTTTCGCTGTGACTATGACAGCAGCTGTATCTGAGCAGCCACCATTTGTCCAGATGAAATCATATGTGCCTGAAGCGTTGAACCCTGTGATAGTAGTAGTTGGTGAACTCGCCGATGTGATAGTAGCAGTGCCGGGATTGCCGCTCCAGGCGCTCCATGTACCTGTACCTGTAGCATTCATTATGGCACTGCCTCCGGGCAGAGTGACACATGTCAGGGTTTGGTCGGACCCTGCACTTGGATTGCCTGATACGATCACTGAGGCTGTATCGGTACAGCTTCCGCTGGTCAGGATAAAATTATATGTGCCCACTGTGCTGAACCCGGTAATAGTCGTTGTCATCGATGTCGGAGAGGTGATAGTTGCAGTACCGGGATTGCCTGTCTGTGCTATCCATACACCTGTACCTGTACCTGCCATAGTAGCGGTATTATTGGTTGGATAGCAGTTCACATATTGGTCCGCTCCCGCATTAGGTTTCGCAGTGACTATGACAGCAGCTGTATCAGAGCAGCTACCATTTGTCCATATGAAATTATATGTACCTGTAGTACTGAATCCTGTGATAGTTGTAGTCGGTGAACTACTGGTGGTAATGGTGGCTGTGCCGGGATTGCCCACTTGCGCAGTCCATGTCCCTGCGCCTGTAGCGGCCATTGTAGCCGTATTATTGGTAGGATAACAAATCACAAACTGATCCACACCTGCATTTGGCGCTGAATTTACGATGACAGCAGCAGTATCCGAGCAGCCGGAAGCGCTCCAGATAAAGTTATATGTCCCCGGGACGCTGAATGTCGTGATCGTAGTGGTCGGCGAAGAAGATGTGGTAATAGTGGCTGTGCCCGGATTGCCTGCCTGCGCGGTCCATGTCCCTGAGCCTGTGGCGGCCATAGTAGCAGTTCCCCCCGGTAGTGCTGTACAACTCACTATCTGGTCCGGACCTGCATATTGTCCGCTTCCACCGATGGTCACTGTATCTGTGAATATCATGCAAACTCCATTCGGTGTAATGGTGACACTATAGGTTCCTGCGCAGAGATTGGAGATAGTATGCGTAGTAGCTCCATTACTCCACAGATAGGTAGCGCCTGTAGTATCTATAGTCCCGCACATACTCAGATCAGCAGTGATGCTGCCTGAGCAGGGATTAGCGCATGTAGGCGCCACGATCACCTTAGTCACAGATACAGGCGGGCTGGTCAGTGAAAATGACGATACATAACCTTCACCCGATGCATAGATAGTCGTGTAATTTTTGCCGAGCATAAGATCATAGACAGTATTGCTGAGCGTAATAGTACTCGTAGCAGCGCTGCCTGATGCCAGGGTAGTACCATTAAATACCGAAATTTTGCTATTGTGCCCCACATAGACATTATTGCACAGATCAGCGTCCAGCCCGCCCCAGCTCTGCTGAGTAGAGCCGACGGCGCTTCTTCTCACTATGAGAGAGCCATTGGTCTTATTAAATTTGAAAAGGTCGGCGCCGTCATATAGGAAGAGCCAGTTAGGAGTACATGCCAGCCCGTTGAAACCATTTGCCGGGACCCCACTCCATGTCATATAGATCAGGTCTGACAGCGCTTCAGGCATATAGGTGAGTGCATTGATATTTACATTGAAAGTTCCAGCCCCGAGAGCGGGTAGCGTGAGATTCAATAGCCGGTCATCATATGCGGTGTTGTTATTGCAGCAGGAATTCACTGAGCCCATGTAGCAGCTGGTCCCTGCCGGGTCTATAGCCAGCAGCCACATATCATGGTAGGGCAGGTTTGCCCCTAGTACATTCAGGGGCGGGGCAGCGGTCATATTAGTATCGAGGTTAGCGGCCTGATTGGTATAGTCCGGTCCTCCACCTGCTATGATCAGCGCGCCTGTACAGTGGTTGAATGTCATCCGGTCAAACTCCTGCAGGTGAGAGTTGCCCGGGAAAGTCGCTATCAATGTCCCACCTGTCCCTACCTTCAGGGCCTTGGCTCCCGGAGTATTATAGCCTTCCGCGAGATAACAGCTTCCAGAATACCGATCCACGGCCAGGTCCCCCCACTGCGCGCTAGGGTCGGTATTCAGGGTCGTAGCGCTAAACCGCCACTGGATCACGCCGGCCGAGTTGAATTTCACCAGCTGAGCAGGCCCCCAGGCACCGAAGGTGTATACATTGCCCTGGAAATCATAATCGACCTCGTACGCCGAGTTATAGCCACCGGTGAGCAGCGGATTAGTGGTCCATGGGTCAATGATCAGGGTTTTGCTGCTATCATATTTCCCCATGGTAGCAAAGGATACAAGGTCATGATCGATGATATAGGAAGCCTTCACCTCACCTCCATCCTGATAGTATGCCACAGGTGCGTGGTCCGTAAATTCATCCAGCTCTGATTCAAAGATGACATCTCCGGAGGTATTTATCCTTATACCCTCCGCTCCCTCGTATTTCAGTCTGACCTTTGATAGGTCAGCATGGGGATGGACGATGATATTGAATTTGATGCCGGTAGTATCTGAGGGGAAGAGATACTCCACATCGATGCCGGGATAGAGATTTTTATATGTCAGGCGGCGATATACACGGGCTATTATCGTTCCACTCATGCCATCGGGATAGCTGTTGTAGTATGTTTCTTTTGCTCCTCCTTCGATAGTGGCATCAGCGTTCGCCCCTACCCATATCAGAGAGAGGTATTTGGCGGGACCGGCTTGCTCTTCATCCTTATCCCCGTCCTCATGGCGCTTGCGTTCTTCTTTCTCTTTTTCCTGGTTCTTCTTAGGCGAGCCCTGGTCCTTATACCGATAGGTCATACCCTGTGTGGTGAAGTAGGCATCGAGGCGGCCTATCCTGGCCTGAAAGAGTATCTTATTTGTACCGGGTATATCCTTGTCACACTGACCCTTATTTTCTATGAAAAGTTTGTAGTCAAAGGGTTGAGCGGTCCAGTTGTGTTTATACTGGTTATCTGATGACTGCTGTGCAGACAGGCCGATACTGGCAATCAATATCAGAGTGAGTAAAGCGATACCTCTATTAAGCCATTTCAATGATAGCATGCAGATGCTTTATATGAATAAAAGTTTGTACCTCATGATCATGAGCCCAATACAAAATCGGGGGGCAATGTAAATTGATTTATTTTAATTTACCATAGAACTACTGATAAAATTGATTTTAACAGTACCTTTTACCAATAGCAAGTAGGGAGTCGCAAGTCGAAAGTAAGTACATGTGGCCAATGGGGACTTGTGACTTGATGCTCTGGACTTGTACCTACTTCAAAACATATGCTTAACCCAACCGATCACGTTGATGTTAAAAGCATAGTAGGGTATAAAGAAAACAGCTGACCAGAAGATACAAGAAAGCACCATGCTGGAGACTATTTTCATCTTGTGAGAGGTAAGGTCGAGTGCGAGAAAAATCCCAACCGGGATAGAAAGCAGTATAGGCGTAAGGAAAGCGATACCCGGGAGGCCTGCATGCTGCCTGACCTTCACGAGGAAGCGGCTGATACGGGAGAACTTAGTACCGAGCTGCTTGGGATATTTCCTGATAAGCCAAACCCTGATATAACCTCCGAGATATGTAAAGATGATGACCCCGGTGATGGCACCAAGTAAGCTACAGAGGGCGCCGGGGATGCCGAGCTTGTCGATGACCACTGCGGATGCGCCGAGTACAAATTTAACTGAAGAGACAAGAAAGACGAGGAGGTCACTTATGAATTTCAATATCATGCTTTTTTGCGCGTGGCAATTTTAATATATAGTACGCAGAACTACTAATTAATGTTCCAAAATTTCAACAAGCAGACAATATAAAGTGGTGTTTAAACCAATCAGCCCCAAATTTGACAAAATCTGCTTATAAAACGCTGGTTTTCAAAAAATAGTATCAATATAATAGTGTCAATAAACCTGCCAAGCTGCTAATGCCAGTCACAATATATCACAAAAGGATTTTTATATAGTTCAACGCTCGTTTTACCCTCATAAATCCCTGTCTGCCGACAGGCAGGCTCCCTGAAGGGAGGACTTTAATACGTTGAGCACACTGTGAAAGCCCCCATGAGGGGATTTGTGGTAGAGTCGGCCACGTTCTTTCAGTATAATCCGATTTTTACCTGTGGTTGGTATTGTCACCATAGGTGTTCGGAAGACTTGCTATCATTTGATTATCAAAGACTCATCTTTATCCCAGTTCCTTCGCTAACGCTCAGGAGGACAAAGATTTTGGAGTTTTGCTACACAGGAGTGTCATGTTGACCGAAGGGAAACATCTGGATACAGGAAAGAATACAACGCTGAAACGTAATAAAAATGTTGCTTTCAGCATCTTCCGAACACCTGTGGTGTTGTCACCATACCACTAAATATAGCATCTGAAGTCCCGTGATCCACATCAGATATGCTCTGTACAATGGGTCAAAAATGTCCACTCAGATGGCATATCGAGATAGAACCTCGCTGAGGAAAACTGATAACTTCGGCTGTGCCGCATAGGCCGGCTTTTACAGGGTTATTATGGATATAATCCAACTTCTGAAGCAACACGTCTCTGTCATTCATAGTAGCTATATACGGACGCCTTTCCCAAAAGTGATAGGCCCGGTCTGATTGGGTGCTTATAAATAACTCTAACATAGAAGAACCTGTATCAAGCAGTTTGAACTTAATTTTTTGGGCGGTAAATTTTAAAAACATCTGTGTGACATCTTTATGCATCCATTCATCCTGTTTGGCCCATAAAACATGAATATGGTTAGGCATCACCACAAAACCATATACCCATACACGCCTATCACTGACCAGAAAAGCGAGGCTGTCTGTTATGATTCGTTGATACTCCTCAGTGTTTAATACCTATGTCCAGTTGAGACATGTAGCAGTGAAGAACTCTATACCATTTTGCATTATTGAAATTAAAAAATCACGGGAATTTTACGCTACATTAGTGGATCGGTGACAACACCGACCACAGGTGGAATTGTATTCAATCATCAGTGAATTTTTAGCCACAGCTTAGTCATTGGTAAAAAATTACTAGCGGTTTCAGATCCCAATACCGCTGCTTTATTAAATTCTTTTGTAGCTTTTTTGTAGTTACCCTTTTTCATGTCTATTCTTGCACCGTCAAGATAAATACAACTGCTATTAGGAAATTTTTTTAACCCATGCTTTATACTTAACTGAGATTGCCAGTAATGCCCTAATTCAAAATAATATTTTGCCATTCCTCCATAGTAGCATTCACCAAGATCAGGTAAAGTCCGCCATAATTTGACGCTATCCTTAATATCTGAAATATATCCACTCAAAGTTTTCAATTCAATATCTCGATTATACTTTATTTGTCGCCCTTTAAATATTATAGTATCTCCTGTATTTTTATTATATATTTTCAGTACTCTTTTATACCCCCCCCTAAATTCCAAAGCAGATAAATAATCTCCCAATTCATTTTCGCTATATTTATTTGTTTGGACATTTGCTCTCAAAGCTCTAAGGTCGCATTTCTGTAATTCTCTGAATTTATATATGTTTTGATATTCACCTGCCAAATAAGACCAAAAAGAATCACAATCCTGAAATTTAATGGCCCGTCTAATATATGAGATTTTGAGGAGTATAGAATCAGTTGATACGGTTCTATCAAAACCGATTGATTCAACTTTGGAGAAATATATTGCAGATGAATCCTTTACTACTCTTAAATGTTGTGAATAAGTAGAAATGAAAAAGCAATTAAGAATTATAGTAAAATAAAAATTATTCATATTTTAATATTTATCATATTCCTTTACTAAAGGTATAAAAATCATATGGAGAACCAAATAAAAAAACCAATTGCTTGTGTGAGCCCGCCTCCACCCTTTCTAGGTAACATAGCTTTATATCAGCGTTATTTTCCAAATAATCCTAATACAATTGATTGGCGTGTGGGTACTTGGGGAAGTCATCCGCCAGGGAATTTCCAACCGATGGGCAATACCTATGTCCAGTTGAGACATGTAGCAGTGAAGAACACTTTACCATTTTGCATTATTGAAATTAAAAAATCACGGGAATTTTACGCTACATTAGTGGATCGGTGACAACACCGACCACAGGTGGAAATTATATGCCATCCCCTCCTGACTGGCTTATGGCTGATGTGGCAGGAGCTTCTGTTGGTGGCATACTTGGTAGAGGGAATCCAAATGCTATACTCTCTGGTGCTACTACTGCGTCAGGTTATATTGCCTTACCTCCAGGCGCACCTACTCTTTTTATTCCCTAAAAATACAGATTCGTTAAATAACACGTAGTATATGCACATAAATCCCATTTATATTTATTATCTGTTAGCAACAGTTATTTTTGGTTCTATTTCACTTACATGCATGTCTATATCTATATGGAAGTATGACAATATAACATCTTCGCCATATAATAATTTAATGTACGCTTTTGGAAGTTTGTGCTGGGTTATCGGGAGCGAGTGTATTACAGGGCTTTGGGGGGCAAGTCGATATGCTCAGTACATGCCTCGAAATAGACTCGGTAAATTCTTTATCACGGTGATAGTGGCTGCGGTTATTTACCAATTGCTATTCTCTATTCTAAAATGGTCTATAGTTAAATATAAGAAATACCTCAAAGACAAGCAGATCGATATATCGGATGATGTAAATCGGTCTAATAGGAGGACTAACAGCTGAGATAGCATTGCTTTTTTGCGCTATCAAAAACGATAGGAAGATATGCCATTTCAAATTAGTTTCCTAAATTTGCATTTATCCAATATAGTGAATTATTAAAGCAATTTATAATATTAGTTATACATTATCAGATATACTAATAACAAAAACAATAGATTCGTAAGATGGTGGTTAGTCCATTTTTCTATTTTCGTGGGCATGGGGGGTTAACGGTTGAAATATGGATTTCTAAAATGTATAAGTAAAAAAATCAACAAAGCCTAATTCGCTTGCATTTCGCTCAAAAAGATACCTACCAATCAGAATCGATCCGGCATATCAGTTTTCCTCCAAAGTCTCATGTCTCGCCACTCAATACTCTTTTTTAAAATAAATACAGTAGGTTTGCGCCTCCATTTTAGAGACTAAACAAGACATGGAAAATAAAAATACGTTAATAGGTACTGTTTTGCTGGGCGTTCTGGCATTCGGACTGTTCTGGTTTTCGAATGATGCCAGGAAAAAAGAAGCCGAAGCTAAGGCTAAAGCTAAAAGCACTGAAGTTCAGACTTCGCCTCAGGCCGTTAAGACTGACAGCGCCAGCGCATCAAAGCCTATAGCTGCAGACGCCGGCAAACCTGTCGTAGCTGCGCCACTCGACTCTACCGCTACTGCCAGTGCACTCGGGCCCTTCGCTCATGCTACCAAGGGCATAGAGAAAGACTATGTGATAGAAAATGAGGTACAGAAGATCACTATTTCAGCTAAAGGAGGAGCAATAAAGAGCGTACTACTCAAGAAATATGTGACATGGGATAAAAAACCATTGTACCTCGTCACGGACAAATCGCAGGAGTTTAACTACGTATTTTATATAACGGGCAATCGTCAGGTCAATACTAAGGACCTTTACTTCGAGCCTATCGGTGGATCGTTTGAGGTCAAAGGAAATGAAGAGAAATCCATCACCTTCAGACTGAAAGCCGAAGACGGGCAGTATTTCGAACAGAAATATACCCTCAAAGGCGATGAATATCATGTAGGCTACGATGTGAACCTGATCGGATTTGACAAACTGCTGCCAAACAATAATAGTATACAGCTGACCTGGACCAACAAAGTCCAAAACCTGGAACGCCTGGTGGATAAGGAGCGCGGGTATTCCACCGTTTATTATCGGTATAGCAGTGGAGAAGTGGAGCATCTGGAAGAACTCAAACCGGATCAAAAGGAAGCTTTGACGGGCAAGGCTGACTGGATATGCTTTAAGCAGCAGTTCTTCAATGCTACAATTTTCGGGAAGGGCCTCTTCAATGGTAGCGTCAAAGCCGACTACAATAAGGATGACAAGGATTATGTCAAAAAATATGATGCGATCCTGCTTATGGACTATCATCCTGCGCATTCTGCTTTGTACAATATGAGCTTCTATTTCGGTCCTAATAAATACAGTACATTAAGAAAAACAGGTGAAGATTTCGAAAGTATAATTAAGCTCTCCCCTGACAATGTTGCTTTTAGCTGGATCAAATATGTGACCAAGTTTGCCACTATACCCGTATTTAATATCCTTGATGCAGTCCATTTGAATTATGGTATTATCATACTGATACTCACTATATTATTGAAGCTCGTCTTAACCCCTCTGACATGGAAGGCCATCAAGTCGGGCGCCTTTATGAAAGTGCTCAAACCGGAGATAGACGCACTGAAAGAAAAATATGGTGATGACTCACAGAAGATATCTACCGAGCAGATGAAGATATACCAGAAGGCGGGAGTGAGCCCTTTTGGAGGATGCCTTCCTATGCTGCTACAGATGCCGATCCTGCTATCAATGTATTACTTCTTCCAAAACTCAATCGAACTCCGCCAGCAACCTTTCCTTTGGGCTACAGACCTGTCTAGTTATGATGCGGTGCTCACATGGAAGGATGCGCTGCCCCTGATAGGTACTCACTTAAGTCTTTTCACGGTTCTGATGACTATTACATCCGTTCTTTCTGCCGTATACAACCAGAACCAAAGCGGCATGGCAAATCAACAGCCGGGGATGAAGTATATGCCGTATATCATGCCAGTGATGCTGATGTTCATGTTCAATGATTTTCCAGCAGCCCTCACCTACTACTACCTCCTTCAGAATGTACTGACTGTAGCACAGCAGTGGGCTATGCAGAAGTACTTCATAGATGAATCAGCCCTACATCGTAAGATAGAGGAGAACAAGAAAAACCCGGCCAAGAAATCCGGTCTGATGAAGCGTCTGGAGGATATCCAGAAGCAGGCTGAAGCTCAGAAGAACCAAGGCAAGAAGAAATAGGTTCAAGGCATAGTAGGGATGCTAACCGTAAGGGGGAAAGGTTCGTGAGGACACCACAGATGTTCGAAAGATGCTGAAACCCTCATTATACGCAGATTTACCACCTCTGACTCCTCCTAAAATAGGAGGAGAACCAATACAAAACAGCCAGATTTCTTGCACTGGCTGTTAGCTCCCCTCCTTTTTTAGGAGGGGCTGTGGGGGTGGTTGCCATATGCCGTCAGGTCTACGACTCAATAATAGTAAGACTTCTCAATCTTCTGAACACTTGTGGTGAGGACACGAACCTTGGGGTCAGAAGCATCAGGTTCCTGTATTTTGCTGTAAGCGGATTAGAAGGTTCGCCATTCTTGTGTTTTAAAATCATTTGCCTACCTTTGTAGAAACAAGGATTTTATGACATCAGAAAGATATACTGCTATATTGGAAAGAGAAGGTGATCAATATGTGGCCTTATGTCCGGAACTTGATATAGCGAGCCAAGGCATGACAATCGAAGAAGCAAAATCCAATTTAAAAGAGGCGGTTGAACTTTTTCTGGAATGCGCTGATCCGGAAGAGATAAAGAAACGTTTGCATTCAGACTTATTATAAGCCAATTTGAAGTATTCAGGGCAGCATGAGCAAACTTCGCGTACTTTCCGGCAAATAGGTCTTGCCGCGAAGCAAAACCTATCAGATATTTAGAAAAGGGGCGTATAACCTATTTTCCTTCCTTTTTCCTATCCTTTTCCTCCAGCTTTTCGATTGCTTTTTCTTCTTTCTTTTCGATTTTTATAATAGCTGGATCACAAGGGCCTCCTTTATGGACCATGATCTTGACGGTCCTCATACCAAATATCCCCAGGGTCAGCCCGCTGACGACCACATCGACAAAGTTGAAAGAAGACTTAACCTGATATCCGCAACCCTGCGGAACGACTGGCTGTGTATGCTTCAGAGGCAATAGCCCCCATAGGACATACATTTGCTTGGCGTGAGAATAATGGGTGGCGGGACCATCTTTGCCCATCGGGCCATCGCCTATGGTGGTGCGGGTGATATAGCAGGAGTCGAGGGAGAGTATCAGGATACTCAAAATAGCAGATAGAATAGTTTTTCTCATACGAATATTGGTGGTTTTGATAATTAAGGTCGCAATCTAAAAGATTAATCCTTTATCGTGGATTCCGGAATGTGGAAAACGCCTGATAGGATACAGCTATAGTGAAATGGCTATTTATTCTATTTTTATCAGCTATGAGCATTGCAGCACAGGAAGACTCCCTTCTATATAACATCGCCCTGACCATGATACCCAATATCGGAAGTGGCCTGGCACAGAACCTTGTGGCCTATTGCGGTAGCGCTGAGGCGGTATTTAAAGCCTCAAAGGCAAAGCTCCTCAAAGTTCCGCTAATAGGAGAGGAGCGGGCCAATGACATACTCGGTGCCGATGTGCTAAAGGAAGCGGAAACTGAGTTGAAGTTCATCGGCGACTATAGCATAAAGCCACTACTATACTCAGATCCTGACTATCCATCCCGGCTGCGTGACTGTGCAGATATGCCGTTCCTGCTGTACTATCGGGGTAATGCTAATCTCAATACTGACAAAATAGTCGGCATAGTCGGCACAAGAAATATCACAGAGTATGGCAAGGAAGTCACAAAGAAATTTGTCGAGGAACTCGCGGTACAGGATATACTCGTGGTAAGTGGACTAGCCTATGGTGTAGATATCACGGCACATCATGCAGCACTCGATCATAAACTCAAAACGGTAGGAGTCCTGGCTCATGGACTCAATCAGATATATCCATCCCAGCATAAATCTACTGCGAAGAAAATGGTGGAGCAGGGAGGGCTGCTCACAGAGTACCACAGCCGCGTAGAGATGCATCCGAGCTTCTTTCCCCAGCGCAACAGGATAGTGGCCGGGCTATGTGATGCTATAGTGGTCATAGAGAGCGCTGCCAAGGGTGGCGCACTGATCACCGCAAACATCGCCAACTCATACAACAAAGATGTCTTTGCCGTACCGGGCCGTGTAGGAGATAAATATAGCGCGGGTTGTAACTTCCTAATCAAAACATATAAGGCTGCCATAGTGGAGTCTGCGGCCAATCTGCTCGAGGCTATGAACTGGGAAAGCAGC
>Ga0206911_1137_pt1 | contig 16362 bp, 11 predicted proteins | sample Alteio_BWOrgHeat_74_FD_152956 | JGI IMG/M metagenome (GOLD analysis project Ga0206911, IMG submission 152956) | Enriched cells from forest soil in Barre Woods Harvard Forest LTER site, Petersham, Massachusetts, United States -... | ecosystem: Environmental > Terrestrial > Soil > Temperate forest >...
GGATGTGGAACCGCGGCCGGAGAGGAGTTCGATGAGAAGAACGATGGTGGCGAGACCCGCTCCTTGCAGGACGAATGGAGTGCGGCCAAAGATTTCGACGGTGCGATCGAACCATTTGGGCGGAATGGCGTGAAGGGCAACGCCGAGGAGCATGACACCGACCATGGGGAGACTGATGTTAGCGACTGAGAAGGTGAAGGAGCCGAGGCGGCTGAGGATAGCCAAGGCGGTTGCGACGTCTGGGGAGCGGAAGAAGATCCACGTGAGGCAGACGAAGTGGAAGGTGACGAAGATGCTGAGGTATCGGCCCCACTGGGTCTGGGCTGGCTTGCCTTGAATCTTCTGACGGAGGGTTTGGAAGATGCGGAGGGTGGTGAGGCCGACGCCGTGGAGGAGTCCCCAGAGAACGAAGGGCCAGCCGATGCCGTGCCAGAGGCCGCCCAGGAAAAAGACGATGATGGGGTAGAGGTAGCCGGCGCCTTTCCAGCGGGCGGCGTTGGGTAGGGAGAAGTAGAGGTAGTCGCGGAGCCAGTTGGAGAAGGTGATGTGCCAGCGACGCCAGAAGTCGGCGATGTTGATGGATTGATAGGGGCGGTTGAAGTTGTCTGGGACCGTGAGGCCGAGGAGTTGGCACAGGCCCATGGCGATGTCGGTGTAGCCGGAGAAGTCGAAGTAAATCTGGAGGGCATAGGCGTAGACGCCGATGAGGACCTCGGCTCCGCTGTAGAGGGTCGGGGTGTCGAAGATCCGGTTGGCGACGTTATTGGAGAGGAAGTCGGCGATGAGGAGTTTTTTGATGAGGCCGGATGCGATGAGGAGGAAGGCTCGGCCGCCCTGGGTTGGCGTGAGGGCGAAGGGCTGCTGCAGCTGCTTGATGAGATCGGAGACGCGGTTGATGGGGCCGGCTACAATAACGGTGAAGAGCGAGGCGGAGGTGAGGTGGGTGAGGTAGCTGCGGGTGCCGGGGCGAGTTCCTCGGTAGATGTCAATGGTGTAAGTCATTGATTGGAAACAGTAAAATGAGAGGCTGAGGGGGAAAACCCAGCGGTAAAGTTCGCCCAACGCGACGGGGAGGAACTTCGTGGCGGCGAGAAGGCCGACATTTAATATGACGCTGATGGAGACCAGGACGAGGCGAGGGGTGGTGCGTTCCCGGGGGATGCGTTGAAGGTCCCAACCGACGAGGAAGTCGATGGATGCTGCGATGAGAAGGATGATGGGGTAGAACCAGGCTAGGCGGGCGAGGAAGAAGCCGTTTGCCAACAGTAAGATACAGAGCCGCGCCATCTTCCAGCGAAAGCATGCCCAATAGAGAGTGATGACGATGGCGGCAAAGGCGAAGTACGCCGGGCTGAGGGGGGACATGGGGGGTGTGATGCTCCGTCTCGAAGTCGGGTCAGATGAGGTGAGTTCGACTTCCCTGCCCGATCGCGCTGATAAGACGCTTGGCGCTGGAAAAGGCTGTTTTTAGGGAAGATTCGCGGACCGGTCTGCAAGCTCATCGTGACACGGGTGGTGTCCAGCGCGCGGAACCAAAGAAAAAAGAAAAAAAAGGGTAACGCCTAGATTAACCGGGATGGTCGTGTAGGCCTGTTAACTCTATTGCAACGTTGACTTGGGTCAGGTTACCACTTTTCGACTCCTTTTTTGAGCCCGGGAGGCAACCCAAAAACCGTTGACAATGTGCTCGGCCTGTGATGAACCGAGGCCCATTTTAATGCTTGAAAAAGTACTCGATTGGCCTTGAATTTCTTATACTTAAGGGATGGATACGAGAACCGGTAACGCACGTATTGCAACTCTGACAGGAAGGTCCAAGACCGCTGTTGTTCTCGCGGCGCTGGTCGTTCTGTCGGGCTTTGCGACGGACACCGTACCTCCGGCATCCGCGCATGAGACTGATCCGACCATGATGGTGAACGATGTGACGCCGGCCGAGATCGTCACGACCGTGTCCGCACCCAAGACCACGGTACTAACCCGTATCAAGAGCGGCATGGCTAGCTGGTATGGCTCAGTATTGCAGGGCCACAGGACGGCGAGTGGCCGGCGCTTTGATATGAATGAGCTGACTGCAGCTCACCGGACCTTGCCGTTTGGCAGCAAGGTGAAGGTAACCGACCTCAGGAACCACAGGTCGGTCGTTGTAACGATCACGGATCGGGGAGAGTTGTTCCCGGAGCGGGTGATCGATCTGTCACTGGCTGCGGCGAGGGAGTTGCGGATGGTAAAGATGGGCGTCGATCCGGTCCGGCTTGAGCTCGTGAGCTACCAGAACTAAAAACAAATACGGGTCCGTCCTTCACTGCGTTCAGGATGATGACGGGGGAAGGATTGCCTGTGTGTGTCTTCAAGCCGGGTTGGCGGCTTGGATTGCGTCGATTTCGGGGCGGTGGGGCATGGAGGGGGCTGTGCCTGGGCGGGTGACTGAGATGCCGGCTACAGCGCAGGCAAACCTTGTTGATTGTGTGAGATCCATACCCTCGGCGAGGGCAGTGGCGAGGCCGCCGTTGAAGGCGTCGCCAGCGCCCGTGGTCTCGACAATGGAGCCGGCGGTGACGGCAGGGATGTGGCGGGTGAGTGTGTGGTTTTTGATGAGGGCTCCCTGGGCGCCGAGAGTGAGGATGACGTTGCGGACGCCGCGGGTGAGGAGGGAGGCCGCTGCGACTTCGGCAGAGGCGAGATCGGTGACGGGGATTCCAGTAAGGGCGGCGGCTTCGGATTCGTTAGGGGTGAGGTAGTCGCACAAGGGGTAGATGGAGTCGGGCAGGGTGGCGGCGGGGGCCGGGTTGAGGATGGTGGGGACTCCGAGGGAGTGGGCGAGACGGAGGCCGTGTTCGACGGTGGGGAGTGAAAGTTCAAGCTGTGTGACGAGGATGGCGGAGGAAGCGATGCAGGCAGCGGCCCGATCGACTTCAGCGGGAGTGAGTTCGAAGCAGGCGCCGGGGACGACGACGATGGCGTTTTCTCCGTGGGCCGCGTCGATGAGGATGACTGCGGCTCCGGTGGGGTTGGGGGTGGCGAAGATGTATTGGGTGTCGATTCCCTCCTGGCGGTAGAGAGTGCGGGCGATTTCGCCAAAGGGGTCGGGGCCGAGTTTGGTGATGAAGGTGACGGTGGCTCCGGCGCGGGCAGCGGCTACGGCCTGGTTGGAGCCCTTGCCGCCGGGGCCGAGTTGGAAGGATTGGCCCATGCGGGTCTCGCCCCAGGCGGGGAGGCGATCGATGCGGAAGGCGAGGTCGGCGACGTAGCTGCCCATGACGGTGACGCGGCGGGATGATGGGGTTGGGTTCATGGTGAAAGAGCAGGAGTGGCGTTAAGATGCGTGTATGCCAGTCGATGCAAAGTTACAGGCGATTCTGAATGCGGGCAAGGCCCTGGGGATTCCACCGATAGAGACGATGACAGTCGCGGAGGCTCGCGAAGAGCGGGCGGCGATGATGCGGCGGTTTGTTCCGATGCCGGAATACGCCGGGGTGAAGGTGGAGGAACGGACGATTTCGGCGGGTGGGCGTTTGATGGCTGCGAGGGTTTATCGACCTGCAGGGGCAAATGGGATAGTGGTGTTCTTTCACGGCGGTGGATTTGTGGTTTGTACGCTGGAGACGCATGATCCGTATTGCCGGGCGCTGGCGACGGAGGCTGGGGTGATGGTGGTGTCGGTGGATTACCGACTGGCTCCGGAGTTTAAGTTTCCGGCTGGGGTGGAGGATTGCCTGGCGGCTACGGACTGGGTGCTCGCGCATGTTGGGGAACTTGGTGGGGATTCGGGGCGCGTGTTTGTTGCGGGGGATAGTGCCGGGGCTACGCTGGCTACGGTGGTGGCTTTGCTGTTGCGGGATCGTGGGGAGGCTGGGAGATTGGCTGGGCAGATTTTGTTGTATCCGGTGGCTGGGTACTACGATCCGCCGACGGTTTCGTATTTGGAGATGGCGGAGGGGTATGGGCTGACGCGGAAGGGGATGATTTGGTTTTGGGATCATTATTTGAATGACAAGAGCGAGGCTGGGGATTTTCGGGCTGCTCCGTTAATGGCTTCGTCTCTTGCGGGTTTGCCGCGGGCCTTTGTGGTGACGGCGGAGTATGACGTGTTGCGGGATGAGGGGCAGGCTTATGCTCGGCGGATGGAAGAGGCTGGAGTGGATGTGACCCATGTCTTTGCGGAGGGGATGAACCATGGGTTTGCGGCTTCGCCGAATGAGTTTCCGTTTTTGCCGCAGGCTAAGGAACTGTTGCGGAGGGTGGCGGGATGGATTGCGGGGTAGGTCCAAGCGCTCAATGCCGAAATGCGGGGATCCTTCGCTGCGTTCAGGATGACGACGGGGGGAGAGACCGACGGTTGTGGCTTGGGGTCTGGAGGGCGGAGCGATTCTGAGAAGTTCAGTCTGTTTTTTTGGGTTGCCACTTTTTGCGCTCAGTGGTGGGCGTTGGTGTGGGCTCGGCTTCAGTAACGGTTGGCGCGGGTGATGCAGTCGTTGCTGGTGCTTTGGGTTGCCACTTTTTTCGTTCAGGAGTTGCGGCTGGCGGTGGCTGCATTTCGGTGGGCTCTGGTGCTTCGGTTTGCGTGATCTCTTGAGCTGAGGATTGGGTGGGACTTTTTCCGGTGGCGGGGCTCGCGGGTTTTGGCTGCCATTTTTTGCGCTCCGGAGCGGGAGGCGGAGGGTTGGTGGTTGTGGCCGAGAGGTTCTGAGCGACGGGGGCTGGGATGGCGCTCTCGGGGTCCTTCGACTGGGCCCCTTTCGACTCGCCTGCGGCTCGCTCAGGGGCTTCGCTCAGGATGACGAGGTTTTGGGTAGTGGGTCGGATTTCGTGGACGGGTTTGGTGTCGACCGTTGGGGTGGTGAGGCCTTTGGCGCGGCGGACGCCTTCGAGGAGGAGTTCGGCTACGTCTTTGATGGCGATGTCTTCTGAGTCGGCTTTGGTGGGGGTGCTGCCTAGCATGCTCTTGCAGAAGGGGCAGCCTACGGCGAGGATTTTTTCTCCGGTGGCTGAAGCGAGGGTCTGTTGGGCTTCGCGGAAGCGGTTGTCGGAGATGCGCTGGTCGCCTTCTTCCTCTTCTTTCCAGAACTGCGCGCCGCCGGCTCCGCAGCAGAAGGCGTTTTCGCGGTTGCGAGGGAGTTCGGGTGTGTTGTTGGAGAGGATGTTGAGGAGGTTGCGCGGGGCATCGTATACGCCGTTGTGGCGGCCGAGGTAGCAGGGGTCGTGGTAGGTGATGGTGGCTTCGCCGGGTGTGGCGGTGAGTTTTTTGTTGGCGACTAATGTTTCGAGGTACTCGGTGTGGTGCATGACCTTGTAGTCGCCGCCGATCTGTTTGTACTCGTGACCGATGGAGTTCATGCAGTGAGGGCAGCTGGCTACGATGAGTCTGGGGTGGACGGCGTTGAGGGTTGAGACATTTTTGTCGGCTAGCTGGCGATAGAGATATTCGTTGCCGGCGCGGCGGGCGCTGTCTCCGGTGCAACATTCTTTTTTGCCGAGGACGGCGAAATTGACCTCTGCATGGTTGAGGAGCTCGACGAAGGCACGAGCGGTTTTTTGCGCCTGGGGGTCGTAGCTGGCAGCGCAGCCTACCCAGTAGAGGACGTCGGGGGCGGGGTTTTCATCGGTGGTTTTGACGTTGAGGCCGTCGGCCCAGGCGACGCGCTGCTCGTGGTTGATACCCCAGGGATTTTCAGCGCGCTCCATGCCGCGGAAGGCGCTTTGAAGTTGCGACGGGAATTCGCCTTCGATCATGACTTGATTACGGCGGATGTCGATGATGTCGAGCATCTGCTCGTTTTGCGTGGGACAGACTTCGATGCAGGCTCCGCAGGTGGTGCAGGCCCATGCGGCTTCTGGAGTGATCGCGAATTTCAGAAGGGGATTGGGGCTGGGTGTTCCCTTTTCGAAGGGCGCGGCGGCGAAGGCAAAGGGATTTTTTTGCGCGGCGAGGTCGTTGAGTTCCATTCGCTTGTTGATCTCGAGCGCGGCGGGGCTTAGGGATTTGCCAGTGGCGGTGGCCGGGCAGACGTCCTGGCAACGGTTGCACTGGATGCAGGCATAGGCATCGAGGAGGCGCGGCCACGCGAGGTCTTCTAGTTTGTTGGCGCCGATTTGCGGGCTTTCGGATTCCATCTCGGCCTCGAGGTTGATGGAGACCGAGGGGAGGACGCCGGAGGTGAGTTCGCGCGCGACGAGATACTTCGCCGGGGCCATGAAGATGTGGACGTGTTTTGTGTAGGGGAAGTAGGCGAGGAAGGCGAGGACGGAACCGAGGGCCCCCCAGTAGCCGAAGATGCGGAAGAACTCGGCATTTGCGGGGGTGAAGAGGTGAGAGAGCAGCGTGGCGAAGGGTTGGAGCGAGTCGGGACCTTCGATGGCGATCTTTGCTCCGGCCCCGATGGCGCGGCTGCCCACGTGGAAGAGGATGAAGCCGGAGACCATGAGGGAGTCGCGGGTGATTTTTTCATGCTGGACATCCTTGTGCAGGAGGGTGCGTGGATTGAAGCGGAAGTCGTGGCGGCTTGGAAGAGCGAAGCGGCGGATTACCAGGGCGACGACGCCGAGGAGGACAAGGAAGCTAATGATGTCGGCCAGGAAGTTGTACGTTGCGCCGAGGGGATTCTCGGAGGAGACGGTGAATGGCAGATAGCCTTCGATTGCGTCGACTAAATTGACGAGGCCGTAGAAAACGAAGCCGTAGAAGATGAAGGAGTGGAAGAGTCCGATGGTCGGGCGCTTTTTGAAGGTGCGTTGTTGGGTGAGGGTGGTGACGAGGGCGTAGACGAAGCGGCGTGGGAGATTGTTGAAGCGCGATTCGGGGTCTGCAGTGCCACGGCGGATGCGGAGGTAGAGGCGGTAGAAACCTTCGAGGCCTAGCGCGAGAGTGAGGAGCGCGAAGAGGAGGAAAGCGATCTTCTGAGGAAGTGGAAGCATTTTGGGCCGGCGCTGCTGGCGTTAGTTCTTCGGAGCTTACCTATCTTCTACTACTTTTGCGTCTATTTTTTGAGTTCGGCCAGGATGGCGGGGAGGAGTTGGGGGACGTCGCCGACGATGCCGTAGTCGGCGATTTTGAAGATGGGGGCTTCGGCGTCGCGGTTGATGGCGACGATGGTCTTGCTCTTGTTCATGCCGGAGAGGTGCTGGACGGCGCCGGAGATGCCGATAGCGATGTAGAGCTTGGGCTGCACGGTCTTTCCGGTTTGGCCGACTTGCTCGGAGTATGGGCGCCAGCCGGCGTCGACGATGGCGCGAGTAGCTCCGACGGCGGCACCGAGCTGGTCGGCGAGAGCTTCGACGTATTGGGTGAAGCCTTCGGCGCTGCCTACGCCGCGGCCTCCGGAGACGACGATGTCGGCTTCGGTGAGGGAGACGCGGGCACTGCGCTCGGCGGTTTTGCCGGTGACTTTGAAACGTGGAGTGGGGAGGGTGAGGTCGACGTCGAATTGTTCGGCGGCTTCGGTGCGCGGGGTGGCGGGGTTGAAGACGCCGGGTTTGATTGTAACGACGGCGACGGGACCGGTGGCTTCGATGGTTTCAGTGACTCGGGCAAGGAAGGTGTAATGCTGTGCGGTCAGCTTGTCGCCGTTGGCTTTGAGGCTGATGACGTCTTCGAGAAGAGGGGCGTCGACTTTGATGGCGACACGTGGGCTGTACTCGCGGCCGCTGCGACTGCCACCGATGAGGACGACAGAGGCTTCGCCTTCAGTCGCGATCTGGGCGACGGCGGCAGACCAGAGTTCGGGGTCGTATTGGGCGAGTAAGGGAAGATCGGCGACGAGGACCTGATCGACGGCATGCGCGATTTCGGCGGCGATGGGGGCGACGTTGTTCCCGAGCACGAGCGCGGTAATCGGGTCTTCGCGGCCGAGTTCTCGTGCGGCGGTGACCATCTCCCATGTGCTCTTACTGACTTTTCCGCTGGCGTGCTCGACGACGATCAGAATCATGCGATCACCCTTGCTTCGTTGCGGAGGAGGTCGACGAGCTGCGCGGCTGCTGCTAGGACATCTTTGCCGTCGATGATTTTGTTGAGGCGATTTTTTACCTGGATCTCGGCGCTGACGAACTTTAGCTTTGGTGCGACGTTGAACTGGTCGAGAGATTCTTTGCGAAGCTCTTTTTTCTTCGACTTCATGATGTTGGGGAGAGTGGGATAGCGCGGCTCGTTGAGGCCCTGCTGGGTGGTTATGACGGCGGGGAGTTCGAGGGTAAAGCTCTCGCTGCCTTCGTCGGCGTCGTGCTTGCCGGTGAGGGTGGTGCCTTTCAGTTCGAGGGCTGAGGTCCATGCGGCCTGGGGCCAGTTGAGACGTTCTGCAGTGGCTGCGCCGAGGGCGTGGCTGTCCCAGTCGGCTTGCTGGCCGCCGGAGAGGATGAGGGTTGCGCCTTCCTGCGTGGCGATCTGCGCGAGGATTTTGCTGACGGCGACTGGGTCGAGACGGACGTCGGTTTCGACGTGGATGGCGCGATCGACGCCCATGGCAAGGGCGGTGCGCAGGGCGTTCTGTACGCGGGCGGGACCGACGGCAACGGCGACGATTTCGGCGTCGACACCGCTTTCGCGCAGGCGAAGCGCTTCTTCGACACCGTACTCGTCCATGGTGTCCATGACGAGCTTGCTGTTCTCGAGAGCAACGCTGTTGTTGGCGATGTGCACGCTTTCTTCGGCGTCGAGGACCTGCCGAATATACGTCAGGATACGCATGTTTTCTCTACCTTATCGTGTGAAACGTTTGGCTTGAACCTTCAAAGCTGTGCGGCGTTAATGATGACAGCAGCCTCTAGCTCATTGAGGGATGTGTCGACGTGCGGTGACGGGAGAAGGATACTGAATGGCCGTTCAGTTCGTCAACGCGTGTTGGCGGATTGTGGTTGGGTCAGACTTTAAGGCCTATTAGTCGCATGAGTTCGATTCCGTTGCTCTTGGTGACGACGCCGTCCTGCAGCTTGAAGTCGAACTTCATTTTTCCGTCTTCGATGTAGTCCTGGAGGTGGACGTTGCGGAGGCGAGGGTCGTGTTGGCTGCCTCCGATGTTAGTCAGGGCGAGATCGTGGGTGCTGATGAGGCCGATGGCGCCGGTGTCTAGCAGGGCCTGGACGACGCCTTCGGCTCCGATGAGGCGGTCTTTCGAGTTTGTGCCCTGGAGGAGTTCGTCGAGGAGGAAGAGGACCGGGGGATGCTTTTCGGCGAGGTCGCAGATGTGACGCAGGCGAGTGATCTCGGCGTAGAAGCGGGAGCTGCCCTCTTGCATTGAGTCGTTGATGAGGATGCTTGCGCCGATATGTAACGGAGTGAGTTGCAGATATTGCGTGCGGACGGGAGCGCCTGCCATTGCGAGGACCGTGTTGATGCCGACGGCGCGCATGAGCGTGCTCTTGCCGGACATGTTGGAGCCGCTGATGAGGAGGACCTGGGTCTCTCCGCCGACCCTAATGGTGTTGCGAACGCATCTCGCGGCAGGAATAAGAGGGTGCCCGAGTTGTTGGGCATTGAAGCGGGGAGGGCCGTCGACGAATTCGGGGAAGGGGTCGGCCGGATGCTCGTAGCTGTAGCCGGAGAAGGAGAGGAGGGCTTCGATTTCGCCGATTGCTTTTATCCAGGAGCAGACAGCGGCACCGTGGGACCTGCGCCAGGCTTCGGCTGCATAGGCGACTTGAACCACGTAGAGAAGCGGGATGTTGAGAACTCGCATGAAGGTGTTGTCGAGCGAACGGATGTATTCCACGATGGTTCGAAGATGGGCGATGGCTTTTGAGCCTCGGAGATGATGCGAGGAGAGCTCGGCCTTGAGCGTCTGGAGACGTGGGGATTTGAAGTGTTCTCGTTCGATGCGAGCTAGCAGAGAGGAGAGGAGTTGGAGATCTTCGAGGGCGTGCTCGGTGGTGTGAAAGACCGCAGCGGTGCGTTTGCGCAGAGAAGCTGTGATGATGGTTTCGACGATGACGATGGCGAAGAAGGGGGCTTTAGTTCCGGACTCGACCCAAAAGATGGCAGCCACAATCGCTGCGATGGCGAGAAGGAGAGAGAGCCAGCGGAGCCACGAGTGGTCGAGTTGATTGGGGGCTTCGGCCCATTGGATGAGCGCTTCAGGGTGGATGCCGACCTTGAGGTCTTCGCCGAGGATTGCGATGTCCTCGCGGAGGTCGAGGCGGCTGCGAAGTTCGGCGATGGCGGAGTGGCGTTGGATGAGTTGGGTGACGGGCGAGGGCGACAGGAGCCAAGCGGCAAGGGTGTCTTCTCCCATGCGGGTGCGAGCGAGGGAGAGGAGCTCGAAGAGACTGCCGGGACCGAAGAGATCGAGGTCGGCGGCGTAGAGGCTGGAGTGAGTGTCGATGCGGGCGCCGGATTGGCCCGAACCCGCCCAGCGATCTTCGATGCGAGCGAGTCCTTTGCGGTAGAAGTCAACGGCGCGCTCGGCACATGCGCGTTGGCGGAGGACCTTTGCGTGGAGGATGGCGAGAGCGAGGAATACTGCGAGAGCGAGCAGCAGCCACCATGGGGAAAAGGCATCGCGGTGGAGGGAGAACCAAGCGGCGATCAGGGTTGCGATGACGATAAGAAGGCGCAGATTTCCGAATTGGCGGTGCACTTTTTCGAGGTGTGCGACTTGCGCTTCGCGGACTCGCTGGCGCTCTTGGTACTCCTCTGACGGGGAGGGGATGGAGGAAGGCACAGAGGTATTATCGCCTACGGATTTGGCCGCTTATGGCTGCGATCGCGGTAGGACAGGGTCAGTTTGGAGTCTTGAAGGAGGCGAGAAGGCGATCTCGTACGAAGACGATATGGTCACGCATGGCGAGCCGCGCCTCTCGTTTGGAGTCCTTCTTTAGAGCCTGGTAGATCTTCGTGTGAGCGACGGGCGCAGTTGTCGCGGAGAGCTCGTAGGATTTGGACCGGCAGAGGAGAGTCTTTTGCTGAATGTTTTCGAGGACGCGGCAAAGCTCTTCGTTACCGGTCGAAGCGGTGATCATGGCGTGAAACCGCATATCTTCTTCGATGTGCTCCAGCTTGTTTCCTTCCTTCAGGAATTTCTTGGTACGGTTGATGCTGGCAGCGAGGTCACTGAGGAGTTTCTGCGTGACGTGGGCGGCTTCAATGGAGTGGACTTCGAGGATCTCGCGGAGTTCATACAGGTCGCGAATCTCTTTTGCGGAGAACTGACGGACGTAGGCGCCGCGGCGGGGTTCGATGCAGACGAGGCCCTCTGCTTCGAGGCGATTCAACGCCTCGCGTACGGGAGACTTGCTGATTCCAAGCTGCGTGGCAAGAGATTCCTCAGTGAGGCGGGACAGTTCGCCCAGGGTTCCATCGAGCAGGTTCTGCTTAATGCTGCGATAGGTGAGTTCGGTAAGATTGGGAATTTTTGCCAGCTTAATCATGATGGTGTAGGTTTCGTGGATTTTACACGACTCTATAACGTGAAATGCCCGGGAGGTGGCAAAGTGGTCAGTTTTAGTTATATCGCAGCTATTTTCTGGCGATAAGACCGATTTCCATCGACCGCCCACGGGTGATCGGCTTGTAGAAAAACTGGCTGGGAATCTCGGGAACGAGGGATTTGTCGAGGAGAATGATTCGCGGCCCGGAGACGAGGGCGTCTGTGAGGGTCTCGGGGTTGAACATGTATTTGTCGGTGGGCACGCCTGCAGGCAAGGGCTGCAACTGGACCTGCTGGACCTGACGCCGAGAGTAGAAGACGCTGGTTGCGATTGATCTTGCGTTGCCCGGCCACCAGGTGAGAAGCGGGGCCGGGACTTGCTGCGGTTGGTTGAAGACGATTCGCAGGAGTTGGATCGACTCTTTCTCTGCAGCGACAATATCGGCTCCGACTTTCGCTTGATGGAGGGTTCGCCGCGGAGCGCTCGTGAGGAGTGCGCTCGCGATGCAGATGAGGGTTCCGAAGATTGCAACGGTCGTCCAGAAAGATGTTGGGGACTGCCGGCGTCTTTGCTGGAGTTCTCTGAGCTGATCTGCGAGGTACACGGAGGTGAGAAGAGCGAACGCCGGATAAACTGGGGCGATGTAGTGAGGCAGACGGGTTTGGACCGCAGTGAAGAAGACGACCACCACCACGACGAAGATTGCCCAGGCGCGAAGTTTTTTCTGACGGAATGAATCTGCTATGGCGAAAGGGTAGAGCAGCACGAAGGGAGCGGCGGAGATGAGAAGCACCCAGAGGTAATACCACCATTGCGTGATGTGCTCTTCGATTTGATGCGTTGCGCGAGAGAGGACGTGGAAGCCGAGGTATTCGGTAACGAAGCGCGCGCCGAAGCAGTGAACCATGTAGAGGTGCCAAGGCAGGATGACGATGAGGAAGAGCGATAGTCCAAGCCAAAAGGATCGGCCAAGGCGGGTTGAGTTCCAGCGTTCGAGTATGGCGAAGAGTAGAGCGGCGATGATGAGGACAATGCACGCGGCGCCCTTGGTCATCAGGGCGATCGCAAGCCCGACCCAGAAGAGATGCCAGCCGCCGAGTTTGCGATCCTGAATTGCCGTGAGGCCGCAGAGCGCGATGCAGCAGCCCAGGGAGAGCAGAACGTCCATCTCGCCGACGCGGCAGACGTGGAGAAATCCGAAGGTGCTGAGGAGAGTAAGAGTGCTGAGCCATGCGGCGAGGATGTCGTTTCTGCGTGCTAGCCAACCATGCAGGAGAGCTATGATGGCGACGCCAGAGAGCGCCGAGCCAGCACGAGCCCAGAAGTCTGTGACGCCAAATAGTTTGAAGAAAGCAGCGGTGATCCAGAACATCAGCGGGGGCTTTTCGAACCATGGCTGATAGTTCCACTGGGGGACTAGGAGACCGAGTGAGAGCATTTCTCGCGATATTTCCGCGTAGATGCCCTCGTCCCAGTTGGTGAGTGGCTTGTGGCCAAGCAAGGTCAAAAGAACGATGCAGGCCAGGAGAGTGGCAAGAAGGGTGGAAGCGGTTCCCCGGTTGCGGTTGCAGATGTCGGTGAGGCTGGACCGGGTTGGGGATGCGTCACTGTTGTTCATGAGGGGACGGCGAGAGTCAGCGGCCAGGATGGTACTCCCGGACCGTGTGATCCTTCAGATCGGAGCGGTAGAAGTAGACGTCGCGAAGACCGCCGGTGCTGTAGCGTTTCGCTTGGTCGTTGAAGTGAGGGGACGACGGTTCGCCGCTTTCGCCACCTGCGGTTACCGCCTTGGCATGAACTTTTTCGCCGAACTCAACGACAGCGACGAAGCTGTTCCCGCTGGTGCCGTACCACTTTTTCGTTCCGGGATAGGGACGTGCTCCAAACGAGGCGAGCGAACCCCAGAGGGATGAGGTGAAACCGACGGGGATGCTCGGAGCAGCGTCGCTGAAGGGTTGGACAATGTCGCCGGTGAGGCGCTGGTAGCGATTGATGTCGCCCCATGGGGTCTTCCAGGTTCCGAAGTCGGCGATGAGTCTATCGGTGGCTGCGTCGAGGGACACGAGGAGGCGATGCGGGGGGGCTTGCGCAGCGATGTAGTCCTCGACGGAAACTCCTGCTTTTCTGGCGTCGTTGAGTGAGTGACGGCGGACGTCTTCGCCCCAGAAGACGGCGAGGGTAGTGGGGACGGAGTCAACGCCCCAGCGGTGATCCCACCCATAGAGTAGCCCGATCTCGTCGGCCAGTTTGAATTTCAGCGGATCAGAGAGGGGGAGGTCGTTCCAGGCGTTCGCTAGAGCGGGGATCGTTTTGTCGAACCACGGGAGATAGCTGTCGTATGCTGCGGTGATAAGAGAGTCAAGGGTAAAGTCTTTTTTGTCCTGTAAGACTCGGATGGCGTGAAGGCCGCGCGCGGTTTCAGTGCCGGTCTCTACATAAGGTGGGTAGTCTTCTTTGCGTAAGCTGCTCTCGCCAGCGCCGGACCAGGGCCAGTTGTTGGAGTTATAGAGCCAACCACTTTTCGGGTTCAACAGTTGGGGGAGTTCGTCGACGGTAAGAAGACCTTTCCATTCGGTTGCGGGTGTGGTGCCGTCGACGGGCTTCGTGAAATCGAAGGCGGGGTCTCGACGGGGGATAAAGTTGCCGTGGAAGTAGGCGATATTGCCATCGGAATCGGCGAAGATGGTGTTGTTCGAGGAGTTTCCCTTGAGTTCCATCGTCTGACGGAATGCTTTGTAGTTCTTTGCCTTGGTGCGGAAGAAGGATTGAGTGAGCGCCTTGATTGGCTCTTGCATGAGGCGGATGCTGACCCATTTGCCATCCTGCTGACGAATAATGGGGCCGTGATGGGTGTAGTAGACCGTGAACTTCTTTGCGGCCATGCCGTCGCTGGCCTTGTAAGGGACGGTGATGTGCTTTGTGATGAGTGGCCGCTCTTCCCCGCCGAACTTGTAAAAGTATTCGTCTCCCTTTTTCTGAACTGTTTCGAGATACTCATCGACCGCGTCGACACCACTTGAGGTGTGCATCCATCCTGCAGTGTCGTTGAAGCCCTGGTAGACGAAGAACTGACCCCAGGTGACGGCACCGTAGGCGTTCAGCCCCTGGTCACTGGTCATCTGCAGCTCGGAGCGGAAGAAGAATGACGTGTGGGGATTGATAAGCAGGAGCGCGTGGTGGTCGACAGTGTTCGATGGGGCGATGGCCATGCCGTTCGAGCCGGTTGGTTCCGGGGGATCGCTGTCGTGGACGTATGCAGTTTCTATAGTAACTTTACGGTTGCCGGCCTGGATGACGGGGTCTTTGCTGTAGAAGGCTTCGAGTTGCGTGAGATTGATGCGCTCGATGTCGCCGCCGATGCTGCCTTCGGTGAAGGAGAGGGCCATCCAAGGCTCGAAGTGCATGATGACTCGCGGCTTCACTTCGGGATGTTTGTAGAGATAGAAGTTGAGGCCGTCGGCGAAGGCGTCCATAAGAACCTTCAGCCAAGCGGGGCTCTCAAGATATTGCGCTTTTAGCACGCCGGGATCGACGAAAAGCTTCATGCGAAGGTCGAGGTAGATTTTGGATTCGCCTTCGGTCTCGGCGAGACGGCCCATCGCGTTGATGTAGTTGGTCTCGATGCGATTGAAGTCGTCTTCGGCCTGGGCGTACTCCATGCCGAAGACTGCGTCGGCGTCGGTTTTGCCGTAGACGTGTGCAATGCCCCAGTCATCGCGGATGATGGTGATGTTGTGAGCCTCTCGCTCCAGACGCGCGATCTCCGGCTCTGTGGCTGCCTGGAGCAGCGAAGAAGAGCAGGACATAAATATGAGAAGGCAGAGGAGATTCTTCAGGCAACGGCAGTTCTTCATGGATTACTTTCTCTCCATCCCAGATGTGATGCTTGTCGGTTGACAACCCATGGTGGTCGATGCGGGGTGCGAACAGTTTACCTGCATCGCAAGCACTGAGACGTAATAAGTTAGCCACCTGCGACCGTCGCACCGATACCGGATTGTCGTGGGCGAATGGCTTCGGCTGCGTGCTGGAGGCCATTTAGGAGAATTCTTCATTATGAACACAATTTGCGACGGAATTCATTCCGAGTTTCGTGGCCTCCAAATATCGCATTGTTAGACATCCATCGCATTCGAAAACAAGAAGCTATTACTGGAGATCAGGCGAAGATGGTACGCTATCAGCCACCGGCTGATGGGCCCCCTGCTGAGACGAAGCCGGGCAATTGATGGATCGATGCCAGGGAGAACAAACAGAGAGCCATATTCTTCCAAGACTTCGAGTCCAGCGACTTCAAGACAGAGGACGACCGGCGCGAACCGCCGTAAAAACGGATTTGCTAAGGAGCGCATGCCATGCTTTGCCCATCCTGTAAGACCGAGTCAGGGAGCGATTCAACGTTTTGTCCGAACTGTGGTGCTAATATGGCGACGGGAGCCGCCGCTGCAATTCCTTCACAACAAGGGGGTTTGTCTGAGACTGCTGCTGGTGTGATTGCTTATATTACGGTGATTCCGGCGATTGTTTTTTTGGCGATGGAGCCTTATAACCGAAGTTCTTTTGTGCGATTTCATTCGTGGCAGTCGATCTTCTTTGGGTTTGTGGTGTTTGCCGCGAATATCATTCTCGGGCTGATTCCGATTCTTGGGTGGATTATTCTGGTGCCGCTAAGTCTTGGATTTCTTATACTTTGGATCCTTGTGATGATGAAGGCGAGCAAGGGGGAGCGGTACAAGCTTCCGTTTATCGGGAACTTTGCGGAGCAGCAGGCGAAGTAAGGATTGGCTCGGTTGGAGGGTTCTGCGGGGCATTAGGCCCTGCAGAACCTTTGTTTTTTTAACGTGCTGGATTTGGTGATTTTGCGGGGGGTTTTGGGAAAATGAGGTGCTTAATCGTGGTTTTTTTGTGGTGGATTTGTGGTGAATCGTGTCCTCTCACTGGTCCTTAGAGGCCACTTTTTGGAAAAGCTAAGATTTTCCTCGGTTTTGGATTTATTTTTGGTGT
>Ga0206911_1138_pt1 | contig 16335 bp, 7 predicted proteins | sample Alteio_BWOrgHeat_74_FD_152956 | JGI IMG/M metagenome (GOLD analysis project Ga0206911, IMG submission 152956) | Enriched cells from forest soil in Barre Woods Harvard Forest LTER site, Petersham, Massachusetts, United States -... | ecosystem: Environmental > Terrestrial > Soil > Temperate forest > O...
ATTTGCGCACCCACGGCAAAGCCTCCTTGATTGAACAGCGAGAAGATCGTCTGAACGCCGATTTGCCCTGCACCGGTGTGACAGCGACGGCAATCCTGCGAAATCGTCAATGTCCGTCCGATTTCGCCCCAATCCGGCGCATTGTCACCCATGAAGATCACACGGTAAAGCGGTTGATCGTCCGGTTCACGTGCAAGGCCGCCTTGTTTCTGGCTAGCAAACAACAACCGCCTCTTGAGCGCGTACTCGGCAACATTCATCCCCACTCCGGTGTTCGTGGGCGGCTCCGCCGTCCCATCGACGTTGGCGAACACACGCAATCGTACGGTCTCGACCACAGGAGTTGGCGTGGGGCGAAGCTGGTCGTCAAGCGTCATCATGAACTGTACAAGGACGACCTCCGTGCCGATGGGTACCTGTGGCGCGTCCTCCGTCAGTGCGAGAAACCCGCGCTGTGCCGCCGTCTTCCAGTCGACGCCCTGTGCCTCCACCTGCGGAAGAAACGCCCCCAGGGCCTTTCGCCCGCCCGGAAAGCGATAAAAGATTCGAAAATAAGACCGGCCGAGGTAAGCCCGCGTATGCAACGTCAAGAAGCGTTCCGATAGGTTGTCGTGAATCGAGGGCGACTGATAAAAGTCGATTTCCTGCCATTCCTCGGGATTGGTCAGCATGCGCGGGGGCAGATAATCCACTGCCGGATCGAAATTGTGTTGGGTTGCAAATCGACCCGAATTGACGGCAAGAGTGTAACTGTCTGGAAGCGATTCAATCTCCGCGGCCGTCAGTGTCAGTCCACGGATCACTCCGGCCAGCTTACGGCAGAGATCGTCACGTTGTTGATGCGTCTTCTGATCTCCGCTCCGAGCGATTTGGAGTCCGATGAAAAAATCGAATGGCGCCCAGAGATCGCGCAACAGAACGGCGCGACGCAACGGGTCGGCAGGTCGAAGCCGAGTCGGTTCGGCCAGGCATTCGTCCAGCAGCGCGGAAATGCGGTTCATCGTGGCCGGCTCCGACCAGTAGGTGCTGGATGGCCAGGCGTAGAAGTCGACCACGTCGCCCCCTTCGATCCGTTTGACTGGCTGCCCTCCGCGCTTCGCGGGAATGTTGCTTTCGCGAATGTAGAACGCGGCGAACAGCCGGTTGGCCAGGTGAGCCGGATCGACGTCGTACAACGGGAGCGGCTGGTCGGACTTGAGCGAGCCTGCCAATTCGCCGTCGTGATGATATGCCGGATCCCGAGAATCCGGTTCCGCGGCAATGACTGTGATCGAAGACCCTTCCAACGTGATCGAGAGGATCGCGACGACAGGGACAATGAATCGCATGGCGATGTATCGGGTGAGGAGGTTTCAACAATCCATCACTTGATTGTAACGAACCGGCCGACGGAATTCACACCATCCCGTGCGGATCCAACCCGAGGTTCCCACCTTCCTGGGCGATTGCCGACGCGGCGGTTTGCCTGCGGTGAACCAGGCATCAACACAACGCTCCTGCCACGAATGTGAAGAGCATAGAAGCATCGGGGTCAGTTCTAACTATTGACACTCAAGAGGGCGAGCAGGAATGCGCGCCGCGCCGTCCTTCGCAGCACGAGCGGTGGGCGGCGAGCGGACGGCACGCGCAGCGATGTTGTCAAAGGACGCCGGCGGCGCGGCGTCCCTACCGGGATCCGTTCGCGATCACCACAGAAGTGCATGACACCGCCTAGCTGCCGCCGATGCGGGCGACGTCGCGGGCGTTGGCTTCGAAGGCGGCGTTGAGGGCGTCGTCGCCGCTCAATCCGTCCGCCTGCGCCTTACTCAGGGCCTGGAGGACGCGCTTGTAATCTTTGGGCATCACTTTGACGAACTTCGGAGCCATCTCGTCCCAGAGCGCCAGCACCTTGAAGGCTTTCTGGCTCCGGGTGTAATCGGCGTGGCGCTTGATCAACTGCCGCACTTCCTCGGCTTCGGCGGCTTCCATTTTTTCGAGGCCGACCATCTGCACGTTGCAATGCGTGGCAAAGTCGCCCGCTTCGTCGAGGACGTAGGCGATGCCGCCGCTCATGCCCGCGGCGAAGTTGCGGCCAGTGGGGCCGAGGATCACGACTTTGCCGCCGGTCATGTACTCGCAGCCGTGGTCGCCGACGGCTTCGACGACGGCGTTGACGCCGGAGTTGCGGACGGCGAAGCGCTCGCCGGCCATGCCGCGGATGAAGACTTCGCCAGCGGTCGCGCCATACAGCGCGACGTTGCCGATGATGATGTTGTCCTCGGCGACGAAGGTGGAGCCGGCGGGCGGATAGATGATGATGCGCCCACCGCTGAGGCCTTTGCCGACGTAATCGTTGGCGTCGCCTTCGAGCTCGATGGTGACGCCCTTGGGAATGAACGCGCCGAGGCTCTGGCCGGCGCTGCCTTCAAACTGGAGGTGCACCGTGTCGTCCGGCAGTCCCTGCCGATGGCGCTTGGTGATCTCGTTGCCGAGAATCGTCCCCACGACGCGATTGGTGTTTTTGATCGGCAGCTTGGCGGTGACTTTTTCGCCGCGCTCGATGGCCGGTTGACAAAGGTCCAGCAGCACCGTGAGGTCCAGCGATTTGGCCAGGCCGTGGTCTTGCGGGTCCTTGCAATAGCGGCCGACTTCGGGCCCGGCAGGCGGCGAATACAGCAGCTTCGAGAGGTCGATGCCTTTCGCTTTCCAGTGCACGATGGCTTGCCTGGGTTCGAGCGCATCGGTGCGGCCGACCATTTCGTTCACGGTCCGGAACCCCAGCTCCGCCATAATTTCGCGGACTTCCTGGGCGACGAATTTCATGAAGTTCACGGTGTGCTCGGGATCGCCGGTAAAGTTTTTCCGCAATTGCGGATCCTGTGTGGCGATGCCGACCGGACAGGTATTGAGATGGCAGACGCGCATCATGATGCAGCCGAGTGTGACGAGCGGCGCGGTGGCGAAGCCGAACTCCTCGGCGCCAAGCAACGTGGCGATGACGACATCGCGGCCAGTCTTGAGTTGTCCATCCGTTTCGACCGCGATGCGCGAGCGAAGATTGTTGAGGACGAGGGTCTGGTGGGTTTCGGCGAGGCCGAGTTCCCAGGGCAGGCCGGCGTGCTTGATCGAGGTCTGCGGGGAGGCGCCGGTGCCGCCGTCGAACCCCGCGATCAGCACCACGTCGGCGTGGGCCTTGGCGACGCCTGCGGCGATGGTGCCGACGCCGACTTCGCTAACCAGCTTGACACTGACGCGGGCCTCGCGGTTGGAGTTTTTTAGATCGTGGATCAATTGGGAGAGGTCCTCGATCGAATAGATATCGTGGTGCGGGGGCGGGGAGATAAGGCCCACGCCGGGGGTCGAGTAGCGGACTTTGGCGATCCACGGATACACCTTGGCCCCTGGGAGCTGGCCGCCTTCGCCGGGCTTGGCGCCTTGGGCCATCTTGATTTGCAGCTCGCGCGCGTGCGAGAGGTACAGGCTGGTCACACCGAAACGGCCCGAGGCGACCTGCTTGATCGCCGAATTCTTCGAGTCGCCGCGTTTATTCGTCCAGGTGTAACGCTCGGGATCTTCGCCGCCTTCGCCGGTGTTGGATTTGCCGCCGATTCGGTTCATGGCAATGGCGAGCGCCTCGTGTGCTTCGCTGGAAATGGAACCGTAGCTCATCGCGCCCGTCTTGAAACGTTTCAGGATCGCGTCGACCGAGTCCACTTCTTCAATCGGCACGGACGCGCGCTTTTTGAAGCCGAGCAGACCGCGCAGGGTGAAGTGTTTTTTGCCCTGCTCATTTACCAGAGCGGAATATTGCTTGAAGGTTTCGTAGCTGCCGGTGCGCACCGCTTTTTGCAGGGAGTGGATGACCTGCGGGCTGAAGAGGTGCGCCTCGCCTTCCTTGCGCCATTGGTAATCGCCGCCGACTTCGAGGGTGTGGCCGTTGATCTCCCGGTCGGGGAAAGCGTGGTGATGGCGGTCGAGCACTTCGCGGGCGATGCCTTCGATATCCGCGCCTTCGATGCGGGTCGCCGTGCCGGTGAAGTATTTGTCGACGATTGCCTGGTGGAGTCCCACGCACTCGAAAATCTGCGCGCCGCGATAACTCTGGATCGTCGAGATGCCGATCTTGGAAGCGACCTTGACGATGCCCTTGGTAGCGGCTTTGAGGAACTTTTCGCAGGCGGTTTTGTGATCGACGTTGACCAGCAATCCCTGGCGGATCATGTCATCGAGCGTTTCGAAGGCGAGGTACGGATTGATCGCGCCGCAGCCGTAGCCGATGAGAACTGAAAAGTGGTGCACCTCGCGCGGTTCGCCCGATTCGAGGACGAGGCCGACGCGGGTGCGCTTGCCTCCGCGGATGAGGTGGTGGTGCAACCCGGAAACGGCGAGCAGCGAGGGAATGGCGGCGTTGGCTTTGTTCACGCCGCGGTCGCTGAGGATGATGATGTTGACGCCGGCGTCAATCGAGCGGTCGGCCTGGGCGCAGATTTCCGTGAGGGCCGCTTCGAGGCCGCGGGCGCCGAGCTTGGGATCGAAGAGGATGGGGATGGTGACGGACTTGAACTCGCCCTCCGCAACATGTTTCAGCTTCGCCAACTCTTCATTGGTGAGGATCGGCGACTTTATCGCGATAAGATGGCAACTTTCCGGCGTCGGGTGGAGCAGGTTGCGCTCGGGACCAATGGTCGTTTTGGCAGAAGTCACAATCTCCTCGCGGATGCAGTCGATGGGCGGATTCGTGACTTGGGCGAAGAGCTGCTTGAAGTAATCGAAGAGCAGCTTCGATTTGTCCGAGAGCACGGCCAGCGGGATGTCCGTGCCCATCGAACCGACCGCCTCGACGCCATCCTTCGCCATCGGCAGCATCAGGAGGCGCTCATCCTCGAAGGTGTAGCCAAAGGCCCGCTGGCGCTGGAGCACGGTTTCATGATCCGGCTGCGGCAGTTCCGGCGCGTCTTTCACCTTCGCCAGATCGACCATGTGCTCGCCGAGCCACTGGCGGTAGGGCAGTTCGCCGGCGATGCGGTTCTTGATCTCCTCGTCGGCGATGATGCGGCCTTCCTCCATGTCCACGAGGAACATGCGGCCCGGCTGGAGCCGCCCCTTGAAAGCCACGCGCTCCGGCGCGACCGGCAAGACACCGGCTTCCGACGCCATGATCACCAGGTCGTCCTTGGTCACGTAGTAACGCGAGGGGCGCAGGCCATTGCGATCGAGTGTCGCGCCGATCATCTTGCCATCGGTGAAAGCGACCGACGCCGGGCCGTCCCACGGTTCCATCAGGCACGAGTGGTATTCGTAGAAGGCTTTCTTTTCATCGCTCATCGACTCGTGGCCCGCCCACGGCTCGGGGATCATCATCATCATCGCGTGGGGCAGCGAACGGCCCCCCATGACGAGCAACTCGAAAACATTGTCGAACATCGCCGAATCCGAGCCGTTCTCGTTGACGATCGGCAGGATATCCTTGAGGTCGTGGCCGAACAATTCGCTCTCGAGCAGCGATTGCCGCGCTCTCATCCAGTTGATGTTTCCGCGCAGCGTATTGATCTCGCCATTGTGCGCGATGTAGCGATACGGGTGGGACCGCTCCCAACTGGGAAAGGTGTTCGTCGAAAAACGCGAGTGCACCAGCGCCAGAGCGGTGTCCATGTCCGGGTCGCGCAGGTCCGGAAAATATTTCCCCACCTGCTCCGGCATGAGCATGCCTTTGTAAATCACCGTCCGGCACGAGAGGCTGGCGCTGTACCAAAAATCGTCTACGCCCGCCACGCGAATTTCCGCATTGGCGCGTTTGCGGAGCACGTAAAGCTTGCGCTCGAAGGCCTGGTCATCTTTGCAGTTCGCCCCGCGCTGGATGAACACCTGGCGCATGAACGGCTCGCTCGCCTTGGCGGTGTTCCCGAGCGACGAGTTGTCCGTCGGGATGTCCCGCCAGCCGAGCAACTGCTGGCCATGCTCGACGGCGATCCTTTCAAAAATCTGCGCGCTCTTTTCGCGGACACGCGGATCGGGCGAGCAACTGATCATGCCGACACCGTACTGTCCCGCTCCTGGCAGGCTGATCTTGTGGGCCAGCGCCACTTTCTGGAGGAATTTATGCGGGACTTGCAACAGCACGCCCGCGCCATCCCCCGTGTTCGCTTCGCAGCCGCACGCGCCCCGGTGGTCGAGATTTACCAGGATCGTGAGGGCCTGCTGGAGGATCTCGTGGGACCGCCGGCCTTTCATCTGGCACACGAAGCCCACCCCACACGCATCGTGCTCGAATTGAGGATCGTAGAGTCCCTGTTTTTTGGGTAGGCTGTGGGCGTTCAAATGATTTGGCGGATTTAAAGCAAACGTGGCAGTTGAATGCATAGTCTCGCTCTGGTCAAGCCCGCGGCGGGCGGGATTATGAAAATCCATGGCGCTTGACGCCCTACGAGTGGGAAATAGGGTTCGCCGTGATGTTTTGCCACCGCCCATGAAAGTCGGAATCGCCAGGGAAATACGCCCCGGGGAACGCCGCGTTGCAGCCACCCCGGACACGACGCGCCGCCTGGTCAAGCTCGGCTTCGAGGTGTGTATCGAGCGGGATGCCGGCAGAGGCGCCTCTTTTCCCGACGCGGATTTCGAGGCGGCGGGCGCGAAGATCGTGGACAGGCTGGAGTTGTGGAGTGGGAGCGAGATTTTGCTCAAGGTGCAGCCGCCGGAAATGGAGGTGGCTTTGCAGACGCACGAGGCCGACTTGCTGGCCGAAGGCGCCGTCCTGATCTCGTTCCTTTGGCCGGCAAAGAACCAGGATTTGGTCGAGCGTTTGCGTGCGCGCAAGGTCACCGCGTTCGCCATGGATCAGGTGCCGCGCATCACGCGTGCGCAGAAAATGGACGCACTGAGCTCGATGTCGAACATCGCCGGCTACCGCGCCGTGATCGAGGCGGCGAGTTATTTCGGCCGCTTCTTCACGGGGCAGATCACGGCCGCCGGCAGGGTTCCTCCCGCCAAAGTGCTGGTCATTGGTGCGGGAGTCGCCGGTCTGTCGGCGATTGGCGCGGCCCGCAGCCTGGGCGCGATTGTGCGGGCCTTCGACACGCGGCCCGAAGTGCGCGAACAAATCCAAAGCATGGGCGCCGAGTTTTTGACGGTGGAAGTGGAGGAGGAGGCCAGCGAGGGCGGCGGCTATGGCAAGGAAATGAGCGCGGCATTCATTGCCGCGGAGATGGCGCTGCTCGCGCAACAATGCCGCGAAGTAGACATCGTGATCACCACGGCGTTGATCCCCGGCAAAGTGGCGCCCCAGTTAGTCACGCAGGAAATGGTCAACAGCATGCGGCCCGGTTCGGTGATCGTGGATTTGGCGGCGGAAGCCGGCGGCAACTGTGCCGTGACCAAGCCGGACGCGGTGGTGGTGCAAAATGGCGTCACGGTCATCGGCTTTGTGGATTTACCCAGCCGCCTCGCTCCCACGGCCAGCCAGCTCTACGGCACCAATTTGTTGCACCTCCTGGCCGACATGGGAGGCGGGAAGAGCTTTCACATCGACCAGGAAAACCCGATCGTGCGCGGCGCGATCGTCGTCCACGAAGGCGCCCTGCTGTGGCCGCCCCCGCGCCCGCCGGAGCCAGCCAAACCGGCGGTCGCCGCGCCGAAGCCGCCGACGGCCAGCGCCGCGCAAGGGACTCCTGGCGCCAAGGCGGTCGAAACTGGAAAGCTCCAGACCGCAGTGATGACCGGTGCATTCGTGCTCCTCGCTCTCATCGGAGCGGTCGCACCGCGGGAACTGGTCTCGCACCTTACGGTATTCGTGCTCGCCTGCTTCGTGGGCTGGCAGGTCGTGTGGAATGTGACGCCCGCCCTCCACACGCCCCTCATGAGTGTCACCAACGCAATCAGCGGAATCATCCTCGTGGGCGGCATGCTGCAAATCTCGGGGCCGCTTTCCTCGCCGGTCACGATTTTGTCGGCGGTGGCAGTGTTGCTGGCGACCATCAATATCGTCGGCGGGTTCATGGTCACGCAACGCATGCTGCGCATGTTTCAAAAATAACCCATGTCCCAAGGCCTCATCACCGCTCTCTACCTGGTCGCCGGCGTCCTGTTCATCATGAGCCTCGGGGGGCTCAGCGCCCAGTCCTCGGCGCGTCGCGGCAATACTTACGGCGTGATCGGCATGGTGATCGCTCTTGCCATTACGGCCATCGGCGCGGTCCATTCCTACGGCTTGCTGATTTGCGTCCTTGTCGTGGGCGGCTCGATTGGCGCGGTGCTGGCCAGGCGCGTGCAAATGACCGCCATGCCGGAAATGGTGGCGGCGCTGCACAGTTTCGTCGGAGCGGCGGCGGTGCTCGTCGGTATCGCGAGCTATCTCGAAGGAAGAGTTTTTTTCACTCGTTCCGAAGCCGTCATTCACCGCGTCGAAATCTTCCTCGGCGTCTTTGTCGGCGCCATCACCTTTACCGGTTCCGTCGTCGCCTTCGGGAAATTGCGCGGCGCGATACGCAGCAAACCGCTGCTTCTCCCCAAGCGGCATTGGCTGAATCTCATCATGCTCATCGTCTGCGGGGCCATGGGCATCACATTCCTCGGTGCGAGTGGCGTCGCCGGCCTCGTGCCACTGCTCGTGATGACGGTGCTCGCTGGCGTTATCGGCGTGCACCTGGTCATGGCGATCGGCGGCGCGGACATGCCGGTCGTCGTCTCGATGTTGAACAGTTACTCCGGCTGGGCCGCCGCCGCCGCGGGCTTCATGCTCGATAACGATCTGCTCATCATCACCGGCGCCCTCGTCGGCTCCAGCGGCGCCATTCTCAGCTATATCATGTGCCACGCCATGAACCGCTCCTTCATTAGTGTGATCCTCGGCGGCTTCGGCGCGGACGAAGGGGCCGCTCCCGCCGGGCGCACCACTGGTGAACCGCAAGGGGAAGTGACCCCGATTGCCCCCGGCGACACGGCCACCTTGCTCGAAGACGCCAAGAGCGTGGTCATCGTGCCGGGCTACGGCATGGCCGTGGCGCAGGCGCAACATCCGCTTTATGAAATCGCCCAGCATCTCAAGGCCCGCGGCGTGAAGGTGCGCTTTGCCATTCATCCGGTCGCCGGTCGCCTGCCCGGCCACATGAACGTCCTCCTCGCGGAAGCGAAAGTGCCCTACGACATCGTGCTCGAGATGGAGGAGGTCAACGAGGACTTCCCGAACACGGACGTGGCCCTCGTGATCGGCGCCAACGACATCGTGAACCCTGGCGCCCTGGATGACCCCTCCAGCCCGATCTACGGCATGCCCGTCTTGGAAGTGTGGAAAGCCGCAGTCACCATCGTCATGAAGCGGAGCATGGCGAGCGGTTATGCCGGTGTGGAGAACCCGCTCTTTTTCAAAGAGAACACCCGCATGCTCTTCGGCGACGCCAAAAAGAATGTCGATGCCATCCTGGCCGAGCTCCGCGCGAACTCCTCGTTGTCCGCTGCTTGAGCGGGGCGTATTCACTCCCCCGCTGCGCGAGGCCGATCCGCACTCTGCTAGAACGTGTCATGCGCTTATAGGGCGCGGCGGAGAAAAAACGCCAGCGGCGTTTAATCTTTCAGCCCAGCGAGGCGGCGGAGGGGAATACGGCATGCCGGTGGACGGGCGAGCCGGTTGCGAGGAACGAGCTACCCTGGGATTGCGCCACAGAACGTGCCAACCCTGAAGGGGCATAAGCATTAACCTATAGCGTTTGAACCGAACGATGGGCGCTGCTGCGCGGGGAACTTGAGGGCCAAAGGCCTGCAAGCAAGCCAGCCCAGCGAGGAGGCGGACGGGGAATAACGGAGGCTGGTGGACGGGCGAGAAAGCAGAGCGAGCTTGCGAGCGCCGCCCTGGGTTTGGAAAGAAAATGGACCCAGCCCCAACCGGGGCGTCACAATGGCTTCTCCAGCCACCGAACCTTAAGAGCCATGGCGCCTTGGAGGCGGCGCGCGGATTTGTTCCGCCCCCTTCGGGGCTGATGCGCTCTTTGGCATCGATCCCAGGGCGGCGCTCGTTCCTCGCTCTGCTTTCTCGCCCGTCCACCAGCCTCCGTTATTCCCCGTCCGCCTCCTCGCTGGGCTGGCTTATGGCAGGCCGTTGGCCTGATGATGAAAGACATTAGGTTAATGCCTATGCCCCTTCGGGGTTGGGCGCATTTTTCCATCTAAACCCAGGGTAGACGCTCGAAGCTCGCGCCAACCGGCTCGCCCGCCCACCAACCTCCACGATTCCCCTCCGCCACCTCGCTGGGCTTAAAGATTAAACGCCGTTGGCCAAGTGCATGACACGCTCGAGACTGCTTCACGCCCCCATCTTGCGCTGGGCCGGGCCGGTGTAGAGGGAGCGGGGGCGGATGAGGCGATTATGGTCGTGTTGTTCGATGATGTGGGTACACCAGCCGGTGACGCGTGAGAGGGCGAAGATGGCGGGGTTCAAGGCCGCGGAAAAACCTATGAGCTGCGGAACCACTGCGGCGTAGAGATCCCTGGGAGAACTCGCGCCTGCACGGTAATCGATCGCGCTATCGACCCTGGTCTTGATTCAGGATGCGGAGAATTTCTGCAACCGCGCGCGGGTGCTTATAAGCTCCATGACCGGTGGGCACGACCAGTTCGGAGACCGCCGCGTCGAGATGGCTGCTCGTGTAGGGCACCACGCCATCGCTGCTCTTGGCGAGCGGCCCGCTGTGACCACGGTTGCCGATGATGCTGTGCACCGTGACCCACGGAGCGAACGGCTCCTCATTCATGATGCGCAGGATCGCATGGTGCGGGGAAAGCGTGTCGATGCTGGTGAGTCTGCCACGGGAAAGTGGGCCGCGGAAAGCTGGCCGGATCGCGTCCGGATTATCCCGATGCAGGCGTACATTGAGGCTGGTGAATCTGCGTGGCAGTCCGGCGAGAGTGTGTCCGATCCACCCAACGAAGCTGGCCGCCAGGTTGCTTCCGCGATGCGGCACGGCAATGAAGATGACGTGCCTCACGTCGCGTCGTGGCTTCCAGTGAAGGATGCTATTGACCTCGGCGCGGTCCTCTTCGCTCGCCCGCAACGCCTTCGGCGGCACCATAAACACGGTATTCCAAATATCCTCCCCGGAGCTCGTGATGAGCGTGCGCGCGAGCAGTCCACCCATGCTGTGGGCGATGACCATCAAGCGCTGCGAGGCCGGGTCTGCACCGCGGGGATCGAGCAAAGCGCGGGCCTCCGTCAATCGCTGCCGGAGCATTTTCGCCGAGTAGAGAACGGGGGCGGATGTCGGGTAGAGATAGTGCCAAATCTGGTAGCGACGGCGGAAAGCGGGATCGCCCCAGAGGTCGTTCGTGAGGGAGGCCCAGGCCAGTGGCGTGGAGAGAAGGCCATGCACCATGAGCACCGGCGTCTTCTGCGGGTCATAAGGCTCAATCAGAAAAACGCCGTAATCGCGGTGGGTGGCGTCGGCGTCCAGCAGGCCCTCCAGCGACGTGGCTTGCAGGGCGCCGGCCAGGGAAAGCAGTTGCGCAAGCGGCGCCGTGAAGTCAGCGGCTAGCGATTCGTCGCGTAGTGGATTGCGCAGCGCCACGGTCACGCTATGCCCGGGACCGATCTGAAAGATCGCGGTGACTGCCCGCGCGATCGCTTCCGGCGGATAAAGCGCTTCGATGCGTTCGCGGCGAGTGTTCCAGCGAATGCCCACCAGAGGCACGCCTCGTCCATCGCGAATATGGCGGTGAAGTCGGGCACGCACTTCATAATCCTCCGCCGGCAGTAGTTCGTCGAAATAGGTCGCTTCCCAGTCGCCAGTCACACGCACCCGCCATCCATCGACCACGCAATCGCCGGGAAGTGCAGACTTTCGCCAAAGCCTCGCAAAGCGGCCGCACGCAGATCTCCCAGTCGCAGACTCAGGCGCCGCCATCCAAGCTTCGAGGTAACCAGCCAGCAGGCGCTCGGTTGCATCGCCGCGCGCCACGGCCTGCGCCTCCCGGCGCGCGTCGTTCTTTGCCTCCGGCCGCAGGCGCAGATGCCCAGGAGCGACCGCGCAGCCGGAGAGCACTAGCGCGCAAACCGTCATCGCCAGGGATTGACGCGGGCTCATGCGGCTCCGTCATCGGCGCGATGACGCTTAAACTTTGTTGCCGAGGGGTGCAAAGAGTTGGGTCGGTTTGCCGTTTCTGGGTTTCGTTTTCGACTAGCGATGCTGCCAGTGCAGTGCTTAATAATCCAATCCAGACCCGCAAACAAATCACGATGAAAGTCCTCGTCGTTTATCACACCGCTTATCCGGTTCTACATCCTGCATGCGAGAGGCTGGCAGCGCTCGTGCGGTGAACTGATACCGTCGTGAGCGGGATAACTCTTGCGTCGGTGAGCGTTTCGTATTCGTCGAGGGGAGGACCGATGACAGCCGCCCCTTAGAGGGTATCTAAACACAGCGTCATAAATATGTTCCGATGGCGCCGAATAAAGGCGGCCCCTCCCTTGGGCCTCGCGGTGGAGGATCGGCATATATTTATGACGCTGTGTTTAGCACGCTCTGGTGCCAGATCAGAAGCAGGAGCGGCATTCCTGCCACTCTTTCCCCAAAATACCTCGAAAAGCAGTTCCAGCCAACCCCTTCATCCCTACTTCGTCTGAAACGTCAGCAAATATGGCACGGCCGGCCGATTTCCCACATCCCGAAATCCCTGAAACTTCTGTGAATTGAGCCACCATCCATAAGTGTGGCCCGGCTCCAGCATCACTTTCATAGCACACGTCTTTCCAGCGGCCTCGTAGTGCGGTTGCTCCACAATCTGCGGCGCCGACCCTCGCCAAGCATCGCTCCAGGACCACGATCCATGTGCCATCGGCTTGCTAAACGTCACCTTGATGACGAACTCGCCCGACGGAACGTCATTGGTTCCCGCCTCCGGCACCGTTCGGACCACCACCGGCGGCATCGAATCGAGCCCTTCGCCGAATGCAGAGATCTCACCAGAAAAATGCAGAGCAACGAGAAGGGCAATGGAGGGCAGCAGGTTGGTCTTCATGGTTGGTTGGTTGAGAGCTTGTAGCGATAGCGCACCTCGATATGGCCCGCTCGTGGGATACGCCGATCGATATGCAATTCCACGTGGTCGCCGACCTTCTCTTCTTCCAGATCGGCGCTGTTCTTCCAGACGAGCTGCGCGCCGGCAGGAAGCTTGTGCCGCTCGATGCGGTGCGTGATGCCGTCGTATCCCGGGGAATGATCCATCGAATATTCGAAAACACCTGGCTCGCCATATGCGTGGATGAGCCCAACCATGGTCCCCTCGCTCACATGGGTCACACTACCCATCGGCGGGACCGGCGATGCCAGCCACACGTGATAGCGCAAAAGATCGCCTCTCCCCGTTTCGACATCGAACCTCAATGGCGAACCCTGATCGTCGGTAATCTTCTGGACGTGCAAAAAATTACTGGCGTTAAACTGTTCGCTATCAAGGGAGCGACCCGTGCGATTGATGGATGACGACTTCAACCGGCAGGCAATACCGCCGTCCCGCTGAACCTCCAATGTTTCATCCTGAAGCAACTCAGGCGTATCGAAGCTGCCGCCGTCGACGGCTGAAATCCGGCCAGCCACAAAGAAGAGGAACCAGATGGCCACGTTGATTCCTCCAATGACCATGGCCTGCCATCCGAGTTGGAGCTTTCGGGAGACAAACCCGAGCAGGACGGCGGTAATGCCCGTCAGAAGCGTCAGCCATAGCATGAACTGCTGTCCTGCCGGAGACAGCCAGGGCGCGGCCCATGGCTTCAGCCAATAAAAAATCGTGGGAATGAGGCCGCTCATGACCGCGAAGAAGAAGGCGACGTACCCCATCGGATCGGTCGTCTGCGACTCCACCCGGCCCACCTTCCTTAAACCGTTCAGGCAATAAAGGACACCGCCACCGCAACCAATGGAGATAGCGATGGCCCATGGCTCGGGGAGCCCGGATGAATGGAAGGCACTCCAGATACCGATGAAAGCGACGCCGACCCCATTCAGCAGCACGATTTGGGCAGCGATTTTCAGCCGGCCTATGTTGTTTCCCGCGAGGACTGCCAAGGGAACTGAAGTCAGGAAAAGCAGCACGCCCCCGATGCCAATGATCCATCCACATTCGACAGGGTTCAGGTTCAGGCCGATTTCCACACACACTGCCGCCAGAACGAAAGCCCAGATCACTATCTCCCAGCGGCGCTTGATCAAACCAAGCGCCGCCGCGGATTGATCGAGTTGCCCGGCGGCAGAGCCGGTCGGGGTCGAGTTCGGCATCGCCCGTGTCGCGGCCTCGGCAGGACTCGCGCCTCCCAGTCCGGCGGCAATTGTCTCCACTTGAGTCTTGAACACGCTGGCCCGCTGGTAACGGAGTTCCGGTTTCCGCTCCAAGGCCCGCAAGACGATCTCATCGAGGCGCACGTCGATTTGCACTTTCCGTGAGGGCGGTTCCAGCGATTTGCCCGGCAGTTCGCCCGTGAGCATTTCGTAAAAGACGACGCCGAGGGAGTAAATGTCCGCGCGGTTGTCGACATGCTGCGGGTCGGATTTTTGTTCCGGCGCGCTGTAAGCAGGGGTGCCGACGACACTCCGCGTGGCGTTCTCCGGCATGGATTCTCCGTCCGGCGTTTCGATCCCGTTTGCCGCGAGAATCTTCGCGATGCCAAAGTCGGCCACCTTTACCCGTCCGGCTTTATCCAGGAGAATATTCTCGGGTTTGATGTCGCGGTGGACGATGCCGTGCTCGTGGGCGTAACACAGCGCGTCGCAAATGGGCGGCACGATGGTTACAGCTTGTTCGGGTGCGAGTTTTCCCTCGCACAGCAAATCGCGCAAGTTCACCCCATCGACGTATTCCATCACGATATAAAACAGCCCATCGGCTTCACCGAAATCGTGCACCGTCACGATGTTCGGATGACTCAACTTCGCCAGCACCGCCGCTTCCCGCGCAAACCGGTCGGCAAACGCTTTCTCCCCCACGCGCTCCGGTGGCAGAATCTTGATCGCCACCCATCGATCGAGTGACTTTTGCCTGGCCTTGTAGACCACGCCCATTCCCCCGCGCCCAAGGCACTCCGTCACTTCAAACTGCGGGAACCTCGCCGCGATTTCTTCCGGGGGAATTGGAGCCGCCGCCGCGCCGCGCTTCCGATCCTCCACCTCCGTACCCGACGCCAGGGCCTGGGCCATGAGGCACGCGGGGCAAAGCTGATGCTGGCTCCCAGCAGGGAGCGGTTTTCCGCATTCAGGGCAGTGCGTGGATTCTTCGGTTTTCATCTCCCATCACTTACGCGTCTGCACCGGAACGTTTCACAAATTCTTCAGGTGGAGAGCGCCGAGAAAAGAGCGCGCATTTCGTCATCCACCAACTCATCGTCCACCAGAGTTCGGGCGATCTCCCGGCGCAACCGCTCGCGAAACCGCTTGCGCAGGCGATGGACCGCCACGCGCGCCGCGCCTTCGCTCATGTGGAATTGCGCCGCAATTTCCGCATACCCCAGCCGCCCGCTGCGCATGCTGAGATACGGCTTCCACCGCTCGAAATCCACCTCCTCCCTTCCGAGATCACCGAGCACCTTGTCGAGCAACGCCGTTCCCCAGTCACGATCGTACAGCGTCTCCGGGTTGTGCGGATCGGTCAGCTCAAATCCGAGCCCCGTTTCCGCCTGCTGCCAATCGATGGAAAGATGCGGCGCAAACCCACCGCGCTTTAGTCGGTGCTCGCGCTGCCACTCCTTCGCCAAGTAATTCTTGAGTGCACCCAGGAGAAAAGCGCGAAACCGCCCGCGACTGCGATCAACCACGCGCAATCCCTCATGCGCGTGCAAATGGGCAAAAAATCCCTGCACCAAATCCTCCGCATCGGGCGGAAGCTTGCCCAGTCTGCGCAGATACCGATAAAGCGGCTGCCAATACGTCTTGAACAACGCCTCCAGCGCCTCCACCGCCGCCGTATCTCCACCACGGACGGCATCACACACCACCGTCCAACGAGTAGTGGCAAATAAGGTGGCAGGGGGCGTGGCGCGACTCGACATGGGGCACACTTCTTCTACCAGAAGCAGCCCTCCACGTTACCAACATTCCTCGCAAAAAAGTAAAATGATGCCGGCGAACTTTGTCGTGGTCGTCGATTTCACGGATTCGTTACCGTTAAGCGCAAAAAGCGCTTGTTGTGCGAGAGATCGTTCACTGAATAGAGATCTGCGGCAGTCACGGTTCGTACGGTCCCACTTCCTGTTTCGCTCGCTGTTGCACCCGTGACCAGGACAGTGAACGGGCCACCGGCACTGCTGCTAAACACAGCGTCATAAATTAATGCCGATCCTCCACCGCGATGCCCAAGGGAGGGGCCGCCTTTATTCAGCGCCATCGG
>Ga0206911_1140_pt1 | contig 16122 bp, 11 predicted proteins | sample Alteio_BWOrgHeat_74_FD_152956 | JGI IMG/M metagenome (GOLD analysis project Ga0206911, IMG submission 152956) | Enriched cells from forest soil in Barre Woods Harvard Forest LTER site, Petersham, Massachusetts, United States -... | ecosystem: Environmental > Terrestrial > Soil > Temperate forest >...
TGCTCCTTCAAAGGCCGAAACGCCGGGGTGATCTTCCAGGCCAGGTAAAAGTGCGGATCACTGCCCGGCCCATTCGTCCACGAGTCCATCCACACATTCAACAACCGCGCCACGTCGGCATCAGCTTGCGAGATCGTAACGCCCGGCCGCAGCCGCCCGATGCCAAGGTACGCAAAGCCTGCCTGCGACTGATGGACCGGATCGAAGGCCAGAGGCACCATCAGATCGAAGTCGTAACTCACCACCTTGAATCCGCGCGGCATCACACCCGCGATCACCCGCGACTCGGAATCGACACGAATCGTCCGACCCACCACTCCCGGATCCCCGCCAAAACGTCGCTGCCAGTATCCATAACTGAGCATCACCCTCTGCGTCCCGCGTGGCTGCTGATCCGCCGCGGTAAGCCATTGCCCGGCCGCGGCAGGCACATCGAACGTCTGGAGAACGCCGTCCGTAATCAGCGCCGTGTTCACCTGCTCCGGCTGTGCGATTCCCGTGATGCTTGCAGTCCCGGGCTGCCACACGCCCATCGCTTGGAAGCTGTTGTTATGCGCCGCGAACGTGAGATACATCGAGGCCGACATGCGCAGTTCATCCCGGAAGTCCGCCAACCCCGGCGCGCCCGGAGCGTTCAGACGCATCGCAACCAATCGCTCCGGCTCCGGGTACGACAGCGGTCGGATCAGCACGCTGTTCAGCACACTAAACACTGCCGTATTCGCTCCAATGCCAATAGCCAGCGTCAGCACGACGGTAATCGCGAACCCCGGCGTGGGAGTTGCGTATGCGGGACTGCGGTTGTTGACGGCGATTGGGCCTGAAAATTTGCCGCGGCTGAGCGAGATTTCGCTTGACGGCTGGTCGCTGGGATTCACGCTGATTCTCTCGGTGCTCTCCGGGCTGCTGTTCGGGTCCATTCCTGTGCTGCGGTATGGTCCTTCGCGGCAAGCTGTGCCGCTGCTTGGTGTGATGCGAACGGCGAGTACAAGCCGCGAGCGGCAGCGCGGACGCAACCTGCTGGTTGTGGCGCAGGTAGCGATGGCACTGGTGCTGCTGATCTGCGCTGTGCTGATGATTCGTACTTTTCGTGCGATGCGCAATGTCGATCCGGGCTTTTCGGATCCTACGTCGCTGCAGGTGGTGCGGATTTCGATTCCGGAGACGCTGGTTCGCGATCCGCGGACAGTCTTGCGGATTCAAAACAGCATCCAGGATAAGCTGGCCGCAATTCCCGGGGTCTCGTCAGCGGGCTTCGCGGTTTCGGTTCCGATGAGTGGAGCGGAGCCGAATTGGAATGGGATTTTTCTTGAAGGAAAAAACTATAACGGCATAGAGCCTCCGCTGCGCTTGTTCAACTACGTCTCGCCCGGTTATTTCCATACCGCGGGGACGAGAATTGTTGCGGGGCGGGATTTTACGTGGGCGGAAATATATGGCGTGAGACCGGTGGGGATGGTGTCGGAGAGCCTGGCTCGCGAGCTATGGGGATCAGCTGGCGCGGCTGTCGGGAAGCGCTTCCGCGAATATCTCAGCATGCCGTGGCATGAGGTGGTCGGGGTAGTTCAGGATGTCCGCGAAAACGGTGTCGATCAGATCTCGCCAGCGACGGTGTACTGGCCTTCGATGATGCCGGATCTTTACGGGCCTGGACCACTGGATGCACGGCGCACTGCTTACTTTGCGTTGCGGAGCAGCCGGGCGGGGACGCAGAGCTTCATTAATGAAATGCAGCAGGCGGTGTGGTCGGTGAACTCGAATCTGGCGGTGACCTCCATCAGCACGATGCAGGATATCTACGGCCAATCGATGGCGCGCACGTCATTCACGCTGGTAATGCTGGCGATTGCGGGCGCGATGGCGCTGGCGCTGGGAATTATCGGGATCTACGGTGTGATTTCGTATGCGGTGTCGCAGCGGACACGTGAGATTGGGATCCGCCTGGCGCTGGGTGCGCAGAAGGGCGAGTTGAAGTGGATGTTTGTGCGCTCTGCGCTGGTGCTGACGGGAGTTGGTGTGGTAATCGGTGTGGTCGCAGCGGCTGGGCTGACGCGGTTTATGAAGTCCCTGCTGTTTGAGATCAGTCCGCTGGATCCGTTGACCTACGTTGCGATACCTTTCATTCTTGTGTCTGCCGCAGTGCTTGCCAGCTATTTACCGGCTCGGCGGGCGGCGGCGGTCGATCCGGTGGTGGCTCTGAGAACGGAATAAGGCGGGGAAATCTGTTGATTCTGAGCGGGTTTGGGCCGCCTATAAGGTTTATATCGACCGAACCAAAAGCCCCGATCAGGCGTGCAACATACATGTAGGATTGCTGGCATGAATATCCAGCATGTCCCCTTGCCCCACATAATGGTGCTTGTCGTTCTGTTTATGATCGGCATGTTTTTCAGAAAAGAAAGAGACTAAAACACTGCCCGTCTTGGTTATCCAAGTCTGTTATTGCCGTCTTCCTTTTTTACGAAGTTTTAGGGAACTGCCGTGAGGGAGCCGGCGTATCATCCATCAGGGGGTCATCCCATGAGCCGCTTCGCTCTTTTTACAGTCGTTTTGATAGCCATCGTAGCCCTCGGTGCCCAGCCCCAGACCCGGCGCGGTGGGAGCCATAAGTCCCTTGCGGATATGTGCGAGTGTGTCCCGACCCGGGCGGCGTTAATGCTGAAGTCGGCGATTGCGAAGACGCAGGCAGGGTCGGCGCAGTTGTTTGCCACTGCTCAGTAAGGGCGCGACCGCCAATCCCTTTACATCCTGGGGAGACTCTTTGTTTGTGCGCGAGAACATTCCTACAACTGCCAGGACTGGATCCAGCCGGCGCGGGTGTGCCAGGCGGCGGTGCCTGCTGATTACCAAGGGTGAGGGGCGGGTTTATGCCTGGTAGACGATTTTGCCGCCGACTGCTGTCTGGACGATTTTGATGTCTTTGATTTTGGTGGGTGCGGTGGTGTGGGGGTCGTCGGCAAGCATGACGAAGTCGGCTAGCTTGCCGAGGGTGATGGAGCCTTTGATCGTTTCTTCGTGGGAGTTGTAAGCGCCGTTGATGGTGTTGACGCGGATTGCTTCTTCAAGAGTGATGCGCTGGTTGGGGCCCCAGGTTTCGCCGTTCCAGCCGGTGCGGGTGACCATGGCCTGGATGGCCATGAGGGGTGAGAAGGGGCCGGGGGAGAAGTCAGAGCCGGCGGCGGGGGTGATTCCAGCGTCGATGAGACTGCGATAGGGCGTCATGTGCTTCATGAGGTCTTCGCCGTAGAAGTGAAATTTGTCGGCGTTGTAGTAGGCGTAGGTGCTGAACTCGGCGGGCACGGCGTTGATGGCCTTCATGCGGGCGATGAGGCTTTCGTTGAGCAGGCTGCAATGAGTAATTTTGGGCCTGACGTCGGGGCGGGGGTAGAGCTTGAGGGCGCGCTCGTATGCGGTGAGGACGCGGTCGATGGCGACGTCGCCGTTGGCGTGGCAGTTGGGGCGAATCCCGGCGCGGTGGACGCGTTCGGCCCATGAGTTGAGGTCATCCTGGCTCTCGGTGAGGTTGCCGTAGTAGGGCGGAGTGATGTCTTTGAAGGGCGTGCTAATGGCCATGGTGCGCTCGGAGAAGGAGCCGTCGACGGTGTGCTCGGCAGTGGCACCAAGTGAGAGGAACTCGTCGCCGAATCCGCTTTGGATGCCGCCGGCGATCATGGGCTCGAGGAGATCGTTGTAGGGTTCGTAGCTGACGCGGTGGAGGAGTTTGCCGTTGGCGCGCTGCTCCTGCATGGCGATTAAGACGCCGGCTTCGTTGTGGTGGACGGTGGTGAGTCCGTACTGCACGAACTTCTGCGAGATGAAGGCGACGCCGTCGCGCGTGCGTTTGGCTTTCTCGACGGGATCGAACTTCTGACGATCGCCGAACTTGTTGATGGTGCCCATGGCGAGATCGGTGACGCGGCCGTTCAATTCGCCGTGCTCGTCCTTGTCGTAGGTGCCGCCGTATGGGTTGGGTGTGTTTTTGGTGATGCCCGCGAGCTGGAATGCTTTGCTGTTGTAAAACGCGGTGTGGCCGCCGCGATGGTGAACGGCGACGGGGTGTTCGGTGGAGACTCTGTCGAGGTCTTTCGCGTTGAGGGGGCGCTTGTCTTTGATCTTGGTGTCGTCGTGGAAATACCCTGCGACCCAGGTGTTGGGCGGCAGCGTGCGGGCGCGGGCCTGCAGCTTTTCGACGATGCTGTCGATGGTGACGAACTCGACGTCGTAGGGGTTGCCGACGAGGACGTTGTAGAGAAGACCCTCGCCGCCGCCGTGATTGTGGGTGTCGATGAAGCCGGGGAGGATGGTCATTCCTTTGGCGTCGTAGATTTGAGTTTTTTTGCCGGCGAGACTTTTGATTTCGGCGGAGGTGCCGATGGCGGCGAATCTGCCGTTTTTGATGGCGAAGGCCTGGGCGGTGGGGTTGGCGGGGTCTATGGTGTAGACCTTCGCGTTGTGGACGATGAGATCAATGTCTTCGGAGAGAGGTGGATGGTTTTGGGCGCGGGCGCTGGGGGTGATGAAACCGGCGAGACCTGCGGTGGTGGTGAGAGTGAGAAATTCGCGGCGGTTAAGAGGACGGGGCCGGGCGAGACGTCGACTGTTCATCGTTACGTATCCATTCGTATCCTGAGATTCGTGACTGGGATTCGTGACTGGGATTTCGTGACTCCAGATTCGTGGTTACGCCGTCAGTGATGGCGCACTAAAGACGACTCCAGCTGAAGGCTCGAGGAATGCTGGATGGAATGTGGGTGCTCGTTGAGGACAACTGTACTACATGTTCCGAGGCGTAGATCCGCTGGGATTATTGGATTTCGGCTTCGTCGACTGTTGCGACGACGGTGAGGGCAGAATCTACTTTGGTCATTCGGAACAATTCGAGGATGCGGGGGCTCGCGCCGGCAACAATCATGCGAATGCCCTTGCCCTGGCAGTGGACGAGGTGATTGACGATTCTGCCGAGGCCGCTGGAGTCCATGTAGGGGACGTCGGTGAGGTCGATGATGTTAAGGGTGGGGAGCTTTTCGCTGGGCGTTGAATGGAAGCTCAGTATGTTGTCGAAGTCGATTGGGGTTAAGGTGCCAAACATCGTGCGGGCGGTGAAGGGCCCGCTGAGATGGAAGATGACAGTGCCGGGGGCTTTGCCCTGTTTGCGTTCCATTGTGAAGGGAACAGGTTTTCCGGCCTCAGGCTGAATCGTGTCCATCGTTGACTCTCTGTCCGGCCGCCCCTGGTACGCGGCTCAACCAACGGCGATTTTGGAAGCTTGAAGGATTCTACCTAATTCGGCGATGTGGCCGGCATCCGGTATCGGGTATCGGGTACCACGCGGCGGTGTTTGCTCGTTGTCATGGTCTGTGTCCGCCGCGTGGTGTCGATTCGACTGCTCCGGTTTAGAAGACGAACCGGAGCGAGAGTTGAGCCTGGAGCGGATCGCCCACGCCGACGCGGAGGAAGCCACTGAAGTCGAATAGTGCGGGCGAGCTGAGTGGGTTGAGATTGTTGGTGTTGTTGAAGGTGTTGAAGAGTTCGACGCGGGGGACGATTTGGAACTTGCCGTCGTGGAAGGCGAAGGGACGCGCGATGCCGAAGTCGAGGACGAAGAAGGCATTGTCTTTGCGAAGGTGGTTGCGACCGCAGTCGACGCCGTTAACGAAGCGGGTGAGTGAGTTGTTGAAGCTGCAGGGAGCGCCGGTGCCGGTGCCGAGGACGTTGTCGGTCTCGGGTTCAGCGGAGTGCTGCTGGATGCGGAAGTTGCCTTTGAAGCCGAAGGGCAGATCGCCGAGTCCGTAGGCGTTGAATTTGTGGGCTTCGTCGCGGTCGGAACGGGAGTACTCGGCGGCGAGGTTGTAGAGATTGGCGTAGCGGAAGGTGAAGGGATCGCGCTCGTTGGAGTCGTCGTCAAGATCCCGGGAGTAGGTGTACTGAGCGTCGAACTGGAAGTGGTGGGAGAAGCGTTTGCGCACGCCAAACGTGATGCCGCGATAGAGTGACTTGGCGTTGCTGATCGTATTTGTGATCTGGCCGAGATTTGCGAAGGGCGGGGCGCCCGCGTAGGAGACCGTGTCGGAGTTGCCAGAAGTGCCGCCCTGACCAGGCAGAACGGCGGTAGGCCCGACGTTGGGGTTGAGGAAGCGGGTGAGGTAAACCCCCTTCGAATCGGCGAAGTCTACGAAGAGAACGTAGTCCTGCCAGACCTGCTGCTCGTAGGCGATGTCGAAGGCGTAGATGCGCGGGTTGTGGTAGTTCTTGTCGAAGACGGTGACGCCGGCTCCGGGGCATCCGGTGGCGGGACACGGGACGAAGGGGACGATGTTTGGATAGACGGGGGTAACTCCGCCGATGGTCTGTTGCTGGACGCCGTTGGTGGTGATGGCGCCGACCTGGGTGAGCATGTTTTGCCGCGCGTTGAAGATGCCGGCGCTGCCGCGCAGAACGGACTTGCCACCGCCGAGGATGTCATACGCAAAGCCGAAGCGTGGTTCAAACTGTGTCTTCTGATTGGGGATATAGCCGGTTGAAGGGAATGCCGGGGTCGACAGATATTGGCCGTAGAGGGTCTTGGCAGGCGGGATGACGGGGTTGGGGAAGAACTGGGCTTCCCAACGAAGACCATAGTTGAAGGTGAGTCGAGAGGTGGCCTGCCAGGTGTCCTGCACAAAGATGGCGGGTTCGCTGTTGGCGATGCTGGAGTAGCCGGCTTGCTGGACGGTCTGGCCGGCCTGGGTTGGAGCGTCCTGCAGGTAGAGAAAGAGAGGGCTGCCAAAGCTGGTTGTTCCAGTGGGGCAGAGCGGGGCGGAAGCGGGAAGGGAAACGTAGGCGCCGTTGGAACATTGCACCACGTTGGGGCCGTATCCGTTGCCGGTACTGGCCGGGGTTGCGTAGTGGAGAAAGCCAGTGGCGCTGCCGAAGATGTAGCGGCCCAGGGCGAAGCCATCGAATATCTGGACGTTATGGCTGTAGAGGTATTCGCCTCCCATCTTGATGGTGTGCTTGCCGAGGATCCAGGAGAAGTTGTCCTTGAAGTCGAGGTGATAGAAGGTCTCACTGGCGCCGGGCCCGAGGAAGAAGGGTTGGCCGAAACGGAAGGATGGGAAGAAGCCGATGCCGGTGTCGGGGACAGAGTTGGGATTGATGGGCGAACGCGGGCGCGTCTCGTGACCGAAGGTGATGTGCGCCTCGTTGAGTTGGCGCGGGTTGAGCGTGGTGACGAGATTGAAGTTCAGTGTCTGGATGTGGGCGGGGCCTTCGATGCCGTTGGCGGTTGTGCCGTAGGTGGAAACGTCGAATGTCTGGTTGGGATTTCTTGAGTAGTCGAAGTTGTAGGAGCCGAAGAACTGATTCTTCGAGTTGACGGTGTAGTCCATCCGGCCGAAGAAAGCTCCATTGTGAACGACGTGGTCGACAGGCTGGCTCTCATCCTCGTTGAAGTTGGCCTTGTAGTAGTTGATGAGGACCTGGCGTTGACAGTCGCCGCTTGCGTCGATCTGAGCGTCGGTAATGTTGGAGCGAAAAGTGGGATTGGTGATGGCACATGGAGCGGAACCGAGGGCGGCTGCGTTGTAGGTGCTCAGGTTTGGGCGCAAGAGATTCTCGTCGATGCCTTCACCGGCGACGAAGTAAAAGAGCTTGTCTTTGATGATGTGTCCACCGACGCTGCCACCGAACTGTTCGCGGTGGAAGTTGGTGAGGGGCATGCCATCGGAGGTGTTGGCGGTGAGGGCCTGGAGCCGCTGATAGTAGAAGAGACTGCCGTGCAAGGCGTTGGCGCCGGACTTGGTGATGACGTTGACGACGCCCCCGCCGGTGCGTCCGAACTCTGCGTTGGCACCGCTGGCAACGATCTGGAATTCTTTGACGGCTTCGAGGGTGATGTCGACTGCGGCGCGCTGGCCGCCGGACTGTTCGCCGAAGAATCCGTTGTTGTAGTCGCCGCCATCGAGGCTGATGTTGTTGAAGATACCGCGCTGTCCGTTGATGTTGATTTCGTCACCGTCTGGGCCCTGGACGATGCTGACGCCGGGGGTGAGGGTGAGCAGATCTTCAAATTTGCGGCCGAGGACAGGCGTGGTGGCGATGGTCTGCTCGCCGAGCGTGGAAGTGGAGGCGCTGGTGACGATATCGACCAACGGGGCTGAACTGACGACAATTGACTCGGTTGTACCTGCAATCTGGAGCGTGAGTCTTAGCGATATTGTGCGGCCCACGGTGAGGTTGAGGTTTTCCTGAATGGTCGTGGCAAATCCGGACTTCGAGATTTTGACGACGTAGCGTCCTGGTTGCAAGGAGAGGAACTCGAAGTGGCCGGACCCGTCTGTGACAGCATGATGATTGATGGAGGTGTCGAGCTCATCGGCATCGACGTCGGCGGCGGGAACGAGAGCACCCTTTGCGTCTGTCACTTCACCCTGGATACTTCCATTGATGGCCTGTACCTGCGCGGAAAGGGCAGACGAACCGATCCCAAAGATCAGGATCACGAAAAGAGAAAGACTCCTGGTGAGACTAGTCATGTTGGCTCTCCTCAAAAGAAAGTTCCAGTGCAAATATGTGCCGGTGCTGCAACGTCAATAGAGGCGAATGGGGCCCGGTCACGCGATGCGATTTGGTACTGCGAGGTCCTGAGTTTGAGGACGACTCGCTTAATCTGCCGAGGAAAACTACTAGAAGTGGAGCAGAGAGTCGGAAGACTCTGAGGTGGTTACTGCGACTTGCCTTTCTTAGTGTGAAAACAATATCACGGTCATGTTAAAAGGCTGGGAAGACGTCAGACCACTTTTGCCTTCGTGTGATGGGGTGATTCTCTTTGCCAGAGGCGCGGGGATGGCCTAGATTGTTTGTCATGACACTCAATAATCGTCGTTCGTTTTTGAAGATGACTGCCCTTGCGGGGGCGTTTTCGTCGAATAGTCTGTTTCGCCAGGCCCATGCGGCGGAGTGGGAGGCGGCTTCGCGGTCGATGAGTCATCTGGATGCGCGAGAGACGGCGCAGAACGAGGACTACTGGAGTGTGATTCAGCGGGCGTTCTCGGTGAGTCCGCAGATTATCAATTTGAATAATGGTGGAGTGTCGCCGTCGCCGATTGTGGTGCAGCAGGCAGTGGAGCGCTACAACCAGATGACGAATGAGGGGCCGTCGTATTTTATGTGGCAGATTCTTGACGAGGGGCGCGAGCCTCTGCGGCAGAAGCTGGCTCGGCTGGCAGGAACTTCGGCTGAGGAGATTGCGATTGACCGCAACTCGACCGAGGCGCTGAATACGATTATTTACGGGATTCCGCTGAAGGCAGGAGACGAGGTGGTTGGGACGAAGCAGGACTATCCCAACATGATGAACGCGTATCGGCAGAGGGCGGAACGCGACGGGATTGTGTACAAGCAGATCAGCTTCGACTTTCCGGTGGAGGATGTTGGCGAGATTGTGAAGGCGTATGAGCAGGCGATGACGCCGCGCACGAAGCTGGTGCATGTAACGCATATGGTGAATTGGGTTGGGCAGCTGATGCCGGTGCAGGAGATTGCCGACATGGCGCATGCGCATGGAGCTGAGGTGATTGTGGACGGAGCGCACTCGTTTGGGCTGCTGGATTTCAAGATTCCGGATTTGCATTGCGATTATTTTGGGACGAGTCTGCATAAGTTTCTGTCGGCACCGATTGGGTCGGGCATGATGTGGGTGAAGAGGGACAAGATTGAAAAGATCTGGCCGCTGACGTGTTACGGGGATCCGCACAGTGCCGATATTCGCAAGTTTGAAGCGCTGGGAACGCGGAGTTTTCCGATTGAGCAAGGCATTGGCGAGGCGATCAATTTTCATGAAGCGATTGGATCGAAGCGCAAGCAGGAGCGCATCTTCTATCTGAAGAATTATTGGGCGACGCGGGTGAAGGACGTTCCGGGAGTGAAGCTGCATACGTCACTGGATCCGAAGTTTTCGTGTGCGATATGCGGGGTGAGTATCGACGGCGTTCCGGCGCGTGAGCTGATGAACACGCTTTTTGACAAGTACAAGATTCATACGGTGAGCATTGACTACGAGAAGATTCACTGCATTCGCGTGACGCCACATGTTTATACGACGATTGCGGATCTGGATAAGTTCGTGGGTGCGATGGGTGAGATTTCGGCGACGCGGAAGGCTTAGGGGCTGCGCTTAGGCGGCTGGGCTAGAGGTCTGTGCCGGGGCGCGGGGCTGTGTCTAAATTTATTTTGAGGGTGAAAGATTGTTTTGAAGGGTAGAATGTTCGACGTTGCAACTTAAGAGGATTTTGCGAGGTGAAGATGATTTCGAAGATTGGGTTGATGGGGTGTTTGCTGGCCGGTTGCCTTGTCGTGACTACGGCGCAGAGTAGCTATGCGCAAAGCACCACCTTTGCTGATTGGCCTGCGGGGGTTGCGCCGGCGGAGGTGGGCAAGCATCTGGCGGAGCACTTTGTGACGAGTCCGCACCAGTACACGAAGACGATTCACTACTCGGAGGTTTGTGCGTGGTATGGGGCGTTGCGATATGCGTATCTGACGCACGACGACGCGCTGCGGGATGCGTTGATCAAGAGGTTTGAACCGTTGATGCCGGATGGGGCAGAAGCGGAGCGGAGACCGCAACGGCGGCACGTGGATGATTCGATCTTTGGTGTGGTGCCGCTGGAGATTGCGCGGCAGACGAAGGATCCGAAGTATCTGAAAGAAGGGTTGTGGTGGGCGGACCGGCAGTGGGAGAATCCGCAGCCGGATGGTTTGTCGGCGGAGACGCGGTACTGGATCGACGATATGTACATGCTGGTGATGCTGCAGCTTGAGGCGTATCGCGCGTCGGGGGACAAGAAGTATCTGGATAGGGATGCGAAGGAGATGGTGTCGTATCTGGACAAGCTGCAGCAGCCGAATGGGCTGTTCTATCACGCGCCGGATGTGAAGTACTTCTGGGGGCGCGGCGATGGGTGGGTTGCGGCGGGCATGGCGGAGGTGTTGAGCGAGTTGCCGGAGAATCATCCGGACCGGGCGCGGATTATGAAGGGGTACAAGCTGATGATGAGCTCGCTGCTGAAGTACCAAGGCAAGGATGGGATGTGGCGGGAGCTGATCGATAAGGACGATGCGTGGCCGGAGAGCTCGAGTTCGGCGATGTTCAGCTTTGCGATGATTATGGGCGTGAAGCATGGATGGCTGGATGCGAAGGAGTATGGGCCGGCGGCAAGGAAGAGCTGGATCGCGGTGGTTGGGTATGTTGATCAGAATAACGATGTGACGCAGGTTTGCGAGGGGACGGGAAAGAAGGATGACCTGGCGTACTACTATGCGCGGAAAAGAAGGACGGGGGATTTTCATGGGCAGGCTCCGGTGATGTGGGCTGCCGATGCGCTGATACAGGATGGGAAGTAGTGGGGTTTCGTTGCGGATGAGGTGGGTTGGAGCGGATCGCTTCGCGATGGGCCACCTCATCCGATGATGAAGCTGTTGCGATGTGGAGATGCGGTTTCGTGTGAGAACGACTTTCGCGGATGGAGTTTTCGGGAGAGAATGTTGAGAAACTGATCGCTGTCTGGCCTGCAAAGGAGTTCTCACGATGGCTGACGCAAAATCCTACCCAGCTTCAGAAGCAGCGTTTGAAGAGACGGTGCTCACACGAGCGGCAGAACTATTGGCTGATCCGATCACGGATTCCACTCGAAAGCGACAGAATCTGCTGCTGCTTCTGTCGGTTTTGTCACTTGCTCTTTTTTTTGGACTTGTCGTTCCGGACAAGATTTCGCTGCCGGGCGTGGATTTGAAGGCGGCCGTTCCGTTGACGCCATCGGGCGCTCCCTCGACATCTGCAGCGAGTGTTGCGACAACCGCTCGGAGGTCAACCTGGTGTTGAGCCCGGTGTTGTTCTACTGTCTGGTTTCTTTCTGGTTGAGCGTTTACCGGGACCATGAAGCCCAGCAGTGTCTGCGAGTATTGGCGCAGTTCAAGATAAAGGAAGCTGCGGCGCGGGAGTACGCGGTTTCTGAGAAGAGACGCAGTAGGAAACTTGACATCATTGAACGGTTCCGAAAAGCGACGGCGGAGCGCAGTGAAGAGTCCGAAGAGATTCAGAAAAAGATAGAAGCGATCGGCGAAGAATTTCGGAAGAACTGCGCTCCGGTTCAAAAAGACCATGCGGCGGCATACGCGGAGTTCGAACGGCGGAGACGGGAGGGCTTGCCGAGAGATCCGAAGTTGGAGGAGACGATGTCGAATCTCGGCGCGCAGATAGAGGAGTTCGCGGCGAGACAGGATGAGGAAACGAGGCCGCTTACCGAGAGATTTGACGCACTGATGAACGATCCTGAAATACGCAAGCTGGATCTGAAGATGGACAGTATTCTCGATGAATCGCCGCGCGAATGGAGAAAATATTCTGAGCGAACGTCTTTGTTGACGCATATCAGCACTGCTGATCGGCGCTGGAGGACATTCTGGTCAGTTCTGGAAGTGATTTTTCCTTCGGCGCTGGGAGTGTTTGGAATTCTCTTTGCGCTTCGCGGAACGGTGTGAGGGCAGATTCACCAGAAAAGAAATCAGTGCACAAACAAAGCCCTCGCGTGGTGCGAGGGCTTTGGGTTACAGGCGGGTTGAAGTCCGGGTTAGGCCTTCAATTTCCGACGGATTGCGCCGGCTACGCCGAGGATACCGGTGCCCAAGAGGATCAAGCTGCTTGGCTCAGGGGTGGTCTGGGTGACGACGAGGTTGAGATCGACCGGTCCTTCGAGAGAGAAGAATGCCGTCGTACCAGTGGCGATTCCGCCGCCGAAGTTGACGGTTCCGCTCATGAGGTTGCTAGCGACGCCGGAGGTGGAGTCACCGGTGGGAAGATAGCCGTTGCTGACGCCGCCGCCAGGGCAAGCTGCTCCGCCGCCAGAGACCGTATAGCCAGGACCTGTGCCGCAAACGCCGTCACCGTCGAAGCCGAAGATATCCGTTGTCGTGCTGGTAAAGGTAAGCGAGGTAATCGTGTGGCCACTATTGTTGATGATGCCAATCAGATTGTCGTCGCCACCCACGTCGTACGATGTCGCCGCATTTGGAAAGGTAGTCGCGATACTTCCATTCGAATTGAAGGTGATCAGGACGTTGCAGCCACCGTTAGTGCCGGTACTATCGGTGATGTAAGTGCCGCTAACGCCTTCACCGCCGACGCTGCCAGCGGCGAGAACGGGGCAAACTGATGCTGCGAACGCGGATGGAGCAAGAACTCCAAACGCAAGGACAGCTGCAAGCTTCAAAATCTTCATGTTTCCTCCTGGATATCAAGATCAAGATTTGTTCCCGGGGCCCTGAACCGATTGGGGGAGGTGTTCAAACTCCAAGGAAGCATTTCGGTGGCCACTGCAAGGGATATTTTTATCAATACGATGGCGGGGCAATGGGATCGCCGTGCGCAAGGTTTTGCACTCCAGATGGCAGTAAATGTTCCTGAGGATCTGGCCATCTCTCGACCAAGCTCAAGGCAGCTGAAGCGGCCGCCAAACCGAGCTACGGAGCTGATGTGCTTACTGATTCGGGAGCCTAGGACGGCAGAGCCTAGAAAGTATCCTAATTTATGCAAACTGCTGCGCATGCAGCCGGTTCATGTTCCCTATCTTGCTGGAGACAGTGTTAATATCTCTGGCAATAAAAGTGCTCACAAGTGTGCCACCAACATTTCACCTTGGTTTGAATTTTTCTGTTGGTTCCAGGGGCCCTTTCACAAGAAGCAGACTATGAGGAGCACACACATGAAAACTTTGAAACTCGCAGCCATCCTTGCAGTTGGATTCCTCGCGCCAGCTGCCGCCTTAGCAGGAACCATCTGCCCTGTGGTTACCGGGAGTGGCATTACCGGCACCACTGGTTGCAATGAGATCGTTACAATTAGCTCGACCGGTACGGTGACCGTAACTGCCGGAGATACGGCGCATCCGTATGACGGGAATGACGATCAGCTTATCGGTGTCGTGAACAACTTCGGGAGTGGTGTCAGTGCTATCACGCTGACTGGCGCCTCCGCTATCTTCGGCTTCGACGGTGACGGTATCGACACCTTCGTCGCAGGATCCAATGGAAGTGACTCGTCAGGCTACGGCGGGCCGGATTCTTTCTTTAGCGGAATCAATGCCGGCAAGACATCGGGCACAGTGAATTTCGTCACGGCGCTCGCCGCAAATGGCGGGACGACGTATTTTTCGCTGGAACAGCCTCCCTCAAGTGGCACCTTCACTGGCAGGATTGGCGGCCAGACGCCGGAGCCAAGCAGCCTGATCCTTCTGGGAACAGGAGTTCTTGGTGTCGCAGCCGGCCTCCGTCGCCGCTTTGTAAAATAGCGACTCCAGACGGAGTTGCAAGGCAGAGACATTAGAGAGAAGGAGAGTGCTAACCGCACACTCTCTTTCTCTCTTTAGTTTTGTTTCCAGACGACGCCGAGCCGCAGCTAATTGCGGTAGGGCGAATGAGATAGCGTGGGGTGGTGCGGTGTGTGTTTTGCCCGGGGTCTGGCGGAAGAGGACATAATCAGCGAAGCCCAGAAAATTCTTCCCAATTTGTGCAAATCACTGCATGTGCGATCACGGATACCTTTGTATCTTGTTGATTCTAATAAAGTTGCCTTTGGCAGAGGAACTGCTTTCTCTAGTATTGCCTCCCCAATGTTGACGGGCCAGTTTTCAAAAAAATTTGTTTTACCCCCAGGAGCCTTCATGAAGAAGTTCAAGTTAGCAGTTATTGCGGTTGGATTACTTGCACCAGTCGCTGCCCATGCTGGAACAATCTGCCCGACAGTGGGTGGTAGCGGTATTACCAGCGTCTCGGGATGCAACGAACTAATTACGATCAGCAGCGCCGGCGTGGTGAGCATTGCTACTGTGGACACTCACCCCTACGATGGCAATGACGATCAGCTTGTCGGAGTGGTCAATAACGCTACGTTCGCAGTCAGCTCGGTTAATCTCAACGGCGGGTCCAACGATATCTTCGGGTTCGACGGTGACGGTATCGACACCTTCGTCTCAGGAACCAATGGAAGTGACTCGACAGGTTACGGCGGACCGGATTCCTTTTTCACGGGCATCAACGGGGCCAAGACAACGGGAACAGTGGATTTCGTCACGGCTCTTGCAGCCGGTGGCGGACACACTTACTTCTCACTCGAGGCACCGCCTTCTGCTGGTTCGATCACTGTCACAATCGGTGGAACAACACCTGAGCCAAGCAGCCTTATCCTTCTGGGAACGGGAGTACTTGGTGCGGCAGCAAGCCTTCGTCGTCGCTTTGTCAAATAAGTAACGAGGACGGTTACGTAGTAACTGAGAGGTGGAGGGCGAGAGGTTTGCGCTCTTCATCTCTTTTTTGTTTTTGAATGGCTGGTGTGATTTTTTTTCGTTTTGCTTCGGGGCGGGATCAGAGTTGGAACTCGGCGGCGGCGGGCGGGGGTACGGTATACATCCCACCCTTCGCAGAGGCGCGAAGGATGGGGCACCCGAGCTTTTTGGGCCGTCCAAGATGGGCGTTAGTTTTCGGTGGGTTTTTCTTCGATGTGGTCAATCACGAGGACGGGGGAGGGGCGTCGTTGTTTTTCCAGTTTGAGGCCTAGCTGGCGGTTGACGGCGTCGAATAAAGTGATGGCGCCGCTGGGGTCGGAGGCTGAGCCGACGGTGGTGGTAGTTCCGCCGCCAGATCCTGACGAAGTGGCTCCGCCGGACGCTGATGGAGTTGCGCCTCCGGCTGCAGCGGCTCGGGTTTGGTCTGCGGAGCTGAAGCTGAGGGTGAAGTCCCAGGAGCCTTTGATACCTGTCCCGTCGAGGACTGGGCTATAGATGTATCCCCCGGCTATGCGTTGGAGTTCGTCGCCGATCTGAGCCATCGTCATGTTCTGGCAGGTGACGAGGCGGTTGAGGACTGGGCTTGCGATGCGTGGATCTTTGCCGTCGGGGCCGGGGCCTTCGGTGCATCGGGTGCGGCTCAAGGGATCGGCTTTGCGGAGCTTCGGGTTTACCGCGATCAGAGTGTAGGCGTTGACGGGGCGGTCTTCCATGTGGGCCTGAATCTTAAAACGTTCCGTGAGGAGATCGCGAAGCATCTGGCGGAGATCTTCGATGTCGATCTGAGGGGCGTTCTTGTCGACGG
>Ga0206911_1141_pt1 | contig 16096 bp, 9 predicted proteins | sample Alteio_BWOrgHeat_74_FD_152956 | JGI IMG/M metagenome (GOLD analysis project Ga0206911, IMG submission 152956) | Enriched cells from forest soil in Barre Woods Harvard Forest LTER site, Petersham, Massachusetts, United States -... | ecosystem: Environmental > Terrestrial > Soil > Temperate forest > O...
GAGAAAAAGGTTTCAATCCGTGGCCTGATTTTTTTACGAGAGGTATCTGCCATGGATTTGTTTTAGCCCCTATATTAAAAGATTAGAATTGTTATCTATTGGTTGGGTGTGGCATACTTTTTTCTCTTAATAGTTTATTAACACAAAAAACAAAGCATTATGCCATCTCCAGTCAAAGCCCCGAAAAAAAAGAACCAGCAGAAGACTAAAAATGCATCTGATAAGGAAGATAAAAAGATAAACAAAAAGAGCGAAGAGCAAAGTATACCTGAAAAATCTCAGCGCCAGGATCAAAAAGATGAACTGGGCAACCAAAAAGGTTTCGAAAATGAGCCCTTGAAAGAGGAGGATATAGACAGCATCTTTATGCTATAATACCAGGAGCCCAATCCCATCCATATTAAAAGCACCGAGTAATGAAAAAAATATTTCTGTTGGTTGGCTCTTTGAGTGTTGCGATTTGTCTATCTGCGCAGGCGAACTCCGGTCGAAATAGCACAGATGACCTGGACCCATCAGCACCGAATGGGCAGCACCCAAAAAAAGAAGTAGACACACCACACTTTCAAACTCTCCCGGCTGAAGGCAGTCCTGCAGGAGAAAATGCGGATAAATATTGCGCTGCAATACTAGGTGGGAAAATCGCTATTATTTATAAAGGGAAACCTATAATCGATAATATCAACTTCACCAATGGTAACATCATATTCAAAGATGGTACCTTCATTGACAAAAATGGAATGAAAAGAATATTGAAGAAAGGTGAATGCATCGATAAGGGAGGCAATCCTATTTATTGAATGGATTCCCATATTCATCAATAGCCAACCCGGAAAGCTAATCTCAGCAAAAGCCATAATGAAAAGAATAATGATATTCCAAACATAAGAGTAGTCATCGTAGAGTTGTGTCCATGTATATTCATGAAGATAGATCCGGCCAACATGAAACCAATGATCACAGTCATGGCAATGATACTCCCGAAATGTTTTATGCTTCGTGTCACTTGCGCCTTATCCGTCAGTTGTATTTCATGGATGAGCTTACCATTCTTGAATCTATATAGTATCTCATTGATCTCACTGGGGAAATCCCTGAATAGCGCACCATAGTCCCTGATCATGTCATAAAGGGAACTAGCTATGCCTTTAGCGGAATATTTCTCACGGATCAGTTTCTCCGCATATGGTTTGACAATATCCGCCAGGGAAATGTCAGGGTCGAGGTTGTAGCCAAACTTCTCAATGGTTGCGAGAGCCTTCAGGAGTATATAGATGCTACCGGGTAGCTTTAGTTCATATTGGAGAATGATCCTGACACATTCGTTCAGAAGCTGTGAGAAGTTTATTTTTTCATAGCTGAATGGGTTGAAACGCGATAGCATATCGTGAATAGAAAACTGCAGGCTTTCTTTATCATTGAAGTATTTTTTGCCACAGAGGGTGAGCAGCGAATCAGTGATGATCTCTGCATTATTGGTAGACAGGCCCAGTGTAAATCCTGCCAGAAACTCAAGATGCGCCGGCTTTAAAGTACCCGTCATACCAAAATCGATCAAGGCTATCCGGTTTCCGGATAGGATAAACAGATTGCCCGGATGTGGATCGGCATGAAAGAAGCCATGCTTAAAGATCATTTCCAATAATATAGTAGTACCTTCCTCCGCTATCAATTTAGGGTCATATCCATTTGCTATCAGTAGCCTGCGGTCATCAGGAGCTATTCCTGTGACATCCTCCAGTATGAGCAGTGTAGGCGTAGATAGTTCTATATACACTTTCGGTACTTTACAGTATGGCAGATGCTTGAGCATGGATGCGAACCGCATAGCATTGCTCGCCTCGTTGAGGTAATTAAGTTCTTGTATAAATGTATTGCCGAATTCTTCCACCACACCTATGATATCGACAGCCTGAAACCCCGGAAACTCATCTACCAACTGCCCGGCAAAATACTTAAGTATATGCAGGTCCAGTTTGATCTTGCCTTCTATATTCGGTCTCTGTATTTTTATTACGACCTTGTCCCCAGATTTCAATGTGCCCTTATATACCTGCCCTATAGATGCTGCAGCGATATTCTGCCGGTCAAAATCCAGAAAAAACTGATCTATTGGCCCACCTAGTTGCTCTTCTATTAGTTCGATAGCCTGGTTATCATCATAGCCCTCTGCTTTTGATTGGAGCTTTTTTAGTTCCATTCGTAGCCTATCCGAGACTATATCAGGGCGGTCAGCTAGTATCTGGCCAAACTTGATAAAGGTAGGCCCAAGATCTTCGATCACAGTTCTCATTCTTTCAGGCAGGGTTTGCACGGTTCCATTGTGCCGGTATCGCTTTGGTACGAACCTTATCAATAGGGAATTTGAACTAAGCCAGTTGATAAAGCCAAACCGGACAATAATGAAAAAAATATCCAGGCCCCGTACGACGCGCGGATAGAATGTGGTTATTCGAAATATTTTAAACATTATTTATCCTTTTTCATTTGTATCGCTTGTGTCAGCTGCTCTATTGCTCTTTTCAGGTCATTAATGCTTTCTTTATCCGGTACATTACTATGAGCTAATGAACTATCGATCACTTTTCGCATCCTATAGTCCTCCTTTCTATCCTCTATGTATTGTGTGAATATTTTGGCCCATTTATCAGCAACGGCCGGGTCTTGCTGGTATTCGTTGATCATACCGGAAACCTTTGTCACAAATGTTTCTCTATCGGATAGTCCTAGAGTGACACCTATGGACAGTATATCCTTTATCATATCTTTCATATGTTTTGATTGTGAGTAGAATCTAAATAGTATAAAAACCGTTCCATTATCATATATCTATAAAAAAAAGAGCGGAACTAAGCTAATAGTTCCGCCTTCTCTAAGAGGAGGGCTCCTCTTAATCCTGCGCAATTCAACTCTTAAGAATTACTTTGCTTTTTTTGAGTCTTTGGTTGGTTTACTACCGGTTTCCTTTTCCGATCCCCGATCATCGAGATCAGCATAATCCATGTCGACATCATCCCTGGATGCCTTCTTGCTGCTTTTCTCTTCCATCTGAGGTTTGGTTTTAGTGGATTTGTCTTGAGACTGATTTTTATCGCTACCGCGATATTGTTCCTTTACAGGATGCATTTCTTGCTTTTTCATGACTTTAGTTTTTTTGAATGAGTTTAAATAATAGTCGGAAATGCGCAAATTACATACCACTGGATTTTAGCGATATTTTTGTAGTGAACTTTTCCCGAACAGAGGGCATCATCAGATAACCTTCTCCTGGTGGGGATATAATTCCGCATATTGAGAATGACGGGACAAACTAAAGGAGATAAACATCAAAAAATAAAAAAGAGGATGCAATTTTTTGCAGATGAATAGATTTGTATGCTTATTTTTATCACTATCTTGCGAGACAACTATTTTACAATTTAAGACTTCTGAATATGCAATCAATGCGGCTTAATTTACCAGTCGTTTATGTATTCCTGCGTTTTTATAATCATATGGAGAGCAGGACTATGAGAATCAAAAATGCAGTCGTAATACTGATGGCCCTCATTGGCAAAAAGTCGCTCCATATCATGCTGGCTGATGACGATAAAGAAGACAGGGAAATATTTATGACGGCTATTGAGGAGTTATCGCCTGACATACAAATAAGTGTAGCGGTCAATGGCAGGGAGTTAATGGCAAAATTACTTGATGATAGTGTAGTGCTGCCTGATATTCTTTTTCTGGATTTGAATATGCCTTTCAAAAACGGACAGGAATGCCTTAAAGAAATAAGGAGCAGCGACAGGCTCAAAAGGCTACCGGTCATCATATACTCTACCTCGTCCAGCAGTGAGCATATAGATCAAACGTATAGGGGCGGCGCCAATTATTATCTTCCCAAACCGGATTCATTCAGGGACCTTAAATTGATAGTAGGTAAACTGTTCTCTTTTGATTGGAATGAGCACGGGAGGCCGCTAAAGGATAAATTTGTTTTAAGCGTAAACTATTTTAAGTAGAAAATGGAACAATCAGGTGAGGCAAAACAGGGAAAAGGAACGTTGCATTTCAAGCACCTTCCAGGCTTTGCGAAATTCCTTCTTGAAGAAAAAATGGATGAACTCGCTAAGGAGAGCCTGGCAGTATCACGTGAGGTTAATTATCCTTTATTAAAATATTTTGCTCATTTACCTGAAGAGTATCTGCTGGAACTTAGTAAAACTGCCGGCAAGGAGTTTTATACTCATGCGATTAATAATACGCTCGATGAGCAATTGCGTCAAGCGCTCGACCTGTGGAAGCAGAATCAGCTTCCACTGATAAGCAAAGATCAGGTCCTCGCGGAGGATATCACACTGGCGGGTTATGTACGCAGAAAAGTATGGACAAAATTTCTGAGGCAGTATACGACTGATGTGGACCTGACTCTTCAGATATTGGCTGAACTGGATGAATATCAACTGAGAGCTGATTCAGCATCCTTTCAGATATTCATAGATTCCCAACTGGAAAAAATGGAGCAGATAAACAAGGAACTACTCCAAAATGAAACGCTATATAAACAATCTCAGGAGCTAACCCACATAGGCAACTGGAGCTGGACATTAAAAAGTGGCAAGATAAAATGGTCTGATGAACTATATAGGATATATGGATTGGAACCCCAATCTGAAGAGATCAGCCTGGACAGGTTTACCTCATTCATCCATCCTGACGATAAACAAATGCGTATCGACCAGATACAACTGTCCCTGGAATCTATGGACTCACCACCCTATACTACACGTATCATCAAGGCAGATGGAACTGTCGCAGTGCTGAGCGGAAAAAATGAGATACTGATAAACAAAGACGGGAAACCTTATAAAGTGCTGGGCACCAGTCAGGATATAACTGCAGAGTACTATATGGGACTGGCACTGGAGCAAAAGCACAACGAATTGATCGAAGCAAATCGCTCACTGGAAAGCAAAAATAAAGAGCTGGAACGAAGTAATAAGGAGCTTACTTCCTTTAGCTATATAGCCAGCCATGATCTGCAGGAACCCTTGAGAAAAATCAAGACCTACAGTAACCTGATCCTTGAAACCGAACCTAATGTATCAGACAAAGCAAAGCAATACTTTAACACGATAGTCCGGTCGGCTTCCAGGATGCAGCAGCTGATACAGGACTTGCTTTCTTTTTCGCAGACCCATACTTACTCGATAGAGATGACCGATGTGGACCTCAACGCTACGATCAGGGAAATAATGGCCCATTATGATGACCAGCTGCGGGTACAGCAGTTGAAACTCACAGTCGGAGATCTGCCAACTATAAAGGGCATACCGTTTCAGTTTACGCAACTGTTTCAAAATATTATTTCAAATGCCATCAAATATAAAAAGGAAACTACCACCCCTGAAATAACGATCACTTCAGAAGTTATAGATGGAGGAGTACTCCCATTTGCTGACATTAATTCCGGGAGAAAGTATTATAGGATAAGTATCAGCGACAATGGAATCGGATTTGAATCCCAGTATGGAGACAAAATATTTGAGATATTCCAGCGCCTTCATAACCGTGATGAGTATTCAGGTACCGGAGTCGGCCTTGCTATCTGCAAAAAAATAGTCCAAAATCATGAAGGTTATATATACGCCTCCGGCACACCTGGGGTAGGATCTGTATTTTCGATCTGTCTACCTCAGTCATCAAATTGACATTTCATTTAGCCTGATAGATTTGTGTGCGGATTTTCCCCATACAGGTATTTTTTTGCGGTCAAATTTCCCCAAATTTTCTCAAAAAAGTGACTTTTAATGATATATAGAGGGCTAAACCGCTTGGCATAATTCTTTATATGATAAATATCAAGGAGTGCTAAAGCTCAAAAAACTCATTGTTAAATATTAAAATACTCAAAATGCCTACCGCCAATAATATAACAGAAAACCTGAAAAAATATTTTTACTCAGGGATTGGATTTGCTTCTCATGCCTCGGAACTTTTTCGTAAATCAATGGATGAATATGTCAAAGCAGGGCGTGTCAGCGAGAAGGACGGAAAAAAATTAGTGGATGATGTATTAAAAAAAGTAGATGAACGCAAGTCGCAATTGGAGGATAAATATAATGAGGCTATACATAAATTTATTTCCAAGTCGTCGACCGAGATAGCAGGCCTACAGAAAAAAGTAGAACAACTCGAAGGGCAGCTAAAGGCAAAAGGAACATACGGCGGCTCTGCTGCACGTAGCGTATCTGCTCCCAAGTCAGCCGCGAGACCGATGACAAAAAAAGCTGCAAAACCAGCGAAAAAGGCTGCACCAAGCAGACGAAAATAAAAAGATCGATAAAAAGCATAGAAAAGGGGAACTATATCAGTCCCCTTTTTAATAAGTTTTTCAAGGGGGATTTTAAAGGGGAGCATACCGGCGGGTATCTCCCCTATTTTTTTGTATAAAAAAACGAAGAGAAAAAAAATCTACAACGAATGTGGAGATTCCGCCATAGGGAGGAATATACTATCCATTTTTTTCAATAAAAACCACCCATTTATGCCTATGTACCTATCGGCATAGCTTTTGTATTTCTTTAAGCTATTAATAAACCTCAATAAATAAAAAGATATGACAGTACTATACAACAGGAGCACCCGTGACTATTATCTGGTCACAGGACTGAATAAAGAGGTTTCAAATAATAATACATCAGGCGATAAAACAAAGAATCCTGCCGGGGACTTTATCATTATATCCTCAGGAAAGAAAAGTGTTGCTACTGATGGTGTCACTACATCAGGTTATAGTATAAGCCTGACTTTTCTAAAAAAAATAGCGCTCATTTTATTTCTTATTTCCTTGATACCATTTTCTTCCGTAATAGCTACAGGGTATATGCATCTTTTAAACGAGAGAAAGTCAAGCTGAATGTTGGTTCTTAATTAGTCCGATACCTTTCGGATCGTTTTTGAGATACTAAATATTACTTCCAAATAGTCGGACAGGTCCAGATGTATTCCAATCTGATTCCAAGGTTATACGAATTTTAGTCGCATTAATTTTATGCTAATGGAATTACCCAAACGGTAGTATAAATTAGCCAATCATCGCCCGGGAGTGCTCGGGCCCGAGTCTGATCTCAGCATAGCTCCCGATATGACACGCGGTACACAGATGCTATGGTTCACCAATCTGCTCTCAAGGACAGAGTATGGCTTCATCACCAGAAATGAAGAAGGTGATGTGCATCCGATATTCCAAACACTACTTCAGGATAAGAGAGCTGCTTTTCCAAAGCGGGGCGTAGAGGTAAATGACATTGAGTCCAGGACAAATATTTAAATCAAAAACTCTATAATGTCTCATCCTTATAGTAAATAAAAAGTGGTTAAATTTTTATTATAATACATTGATAACCAAAATACAATGTCCTGAAATATGGAACCAATATCAGCCGGTTTTAGGAGTATTTATGAGTAAAAGCCCCTTTTGAACGTTTCCGACTATAAGCTAATTTATAGTAATAAACCAAAGTTCACTTTTGATCTTGGGCTAAGGAGCCGGAAGCCGGTGTCCGGTAATGCCAAGCTATTTTAGTGAACTTCATATCCATCCTCCTTCCACAAGCAAAACTGTCTATCCTTTTAAACATTTATTTATTATTTGTATAGATTAAAGGACGGACTGCTCTTATTACGGTGACAATACATTTTTTGATTTTCTAAATAAATAAATTTAACTTATATATATGGTAATGCTAAAAATTCGTTCGGGTAAAATTCCATTTCACTGAAAAGGTGTTGATATTTAAATCAATTTTAGTGCTTTTCGGGGGGTATTTGACATTTGTTTTTTGACTCTCCAAAAATGCATATTGCATATCAATTATGCATAAATTATATTATTTCAGGTGTATATCGCAAGCAATAAATTGTTATTATCAAAGGATGAACCTTTCGTAATAATTGATTTGTACTTTTATCGTACCGGGGATAACTTTAGGATACCTCGTCTTATCGCTTCTCATATTAAAAAACAATTGTATTATTTTTTAAGTTAAAATGGAATGCTCCTTGTGAAAAGGGAGCTGAAGTTTTATTAGCAACTTTTGCCTTGGCTCAGTTGTTGCGAAAGACATTGATTGATTTAGTAAGATTTACTTAAAAAGGGCTTAATAGAGCCTTAAAGTGAAAGTAATTCTGTCTTAATAAATATACAAACCCCAATGTATCAAACCCTACTCCCATTGCCCAGGACATCCCTATTGAAACTATTTTTTACCGTATTGCTAATCTTTGGCGGCATTTTCACCGAACTGTATGGGCAGCAGACCATTACCTATACTTATGCAGGTTCAGGCACGACCGCAGCGGTTACGGCGACGCTCAGTGTCCCTAATTATGGCTCATGTACTGTTCCAGCGGTCACAGTATATTGCTGGGGTGGAGGCGGTGGAGGCGGGTCTGCTACCTCCAAAAGTGGAGCCGGTGGGGGGGGGTGCGGGAGGTTCTTTTGCATCTACTACCAGTTTTCAACTGGCCAGTTCTACCACATATTATGTGAGTGCAGGCCATGGCGGCGCTGGAGGCACCACAGGAGGTACAGCAGCTGTTGCAGGTCAGACCAGCTGGTTTAATACGACTACTAATGCAGCACCCTCTCTCAATACTACCGGTGTCCTGGCAGCAGGTGGCGGCGCCGGGACGAATGCAGCTAGTGCGACAGGCGCGGCTGGCGGAGCCGGGAGTACTGCAAATATATCTATCAATGGAAATTATAAAGGTGGTGGAGGCTATGCCGGTACGCTCAATTCGGTCGGTGGTGGCGGGGGTACTAGTGCAGGCACCGCTGCTATTGGCAATGGAGCAGCTACAACCACTACCGCCGGCCAGGCAGCAGGTACGCCTGTTCCCACAGGGGGATATGCAGGAGCAGCAGGGGGGAATGCTGGTGCTGTAGGAGGAACAGCTGCCGGACTCGCCGGCGGCGGCGGTGGTGGTGAGCGTAGTGCCAATACAAGCTTTGCAGGCGGTGCAGGCGGGCCTGGCCAGGTGACCATTTCATATACTCAGCCAGTGCCGAGTATAGCATCCATTAGTCCCACGAGTCTATGTACAAGCCCTTCCGGTACATTCACGATCACGGGTTGTAATTTTACTGATGTCTTTGGCAATAGTCTTGTGACAGCGGTATCCGTGGATGGTGTCAATATCACTTCTGCAGGCGCTGTATACACTGTTACCCAAAACACTATCACTGTTACCTCTTGGGGGGCAGCTACTTTTTCGCTCATCGGTAGTACCCAGACTGTATCTGTGACCACTACCACCTCGGCTACTAATGTTCCCCTTGCATCTGCTGCCATCGGTACCGCATCTGTGACCAGCCTTACAGTGGGAACTTCACCATCGATAGCAGCACAGAGTACGACCGTTTGCAGTTCTTTGACATTTACTTATTCTCCTACCGGCACCGGAGTATCCGGTGTCACATATGCATGGGCGGCGCCATCAGGTGCTGGCTTCTCCGGAGGAGCAGTAGGAGCGGCAGGCAATACTACACTGACAGCGACCCTCACTAACACAACTTCATCCAATGTGACAGCCATCTATGGCGTGTCTCCCACTGCAACCTGTGGGGCAGCAGCGACATTTACCGTATCAGTCGTACTCATACCTGCACCGGTACTGCCTTCGCAGACTATAGGTGCATGCACCGGCACGGCTTTTTCATATACACCCACTGGCACAGTGCCGGCGACTACCTATACATGGGCCGCTCCGACGGGTACAGGTTTTACAGGTGGCGTATCAGGTTCCGCATCAGTTTTTAGCGATAACCTAACCAACACATCAGGCGGAGCAGCCACAGCTGTTTACAGTGTCAGTTCCGTCATTGGTAGTTGCCTCGGCAGTATATTTAATATTTCAGCGACCATGGCCCCCGTCAGTGGCACTATAGTGACCGTAAATTCATCATCCGGCACACAAGTCTATACCGCCACGGGTGCGGCTTCATATGTTACAACCGGTACAGGTACCATCACAGCTTACATATGGAGCGGTGGTGGTGGCGGTGGCGGCACCTATGGTGGTGTAATAGCTCTTAATGGCGCTGACGCCGGCGGCGGCGGCGGCGGCGCTTGTGGAATAGTGACATTTCAGGTTTCCAACAACCAGACATATTCCATCACAGTCGCAGCGGGTGGTACGGCTGGGCCAGCGAGCAGTTCCTCTAGCAATCCTGGGAATGGAGGGAATGGAGGTACAAGCTATCTAAGCGGCCCTGCAGGCACATGGTCAGTCGCAGGTGGTACAGGTGGAGGCTCGGCACTGTCTAGTACTACTGTCTCGACCAACGCCACAGGTGGTGCAGGGGCTCCTGTACCTACGGGCACAGGAATGACGGGTTATGCGGGAGGCTATGGCAGTATAGGCGATGAAACAAATGGATATGCGGGCGCAGGTGGCGGCGGAGCCGGATCAGGTGGCAATGGAAATAATAATGGAAGTGCGCTTGATGCTTGTTTCATTGTCGTGCAGTCAGGTGGTATCGCTGGTGGTAGCATAGCCGGTGGAGGTGGTGCATTTAACTCAATCGGATGCGGTGCCGGATCTGCTGCCGCCGGATCTGCCGGAGGCCAACCCGGCGGTGGCGGAAGTGGTGGGGCACAGTGGACTGGAGGTACTGCTCAGGCAGGTGGCGCAGGTGGCGCAGGTGAGGTGATATTGGCATACTCATATGCCAGTCCTACTTCTACCCCATATACTGCTACTACGATCTGTTCTGGGGTGACCCCTGGTATCATGGGTATATCCGGCACAGGAGGCACGGGATCAGGATATACCTACCAGTGGTGGAGCAATGCCAGTGGAAGCTTTCAGCCCATCAGCGGAGCTACTACATCCGTGTATGGCCCTCCGGCACTGACAGCGACCACATCCTATTATTGCGTCATAACCAATGCTTGTGGCTCGGGCAATTCCAATACTATAACCATTCCAGTCGTTGTTGCATCCACTTTCTCTTCACAGAGTACAGGTGCCTGTAGTGGTACAAGCATATCCTATTCCCCGGTCGGTACGATCCCCAGCGGTGAAACTGTGACATATGCATGGGCTACACCGACAGGCACCGGTTTCACGGGAGGAGCATCGGGCGCGGCGGGAAATGCAAACCTCACTGCTACCCTGACCAATACTACGGCTGGTGTGGCGACAGCTATATATAGCGTGACCCCGACCACCACATTTTCGGGGACCTCATGCGCAGGTCCAGCTTTTACAGTCACGGTGACGATAGGTACGTCAGGCTATGCCATACCTTCGCAGTCGGTAAATAAATGTAGCGCTGCAGCTTTTTCCTATACACCTGCCGGCAGTATACCATCAGGTACTACATACTCCTGGAGTGCCCCAGCAGGTACAGGATATACCGGAGGAGTATCTAGTTCCGGAGCTTTTCTGACCGATAACCTGACCAATACAACAAGCGGCGCGGCCACAGCCACATATAGCCTTACTGTAGCAGGTGGTTGTCTGTCAGGTCAGGTGTTTACGGTCTCCGTGGTCATGGCACCTGTCAGCGGTACTATTATGGTCGCTACTTCGCCATCCAGCGGATCACAAACTTTTACATCTTCAGGCCCATATTCCCCAGGCACAGGTATTATTAATATCACATGCTTTGGTGCAGGCGGCGGCGGCGGCGGAGCATCCGGCGCAGGCTGTGCGGGCGGCGGCGGCGGCGGGGCCTGCGATTCGGTGTCAAATATCTCTGTGGCTTTTGGTCAGACGATCGGTATAACTATTGGTTCTGGGGGTACTGGAGGAGCTAATGGTAGCACGGCTGCTGGCCATGGCGGCACTACGATCGTGACTTATGGTGGAGTAGCGATAGACTCTGCCGGTGGTGGATTCGGCGGCACCAGCGAAGGTAGTTACACTGCAGGCAATGGTGGAGCAGGAGCTACTACAGGCATGAGCGGCGGTATCATACATAGCGGCGGGACTGGTGGCAAAGGATTTAAAAATTCAAACGCCTGGTCAAACGGCGGCAGCGGCGGCGGCAGCGGCGGCAGCGAGCAGAATGGAAGTAATGGTGGCGCAGCGACTGGTGCGGGAACATCTGCAGTCCCGGGTGGTGCGGGTGGCAATTTTGGTGGAGGTACTGGTGCTACCGCACCTGGTGTACCTCTTACATCTGAACCCGGAACCACTTGTACCAATGTAGGTGGCGGCGGTAGCGGGGCAGCTACGACCGGAGCAGGTGGCAATGGCGGGCCCGGAGAAGTTATTATTACATACAACTATCAGGCAGTAGTTACTTCTACGCCATATCCTACCACACCTATCTGCCCCGGTATTACTCCGAGCCCTCTGGGCATATCACCTACAGGTGGCACTGGATCGTATACCTATCAATGGTACAGCTATGTGACAAGTGCCGGCGCAGGCACAGCTGCGCCGATCGTAGGCGCTACAACCGCTATCTATGCTCCCGGCGCTTTGTCAGTCAGTACGTCATATTATTGTGCGATAGGCTCGGGTAGCTGTGGTGCAAATTCAATTACAGATACTATTTTTGTGGTATCCAATGCTACTTTCTCTTCTCAGGCTGATGGTACAGCGGTATGCAGTGGCAGTAGTCCTGCTTTCACTCCCACAGGTACGATACCCAGCGGCGAAACCGTGACATACTCATGGAGCGCTCCGACAGGTACAGGTATCTCAGCCGCTGCAGGCTCCCTACAGTCCAGTCTCAATAGCATAGTGTCCAATACTACATCGGTGACACAGACAGCGGTTTACACAGTCACGCCCACTACGAGTCTATCGGGGACATCGTGTGCAGCAGGTTCGGCGTTTACGGTCAGTGTGACCGTCAGCCCTGCGACCACTTTAGCATCGCAGGGTACGACTACCTGCAATGCAGCAGCTTTCTCTTACACCCCTACACCTACGAGTGCTATACCCTCAGGGACCACTTATGCCTGGGGTACACCGGGAGGCTCAGGCTTCTCCGGCAGTGCCGGCGCTCTGTCCAGTCAGAATGCTGTCACTGATGACCTGACCAATACTACGACGAGCATCACGACGGCCACATATAGCGTGACACCTACATCGGGCAGTTGCACTGGCAATGTATTTACGGTCTCGGTTACTTTATATCCAGCGCTTTCTATCGGGCCAGTCGTCACCGCGAGTACGACCAGCGGCAATACCGGCTATCTGACATCCGGAACCACATGGACACCTCCGGGCTATCCGATCACTTTTACCACCCAATGCTGGGGAGGAGGAGGTGGTGGTGGTGGTATAAGTCTGAATACGGGCAACACCAATGCTGGTGGAGGTGGTGCTGGTGGCGGGTACTCTCAAGGTACTGTTACTAATGCCTATTCAGGTACAGCGACGTATGCAATAGGTACACGCGGTGCGGCTGGAAGCAGTACTCATAATGCGGGGGACAATGGCGGTACTGGTGGCACTACAACATTTACATGGGCCGGCAGCAATATTTTAACGGCTACTGGGGGCAGTGGAGGAACCGGAGAGGACCGCGGTGCAAATGGCGTACGCGGTGCTGGCGGTACGACTCCGGGAGCAGGCACTGTCAGCGGTGGTGCTGTTTACACGAGTACTGTAACCAATTCGGGAGGTAACGGTGGGACAGGTTCCGTAGGATCGGCTTCATCGGGCGGAGGTGGTGGCGGTGCAGGTCCGGGTGTAAACGGCCTCGCTGGTACTCCTACCGGAACTGGGGTCGGCGGATCGGGTAACAATGGCGCTGCTGCGGTGACTACTACAGCACGCGGGACAAGCCCTACAGGTGCCACGCCTTATGGGGGTGGTGGATCAGGAGCCTATGCTATTGCTGTGGCCACGAGCGATTCTGGTGGCATAGGTGGTAGCGGGGCCATCTTCATCACTTATTCATATCCGGTACTATCCGGTACTCCATATACAGCGACCATATGTGCAGGACAGGCACCACCTACTATGGGTGTAGCACCTTCGGGTGGCTCGGGATCAGGGTATACCTATCAGTGGTGGAGTTACGTGACCACCGCAGGTGGCCCGGGAACCGCCATAAGCGGAGCTACCAACAATACTTATACCTCAGGCGTGCTTTCTCAGAATACATCGGTTTATTGTGTAATAACAAATACGGCATGCGGATCTCAAGCCAATTCAAATACTGTAAATATCAATGTGACCTTGCCGGCGGTCATCGCTAATCAAGGCACATCGACATGTAGCGGCGTAGCTATATCATATGCACCTACCGGAAGCAATTTATCCGGTGTGACATATGCATGGAGTTCACCGGCTGTGCCGACAGGCCTATCGGGCAGTAGTGGTGCACGATCGGGTCAAAGCGTAATATCCGACAACCTGACCAATACGACCACAGTACCTCTGACAGCAGTCTATAGTGTGACCCCTACGAATACACCGGGCAACTGCGTTGGAGCTACCTTCTCGCTCAGTGTAACTGTCAATCCAACACCTGTTCTGGTTAATCAAAGTTATACCGCAGCATGCAGCGCACAGGGCTTTACTTATTCACCGACAAGCGCTGTAGTGATAAGTACTTATGATTGGGCTCGGGCTACACTTCCTGCCGGACTCACTACGTCTAATGCAAGCACCGCTTCGGCTGTCAGCAACATGCAAGATGATATCTCAAATTCAACGACCAGCCCTCTGACGGCGGTATATAGCGTGACACCTACCGGTACACCTGGCGGCTGTGTGGGGGCTGCATTCTCAGTCAGCGTGACCATTAATCCTACTCCGATAATAGATGCATCACAGAGTACTGCTGCCTGTAGTCAGCAGACGTTCGCATATACACCGACAGGCACTATAGTAGTAGGCACCTATTCATGGAGCACACCATCACTGCCTACAGGCCTGACATCTGCCAATCCAGGTGGATTATCAGGGCAGAATACCCTCAATGACAATCTGACCAATACAACTACAGCACCTCTGACTGCGGTCTATAGCGTGACCCCTACCGGCACCCCGGGCAGCTGCGTGGGCAATACATTTACGGTCAGTGTAGAGGTAGATCCGACACCTGTGCTGAGCAGCCAGAGCTATACCACGCCATGTAGTGCAGAAGGCTTTACCTATTCACCGACAGGCTCCGTGCTCGTGGGTACCTATGCATGGGCGCGGGCGACACTGCCTGCGGGACTTGCCACGTCCAATGCAAATACAGCCTCCGGGGTGACCACCATAGTGGATGATATAACCAATAATACTAACGCGGCTCTGACAGCGGTATACAGTGTGACACCTTCTACGAGCAGTTGCACAGGCAATACATTTACCGTAAGCGTGACCATCAATCCAACACCGGTAGTAGACGCTTCGCAAAGCGCTACAGCCTGTAGTGCACAGAACTTCTCTTATGTACCGACAGGATCTGTGCTCGCGGGCACGTATGCATGGGGCACACCATCGTTGCCTATAGGCCTAACCTCCGCCAATCCAAGCGGACTATCAGGGCAGAATACCCTCGATGACAATGTGACCAATACAACTACAAGCCCTCTGACAGCAGTATACAGCATCACGCCTACGGGCACACCTGGCAGTTGCGTGGGAAATATATTTACAGTAAGCGTGACAGTCAATCCCACACCTGTAGTAGACGCTTCACAGACCTATACTACCTGTAGCCAGCAGGCTTTCACGTACACCCCTACAGGTACAAACCTGGTAGGTACATATGCATGGAGTTCACCGGCTATGCCGACGGGCCTGTCCAGCAGTGGTGGCTCGCAATCCGGCCAAAGCGTATTATTCGACAATCTGACCAATACCACCACAGTACCTCTGACAGCAGTCTACAGCCTGACACCCACGGGCACATCGGGCGGTTGTGTGGGAGCTACATTCTCAGTAAGTGTGACGGTCAATCCGACACCTGTTCTGGTTAGCCAAAGCTACACAACACCGTGCAGTGCACAAGGCTTTACTTATTCACCGACAGGCGCTGTAGTGATAGGTACTTATGATTGGGCTCGGGCTACACTTCCTGCCGGACTCACTACGTCTAATGCAAGCACCGCTTCGGCTGTCAGCGACATACAAGATGATATCTCAA
>Ga0206911_1144_pt1 | contig 15724 bp, 20 predicted proteins | sample Alteio_BWOrgHeat_74_FD_152956 | JGI IMG/M metagenome (GOLD analysis project Ga0206911, IMG submission 152956) | Enriched cells from forest soil in Barre Woods Harvard Forest LTER site, Petersham, Massachusetts, United States -... | ecosystem: Environmental > Terrestrial > Soil > Temperate forest >...
ATGCAGAAGATGAATTGCGGAGGGCGCGTTCGGCAGGGAGGGATGGGGCAGGCGAATACGGTTGAGTCGGGGAATGTTCCGATGCTCGGGAAGTGAAGAGACGGTTGGGGGATGTTTCCTCATTTTGAGTGATATATTCCGCCTATGAATAACTCTCTTCGCTGGATTGTGGCTGGGGTTTTGGTGTGCCTGATGAGTGTTGGCGGGCGTGTGGCTGTGGGGCAGAGTGCGGATCGCGTAGTGGGTCTGCTGGAAAAACTGTCGAATGCGCCGGGGCCTCCGGGGGCTGAAGAGCCGGTGCGGGCGATTATGGTGGGCGAGATGAAGCCGCTGGCGACGGAGCCGTTGAAGTATGACGGGACGGGTTCGGTGATTGCACAGCAAGGGACGACAGGGCCGCGCATCATGATCGACGCGCATATGGATGAGTTGGGCGGGATGGTGCGGCGGGTGACGCCGACGGGATTTCTGTCGATGCAGATGCTGGGTGGATGGCTGGACCAGGCGCTGGTGGACCAGAGGTGGGTAATTATCGGGTCGAAGGGGCCGGTGCATGCGGTGACGGGGATTCGGGATATCCATGTGATTACTCCGGAGGAGCGGACGAGGGTGTTTCCGCGGGAGTCGGTATTTCTGGATGTCGGGGCGAAGAGTGCCGCAGAGGTTGCGGCGATGGGCGTGGAGCCGGGTGATCCCGTGGTGCCTGATTCTCCGTTCATGGTGATGAATGGGACGAAGAATTATTTAGGGAAAGGATGGGACGACCGGATTGGGTGTGCTGTGCTGCTGGAGGCGATGCGACGGACGGCTGCGATGCCGCATGCGAATCAGTTGTTTTATGTGGCGACGACGCAGGAGGAGGTTGGGCTGCGCGGGGCAAGGGCGGCGGTGAATGTGGTGAAGCCGGATATCGGGATTGCAATTGAAGGTGGGATTACGGGCGATATGCCGGGGGCCAGGCCGGAGGAGACTCAGGTGAAGCTGGGTGCAGGGCCGGGAATGTTTTTGTATGACTCGAGCACGATTGCGAATAGGAAGATGGTGGCGTTTACGCGAAAGACCGCGCAGGCGAAGGGGCTGCCGTTGCAGACGGATCTGGTGCAGGGGTATGGGGACGACTCGGCCGAGATGCAGACCATGGATGGTGGGGCGCCGACGATTAATTTGGTGGTGCCGGTGCGGTATACGCATTCGCATAACGGGATTGTGAACCGGCAGGATTTTGATGAGGCGGTGGAGCTGGTGGTGGCGATGCTGGTGCAGATGGATGCGAAGACGGTGCATGAGTTGAGGGATTTTTCGCCGGTGCCGTAATCTCGAAGGTTTATCTTGCATGTCACTTAATGGATTGAAGGGATACCGAACATTTATCCGACTAGTTCTCCTCCACCTGTAGTTCCCGGGTTTAGCTTTATTCGGACTAATCATCTATTTCGTTCGTTATCTGATACGGAATAAATAGGTGTTGTGCTCACATCAAAGACTTATTGACGGTTTAGCTATTCACTGATGCTCAATGTGGATTTGCGTCTCTTCATTGGCTTGCATTGTGATGATGAGCGGAATCGCTTCGAAGCCGGGGACGAGGTTGAAGGTGCGTTCCTTAGGGATGGTTGCGAAGCCTTGAGGGGCGGTGGTGCTGATGGTTAGTGTGCCCTTTGGCTTTGTGATGTGGATGGTTTTGGGGTCGGGTTGGAAGACTTGCTCGGTGGAGCTTGAGATTACGGGAAGGATGAATTGGAGGGGTGATTGCGACGTGGTGTCGACGGTGGCGGTGATCGCGACGCTGGATTGCGTGAGGGCGTAAGTGAGGTGATAGTGGGCTTCGCCGTTGGGAGGGGGTTGGTGGGAGGCGGTGAGTAGGCGGCCTTTTACGTCGAAGTGGACTAGCTGTGCAGCGCCTACTTGCTCGTAGTGCTGAATGACGGTGGCTTCGAAGTCGCTGAGGCTGGTGCAGGTTTGTTTGCCGGCGAGTTCGATGCGCGGGGTGAGGGGCATGTGGGGTTTGTCGAGGAAGGCTTGCTGATTGGAGATCTCGATGAGCTGGTACTCGGTCATGCTGGCGGTGAGGATGGGGCCTAATTGCTGGTGGTAGAGGAGGGTGAGGGCGCCGCCTGAGGCGTGGCCTCCGCCGGATGCGCCGCCGCCTCCGGATTGGACGCGCTCGATGTACTCGAAGTCGTAGCCGGTGATGGTGGCTCGCCAGGGGCCGATGGAGGCGAGGTGCGTGGCGATCTCGGGGAAGGATTTGATGGTGTAGGGTTCGTCGCGCGGGAGGGTGAGGCGGGGCGAGGGCGTGAGGTTGGGGGCGTTGCTGTCGAGGACGGTGGCGAGGGATTTGGCGTGGGTGAAGGTGTGGTGGATGCAGGGTTGGTCGCCGTGCTGGTGGTAATGCGGGCCGCCGTAGAGCAGGTTGTTGTGGGTGCAGGCGGACATGAGCTCGAGGTTGCGGTAGGCGACTTCGAGGAACTTTGGTTCGTGGTCGGCGAGGAGGACGTAGGCGGGGTGGCAGCCGTCGCTGGTGCGGGAGCCCCAGTAGCTCCACTTGTAGTTGCGGGAGCCCCAACTGTTGTCCCAGGCGCCATCGGGGAGCATGAACTCCATGTGGGTGCGGAGGGCGGCGACGGTTTGGTCGAGGACGGGCTGGTCGTTGGTGAGGATGGCGTATTGGGCTAGCGCGGGCAGGGATTCTTCTACGTTGTAGCCGAGGTCGATGGGGCGGCAGTGCTTTGGCGTGGTGGCGGTTTGTGGATGGCCTTCGCCGAAGAGAAGGTTGCTGGGGGTGAAGTAGTCGAGGGAGGCGTGGGCGAGTTGGCGGGCGCGGTCTTGGTAGTGGGGCTCGTTGAGGACCTGGGCGCAGATGGCGAAGCAGTGGGAGGAGGTGACGGGGTAGTTGATGTTGCCGGTTTCGATGGTGATGAAGGTGTCGAGGAACTTTGCGGCGCGGGCGAGGCGGTCGGTCCAGCGCTGGCGGGTTGCGGTGTCGAGGATGGCGCCGTGGTGGTGGAGGGCTTCGGCGAGGGCGATGGAGTGGAAGACGGTGATGCCCTTCCATGAGCTGAGGGTGACGTCGTTGATCCAACTGCCGTCGGCGCGGCTGACTTGTTGTTCGGACCATTCGTGGACGAGGAGGGCGGCTTCGAGGTACTTCCCTTTGCCGGTGGTGTGGGCCACGCGGAGGAGCGGGTAGACGGCGTCGCCGCAGCGACCGTGGATGATGGCACAGGCGGGGCAGAGGAGGGCTCCGCGGAGGGCGGGGTCGGGATTGGTGGATTGATGGGCGAGGAGGCCGTCGCACCAGGTTTGGAGGAGTTGGGCGTAGAGGTTGGTGGTGGCTGGGTTGGGTGGTTGTGCGGCGGTGAGACTGGGGAAGGCGAGTTTCGCGCCGAGGGCGGTTGCTCCCGCGGCTGATAGCTGGAGCATCTGGCGGCGGGTAAGGCTGCTGGTGAAGTCGGGTTTGCTCATCGAAAGAAATCTTAGACCACCTTGTTCAAAGTCCGGGGTTAGTGTGGGCTCCTTTTGCGAATGCGGTGCTCTATTGAGTTCGTTGGCGCTGCGTTAACCGATTCGACTGCTGCTCGTTGTATCGGATGAAGGCGGAAAGGTATTGGAAGAGGAAGGAATGAATTGTCTGGTGGTAGTGCTTTTCTTTGTTCTAGCGGTGACTGGGTGGGTTGCTTCATGCCAACAGGTGTGCGGTAGTGGGGATGAGAGTGCCGCGTCTGCGCGAACTACCGCGGAGAGTGTGGCGTCTGACGCGATTGCCTTGGGCTTTGCAGAGAGAGCTTTAGACGAATACGTGGGCAAACAGCAATCAGACGTCATTGACAAGATTTCGGCTCGATTGAGCCTGTCCCTGGCGATGTGCTTGATGAAGGAGTGCTCGTCGTCGATTCCACTGCTGAAGGATGGCATGGCTATCGCTAAGGTCCGGTGTGTCACTGTCTCATTGGGCGATAAGCGCACGGTTGTTCGGGTTCCGCGTTGCTGGGAGTTGTTTGCGTCCGCTACACTTCTTGAGCGGGCGGTTCGCGAAAAATACCTATGAAAATTCACGAGTATCAGGCAAAAGAGATTCTGCGGAAGTATGGCGTGCCGGTTCCTGGCGGCGAGATGGCGACTACCCTCGAAGAGGCGGATACGGCTTCAAAGAGTTTGTTTGGCGCGGGGAACAAGGTCGTCGTGGTGAAGGCGCAGATTCATGCGGGTGGACGCGGTAAGGGCGGCGGAGTGAAGCTGGCGAAGTCGCTCGAAGAGGCGGATGCGGCGGCGAAGGCGATCCTGGGGATGCAGTTGGTGACGCATCAGACGGGGCCGCAGGGGCAGAAGGTGCAGCGGCTGCTGATTGAAGAAGGTTCGGCGATTGACCGCGAGCTTTATCTCGGGTTGGTGCTGGATCGGGCTTCGGCGAAGGTTGTGTTTATGGCTTCGCAGTCGGGTGGGATGGAGATTGAAGAGGTTGCGCATAAGACGCCGGAGCTTATCTATAAGGAGTACATCGATCCGGCGGTGGGGTTTGCGCCGTATCAGGCGAGAAAACTGGCGTTCAAGCTGGGGCTGAAGCCGACGCAGATTAACGATGCTGTGAAGTTTATGACTGGGTTGTACAAGGCGTTTGTTGAGACGGATGCGACGCTGATGGAGATCAATCCGTTTATTACGACGAAGGATGACAAACTGCTGGCGTTGGATTGCAAGATTAATTTCGACGACAACGCGATGTTTCGGCATAAGGATCTGAAGGAGCTGCGCGATCTCGCAGAAGAGGATCCGCTGGAGGTCGAGGCGTCGAAGTTTGCGCTGAACTACATCAAGCTGGATGGGACGATTGCTTGCATGGTGAATGGCGCTGGGCTCGCGATGGCTACGATGGACATCATTCAGTATGCGGGTGGAAGCGCCGCGAATTTTCTGGATGTGGGTGGTGGGGCGAATCAGGAGCAGATCGAGAATGCGTTTGGGATTTTGTTGAGTGACCCGAATGTGAAGGCGATCTTCATCAACATTTTTGGCGGGATTTTGCGGGTGGATGTGCTGGCTACGGCGGTTGTGGCGGCGGCGAAGAAGCTGGATGTGAAGATCCCGATTATTTTGCGGCTTGAAGGCACGAACGTTGAGGAAGGGCGGAAGATTTTGAAGGAGTCGGGTCTGAAGTTTGAAGTAGGCGCAACGATGAAGGAAGCGGCGGATCTGGCGGTTGCCGCTGCGAAGGGGTAGCTTCTGGTTCTCAGTTGTCCGTTCTCAGTTCTTAGTTTGGTTGTCAGTTTTGAGTTGTCAGTGAGGTGGCATGGCGAAGTCGTTTCGGGATTTGAAGGTTTGGAACCGTGCAATTGATCTTTCGACTTTGGTTTATGCATTGACGGCAGAATTCCCGAAGGCTGAGATTTACGGGTTGAGTTCACAGATGAGGAGAGCGGCTGTTTCGATTGCGAGCAATATCGCTGAAGGGTCCGCTCGAGGAACTAAGAAGGACTTTAGGCAGTTTGTCACGATTGCGCGTGGCAGTAATTGTGAGTTGCAGACGCAGCTCGTGATTGCAGGACGGCTCGGGTTTATTGACCTAGAAAAGATTAGCGCTGCAGAGACGCTGTCGCATGAAATTGGACAGATGCTGAGTGGCTTGTCGAAGTATCTCGGTTCGTCACGTCCAGCCTGACGGCTTGACTGAGAACTGATAACGGAGAACGGAGAACACAATGGCGGTTTTGGTTGATAAGAATACTCGGTTGATTGTGCAGGGGATTACGGGGCGTGAGGGGACTTTTCATGCCAAGGCTTGCGCGGAGTATGGGACGAAGGTTGTGGGTGGCGTGACGCCGGGTAAGGGTGGGACGATCCATGAGGGTTGGCCTGTGTTCAACACTGTCGAGGAGGCGGTGAAGGAGACGGGTGCGAATGTAACGGTGATCTTTGTGCCGCCGCCGTTTGCTGCGGATGGGATTCTGGAGGCTGCGGCTGCTGAGGTTCCTCTCGTGATTTGTATTACTGAGGGGATTCCGGTTCTCGACATGGTGAAGACGTGGGATTTCGTGAAGCGGTCGAAGAGCCGGCTGATCGGGCCGAACTGCCCGGGGGTGATTTCGCCGGGTAAGGCGAAGGTTGGGATTATGCCGGGGCGGATTCATAAGGAAGGCAACGTCGGGATTGTTTCGAAATCGGGGACGCTGACTTATGAGGCGGTGTATCAGTTGACGACGCGTGGGATTGGGCAGTCGACGGCGATTGGGATTGGGGGCGATCCGATTATTGGGACGACTCATATTGATGCGTTGAAGCTGCTGAATGAGGATCCGGAGACTGAGGCGATCATCATGATTGGTGAGATCGGCGGTTCGGCGGAAGAGGCGGCGGCGAAGTACATCAAGCAGAATGTGAAGAAGCCGGTGGTTGGGTTTATTGCTGGGCAGACGGCTCCTCCGGGACGCAGGATGGGCCATGCGGGAGCGATTATCTCGGGCGGCGAGGGAACGGCTGCGGAGAAGATGAAGGCGATGTCTGAGGCGGGGATTACGGTGGTGAAGTCGCCGGCAGAGATTGGTGAGGCGATGGCTCGGGTGCTGGGGAAGGCGTAGAGAAGCGTTGACGAGCGTGGCGCCTATGACAAAATACAGGGGTCCTTCGCTGTGCTCAGGATGACGACTTTAATTACGGCCGATAATTTCGGATATGTTCCGATGCAAAGAAAAACGAAGGCCGGAGAGTGGATGCTCTCCGGCCTTGTTGTTTGTATTGTGGCTAGTGGCTATTTGATGGGGTTGCCGGTGGGGTCGACGTATTCGATTGGGGCGAGGTTGAGTTCTTTTAGCGAGGGCTCGATTTTGGAGCGATCGCCGACGGCTACGATGATGAGGTGGTTGGGGTGGACATCGGCTTTGGCGACGCGCTCGACGGCGTCGGGAGTGACGGCGAGGTAGGCGGCGGGGAGCTTGGCGTAGTAGTCGAGCGGGCGCTTGTAGAGGAAGATTGCGGCCATCGCGTTGGTGGTGGCGTTGGTGGTTTCGAATTGACCGGGGAGCGATTGGACTCGCGCGACTTTGGCCTCCTTGACCTCTGCTTCGGTTGGCGGCTCGGACTGGATGCGTTTGAGTTCGAGCATGAGCTGTTGGGTTGCGGGAGCGGTGACGTCGGTTTTGATGAGGCCACCGGCGTAGAAGGCACCGCCTTCACGATAGGTTGCGAAGACGGAGTTTGCGCCGTAGGTGAAGCCGTGGACTTCGCGGAGGTTCATGTTGATGCGGCTGGCGAAGGCTCCGCCGAGAACGTAGTTCATGACCTGGAGGGTTTGCAGATCGGGAGTTGTGACGGGGACACCGAGGCCATAGACGACGAGGGCGGTCTGGGGTGCGCCGGGTTTGTCGACGAGTGCGATGCGAAGGGTTGGGGCAGCCGGCGCGGGGGGGATGGTGACGTCGGCTGCTGCGCTTCCGGTCCATGTGCCGAAGTAGTGTTCGGCGAGGCGCTTGGCTTCTTCGACGGAGACGTCGCCGGAGAGGATGAGGGCGGAATCCGCGGGGCCGTAGTGTTTGGCATAGAAGCCGGTGACGTCGTCGCGAGTGAAACTGCGAACGCTTTCGAGGGTGCCGATGGGAGACTCGCCGTAGGGTTGGTCGCCGAAGAGCAGGCGTGGGCCGACGCGACGGGCGGTTGCGATGGCGGAGTCGGTCTCCTGGGCGATGCCGACGAGCCGCTGTTTACGGATGCGTTCGAGGTCGTCGGGGTTGAAGGCTGGGTGTAGGACGACGTCGGAGAGAAGTGAGAGGCCGGCGTCGGTGTTGTTGGAGAGGAGGGTGATGTTGGCGGAGGCTGCGTCCATTGTCGCGCCTGTGGCCATGCGGGCGCCGACGCTCTCAGTGACCTCGGCGAGTTGTGTTGCGTTGCGCGTTGTAGTGCCTTCGTTGAGCAAGGCGGCGGTTATAGTGGCGAGACCGGCCTGGGGTGGCGCGTTGTTTTCGCTGCCGGCGCGGGTGACGATGCTTGCCGAGAGGACGGGCAGTTGCTTGTCTTCGACGAGGTAGACCTGGAGGCCGTTCTTCATAGCGAAGGTTTTGGGAGTGGGAAGGCTGAAAGCAACGGCGGGGCCGGGTGCAGGTGCAGTCTTACGCCAGTTCTGCTGATCTTCGAAGGCGGCGGTGTAGGGCTGGGTGAGCTTGACGTCGGCGTCGGTGTCGGCGGGGCTACGGGGAACGTCGTCGACGACTTTTTTGCCGGGAATGCAGTAGACGACTGCGGCCTGATTCTTGTTGAGGTATTTGGCGGCGACTTCTTTGAGGCTGGCCTGACTGGCGGATTGGAAGCGGGCGAGATCTTTACTGAGATAGGCGGGGTCGCCAGTGTACTGGTTGTAGCGGTTGAGTGTGTCGGCTACGCCGCCGAAGCCACCGAGGCGCTCGAGGCCGGTGATCTTTTGCGTGAGATCGACAGCGCGGGCGGAGTCGAGCTCTTCTTTTGTGGGACCGTCGGTTTGAAGCTTGGCGAGCTCCTGCCAGAAGGTGGCTTCGAGGTCTTCGAGCTTGACGTTGGGCTTGGCGGTGATGGAGCACTCCATGATGGAGGTGAGCTTAAGGGAGTCGTTCGTGCATCGGACCGATTGCGCGACTTGTTGTTTGTAGACGAGAACCTGATCGAGCCGGCTGGCCTTGGCGCCGCCGAGGATGTGGGTGAGGAGGTCGGCATCGGCGTCGCCGGGAGTATATGCGGCGGGTGTGAGGAAGGCGACGCGGAGTTGTGGGAGTTTGACCGTGTCGGTAACGGTGGAGCGTTTCTGCTCGGTGATGGGAGCGGTGGTGACGGTGACGGGGTCGACCTTGGGGCCCTGCGGGATTGGGCCGAAGTATTTGGTCAAGAGGGTCTTGAGTTTGGCGGTGTCGAAGTCGCCGGCGATGGCGAGCGTGGCGTTGTTCGGCGTGTAGAACTGCTTGAAGAAGTCGCGGACATCGTTGAGGCGTGCGGCTTCGATGTCGGCGTGGGAGCCGATGACGTTCGCGTAGTAAGGATGGGTTTTGGGGAAGAGGAGATGGTAGACCTCTTCGTTGGCGAGTTCGTAAGGAGTGCCTTCACCCTGGCGACGCTCGTTGCGGACGACGTCGCGCTGGTTGGTGAGTTTTTCGCGGTCGAGGCCTTCGAGGAGGAAGCCCATGCGGTCGCTTTCAAGCCAGAGGGCGAGCTCAAGCTGGTTGCTGGGGACGGTTTCGAAGTAGTTGGTGCGGTCGAAGTCGGTGGTGCCGTTGACATCGGTTGCGCCTGCGCCCTCGACGTATTTGATGTGGGCTTTTTCGCCGACGTGCTCGGAGCCTTCGAACATCATGTGCTCGAAGAGGTGGGCGAAGCCAGTGCGTCCTGCGCGCTCGTTGAGAGGACCGACGTGGTACCAGAGATCGACAGCGACGAGGGGCAGGCGGTGGTCTTCGTGCATGAGGACGACGAGACCGTTGGGCATGACGAATTTTTCGTACTTGAGTTCCGGGACTTTGAGAGGCTTCGCTGGTGGGAGAGTATCGGCGGGGCTGGCGAAGGGTGCAATGGCGAGAGCGAACAGGAGCGCGGTGGCGGACACGCATTTTGTTGCGAACAGAGATGCTTTCATCTTTTCTCCACGGAAGCTGGCGAGACCTTTGAAGAGTGCCTCGTACTCGGATAAGAACGGTGCAAGGATGATACCAACTAGGGCAAACTCCGGCCTTTAATTTGTATGCTCCCAGCATGCGTTGGCGTAGGTTTATTCTGACTTTAGAGCGAAACCTGGAGCCGTGGAGTGATGCTATGCAGTTTTTTGCGTTTGGTTGGGGAACGTTATGCCCTGGGTTTGGGGACTGACGGCTAGTATGAATCTGTAGTTCAGGGGAAGTGTTATGAAGAAATTTCTGCTGTTCCTCATTCTGAGTACTTCGTCTTTCCTGCACGCTCAGTACGAAGGAATCTGGGAAGGTTACGACGGGGAGTGGGACCATGTCTCCAAGCAATTGATAGCTCTTGCCGAGGCCACGCCTCAGGACAAATTCACGTGGCGTCCTGCGCCTGGTGTGAGGTCGACGAGCGAGGTGTATATGCATATCGCTTTGGCCAATTTTTACTTGCTCAGCGTGACGGGCCCTCCGATGCCACCCGATATAAAGTCCGAGGATATGGAAAAGACCGTGACCTCGAAGGCAGACGTTATTGCGTTTCTGAAGCGTTCGCTTGATGCCGTGAAGACGGCTCGTGCTCAGCTAAAGCCGGGTGATCTTCAGCGGCACGTAAAGATTATGAACAAAGATGTCACTGTGGATGGTATGTATCTGCGCATCATCGTTCACGATAACGAACATATGGGGCAACTGATTGCTTATGCGCGGATGAACGGCATTGTGCCGCCATGGTCGGCAGCTTCTACTGAGAAGAAATGACGCGATGGTGGCGATGGTTTGTATACTTCGGGGATGCGAACGATCGGATTAGCGTTGTTAGCGTCTTTGGGGTTGAGTGTGTCTGCTGTTGCGCAGACTGCTGTGTCGGTTTCTTTTCCTGCTGCGCAGTCGAATAAGCCGCTGAATGGGCGGCTGCTGCTCCTGCTGTCGAACGATCCGTCGGAGGAGCCGCGGATGCAGATCGACGATACGCCGAGGAGCCAGATGGTGTTTGGCTTGACTGTGGATGGAATGAGGCCCGGGCAGAGTGTGGTGGTGGATGATTCGGCGACGGGCTATCCGGTGCGGAAGTTGAGTGAGGTGCCGGCCGGGGATTACACCGTGCAGGCGGTGCTGGATGTGTATGAGACGTTTCACCGTGCGGATGGGAAGACGATCAAGCTGTCGCCGGATCGCGGGGAAGGCAAGCACTGGAATCTTGCACCGGGGAATTTGTACAGCAAGCCGGTGAAGGTGCACGTGGGGCCGGGTGGTGCGCCGATCGCGGTTTCGATGGATCAGGTGATTCCGCCAATTGTGCCTGAAGCGGATACAAAATATGTGAGGCATATCAAGATACAGAGTGCGCTGCTGACGAAGTTCTGGGGACGGCCGGTGTATTTGAGTGCGGTGGTGCTGGTGCCGGAGGGTTTTGACGAGCATCCGCAGGCGCGGTTTCCGCTGATGATCTTCCATGACCACTTTGTGACGGGGTTCGATGATTTTCGAACGACTCCGCCAGACCCTAATCTGAAGCCGGATTATTCAGAGCGGTTTCATCTTGCGGGGTACAACCGGATTCAGCAGGAGGAGGCTTACAAGGAGTATCAGCAGTGGATTAGTCCGGGTTTTCCGCGGGTGCTGGTGATGAAGATTCAGCATGCGAATCCTTACTATGACGATTCGTATGCTGTGAACTCGGCGAACCTGGGGCCGTATGGCGATGCGATCGAAACGGAGCTTGTGCCCGCGGTGGAGAAGCAGTTTCGCGGGATCGGGCAGGGCTGGGCGCGGTTTATGTATGGCGGGTCGACGGGTGGATGGGAGTCGCTGGCAGTGCAGATTTTTTATCCCGAGCACTACAACGGGGCGTTTGTGGCTTGTCCGGATCCGGTGGACTTTCATGCTTATATGAGCCGGGATTTGTATAAGGACGACAACATGTTTTACCTGCAGGGGGCGAACAAACGTGTGGAGCAGCCTGCGATGCGGAACTATCTGGGGCAGACGCTGATCTCGATGCGGGACAACATCAGGTATGAGGCGGCGCTGGGGGATCGCGGGCGGTCGGGGGATCAGTTCGATATCTGGCAAGCGGTGTATTCGCCGGAGGGGGCGGATGGGTATCCGCAGCCGATCTTCGATAAGGAGACGGGTGCGATTGACCATAAGGTCGCGGAGTATTGGAAGGAGCACTACGATCTCGATGCGAAGCTGCAGCGGGATTGGGCGACGCTGGGGCCGAAGCTGCAGGGGAAGATTCACCTGTATGTGGGGGACGCGGATACTTACTTTTTGAACGATGCGGTTTATCTGATGGAGGATTTTTTGAAGACGACGGGGACTCCGGGGCATGGGGTTCCATATGGCGGCGAAGTGAAGTATGGGCCGCGTGCGGAGCACTGCTGGAATGGGGATCCTACGTTGCCGAATGCCTATTCGCGGCTGCATTACAACACGATGTATCTGCCGAAGATCATGGATCGGATTGCGAAGACGGCGCCGGCGGGGGCGGATTTGACGAGTTGGAAGTATTGAACATTCTTCTCAACACGTTTCGTTTCATAGTGCGCTGCCTGTTCGCGCTGCTCGTAGGGTATTGGGCGATTTTCTTCCTCTATACGACAAAAAATCTATTCGTCGGTGGTCCAAAGGCCGTCGCCCGCTGGTATGAGCACATCGATACACATATCGTTCAGACTGAAAGTGCAAACGGAGCATTCGCACTTTCGACTCGATCTTGGGATTGGAAGTTATTTTCGGAGCGACAAGTTGCGATATTAGTCCTAACCACTGCCGTGTCAGCTTTGGTTTCTCGTTGGAGGCATAAGCAGGACGTGTAATCTAGTTCGGATTTGTAAGGATACGGTTCGTGCTTTGCAGAATGCCCACCTTAGCGCGATGAAACCGCGCGAAGATGGGGCACCCGGCTGAGGTGAGAGTCGAAAAATTGTGGGATTGGAGATTCCAGTGCGAATGACTGTTGTCGTCGATGACGAATTGATGGATAAGGCGATGAGCTATACCGGACTTCGAGAGAATTCGGTGCTCATTCGTGAAGCGTTGGCGGCTTTAGTTGAGCGGGAAGCCGCTCGAGGACTTGCAGGACTTGGTGGCAGCGAACCCGATCTGATCGCAGTTTCCAGGCGGCGGAGTATGGCTAAATAGTTGTCACGTCTGGCGGCGGTAGAAGAGGCCGGCGGTGAAGAAGACGATGGCGACCATGAGAGCCAGGCGGGCGTGAAAGACGTTGCGCATGCGGAGGCTGAGTAGGGCATCGGCGAGCCAGGCTGCGAAACCAACGAACCATATCCATGCCGTCTTTCGCATCATCACTCGCGCTCCAAGAGAGAAGTTGCAGCCAGGGTGAACACGTGCAGTTCGATGGCCTTGTTCTACACTACTAGTAGAGACTCACATAGGAGAAATACGTTGTCACAGCGCACATTCAGCATTATTAAGCCGGACGCGGTTCGCAAGGGCTATGCCGGGGCCATCCTCGCCGACATTGAAAAGGCAGGGTTTAAGGTCGTTTCTATCAAGCGGATGTCCATCTCCAAGGCGCAGGCCGAGGGGTTCTATTACGTCCATGCGGCGCGACCGTTTTTTGGCGAGCTGACGGAATTTATGTCGAGCGGACCGATCTTCCCGATGGTGCTCGAGAAGGACAATGCCATTGCCGATCTGCGGAAGCTGATGGGTGCGACCAACCCGGCGCAGGCGGAGGAAGGAACGATTCGCAAGAAGTTCGCCTCTTCGATTGGGGAGAATGCGATTCATGGTTCGGATGCTGAGGATACGGCGGCATTTGAGATTGGATATTTCTTTGCCGGAATCGAACTGAAGTAGGTATTTTTCGTAAGCGCAGGTTGAGTCAGAGGCGGCGGGCTGATCGGGATGGAAGAATCCTTTGATCTGTTTGCTGCCTCTGATTGATTGAGGGCGCTGCTGCGCTGGTTGCGGATCTGCCGGCTCCCGAAGAGGAGATGCTGATGCTCGTAGATGCGAAGAAGAAGCGTGCGGCGTTTCGTGAGCTGCACAAGGCGGGATGTTTTGTGCTGCCCAATCCCTGGGATATTGGAAGCGTGCGGCGGCTTGAGAAGCTGGGGTTCAAGGCGCTTGCGACGACGAGCTCCGGTTTTGCGTGGAGCATGGGGCGCGAGGATGGGGAGATGTCGCGCGATGAGGTGCTGAGTCACATGCGCGTGATTTCCGAAGCGAGCGATCTTCCGGTGAATGCAGACTTTGAGGCTGGGTTTGCGGATTCGCCTGAGGGTGTGGGATTGAATGTGGCGATTGCGGTTGGGACCGGAGTGGCGGGGCTTTCGATCGAGGACCGGGTTGGACGAGAGCTTTATGAGGTGCAGCATGCGGTCGAACGCATTCGGGCGGCTCGGGAGGCGATCGACTATTCCGAAGAGGATGTTCTGCTGGTAGGTCGCACGGAAGGATTTCTGGTGGGGCGAACGGAGTTGGCGGCCACGATTGACCGTCTCGTTGCGTATGCGGAGGCCGGCGCGGATTGTCTGTATGCGCCGGGGGTTACGGAGACCTCGGCCATTGCGGAGATCGTCTCGGCGGTTGCGCCGAAGCCGGTCAACGCTTTGTTGCTTACAGGAATGAGGGTTGCGGATTTGGCTGAGGCGGGCGTGAGGCGCGTGAGTGTTGGGGGTGGGCTTGCTGCTGCGGCGTGGGCTGGATTTGATCGTGCGGCAAGACAACTTATTGAAGAAGGAACTGTGCCGCCACGCGGCTGAGGAGATTTTTGGTGGAGATTGCGGATAGGAAGCTGAAGTTGCCGGATGGGCCGTTCAAGGCTTATTTGTTCGATTGCGACGGCACGATTGTGGATTCGATGCCGCTGCACTATGTGGCGTGGAAGACGGTGCTGGCTGAGTGGGGATGCAAGTTCGACGAAGAGTTGTTTTATGCGTGGGGTGGAATGCCGGTCGCGGAGATAATTGCGGCGTTGAATGTGCGGGAGGGGTTGGAGATGCCTGCGGATGAGATCGCGCGGCGCAAGGAGGGGATGTACTACAACATTCTGCCGGAGCTGAAGGCGGTGCCGGAGGTGCTGGAGCATATCCACATGAGCCATGGAAAGATTCCGTTTGCGGTGGTTTCGGGTAGCACGCGGGATTCGGTGGTCAAGTCGCTAAATACGCTGGGGATTTTGGATCGGTTTGAGACGTTGGTTTGCGCGGGGGATTACACGAAGAGCAAGCCTGATCCGGAGCCGTTTTTGATTGCTGCGGATCGCCTTGGCGTCGCGCCGGAGGATTGCCTGGTGTTTGAGGATACGGAGATGGGGATTCAGGCAGCGACTGCTGCGGGAATGGCCTCGGTGAAGGTGCTGCAGCCGTGGGAGCGGGTGCTGGTAAAGTAGCGATTGCCTGGGCTCGCGGTGCAAGGAAGGCTGCAATCGGAGTACTGGGCTTTGAAACGTCTCAGGTCTGCGAATGCACACCATCGAACGTGGCTACCGCTATCTTTTCGATTCCGCGCATGGTTCCACGGATCACTTTATTGCGCGCTGGCTCTTTCTTCGTGCACTCGGCCTGATCTATTTTTCTGCGTTTTTCTCGCTGCTGTTTCAAGTGCGTGGTCTGATTGGGACGCAAGGCATTCTGCCTGCGAGCGATTATCTACAGGCTGTTCGTCAGTTGGGTGGGCTGCGGTTCTGGTACGCGCCGACGCTTCTTTGGTTTTCAGCTAGCGACCATATGTTGATGGCGTTTTGCTGGGCGGGCCTGATTGCGTCGGTGATTCTGGTCGTCAACGTATGGCCTCGGTTGATGCTGCTGGTTTGCTTCTGCTGCTTTCTTTCGTTTGTGAGTGCGGCGCAGGATTTTTCGGGTTACCAATCGGATGGGATGCTTCTGGAGGCGGGATTTCTCTCGTTATTTATTGCACCCTCGGGGTTCTTTCCCGGGTTGGCAAGAAAGCAGCCGGTGTTGCGGGCGCCAATGTTTCTGCTGCTGTGGGAGTGGTTCCGAATTTACTTCGAGTCGGGTGTGGTGAAGCTGGAGAGTGGAGATCCGACGTGGCGAAATCTGACGGCGCTGTACGAGTACTACCAGAATGGGCCGCTGCCCACCTGGATCGGCTGGTATTTGCAACAT
>Ga0206911_1145_pt1 | contig 15636 bp, 9 predicted proteins | sample Alteio_BWOrgHeat_74_FD_152956 | JGI IMG/M metagenome (GOLD analysis project Ga0206911, IMG submission 152956) | Enriched cells from forest soil in Barre Woods Harvard Forest LTER site, Petersham, Massachusetts, United States -... | ecosystem: Environmental > Terrestrial > Soil > Temperate forest > O...
CCAATCTGGCCAGTGATCGTGAAGCCGCCCTTGCCCTTCATCCGGTTCGCTTCGATGAACAAAACATCGCCGCCCGCCGGTGTCCACGCAAGCCCAACAGCAACGCCGGCCCGCTTGGTCCGCTCAGCAATCTCAGTATCCACGCGCACTTTGATGCCGCCGAGGAACTCGTGCACGATCTCCGGAGTAATCACAACCTTCTCCGAATGTCCCTCTGCAATGCGACGCGCAACCTTCCTGCAAACCGTCCCAATCTGCTGCTCCAGCTTACGAACACCCGCCTCCCGCGTGTAGTGCCGCGCAATCAGATGCACGCTGTCCTTCGGAAACTCGATCTGTTCTGCCGTAATCCCGTTCTCTTTGATCTGCCGCGGAATAAGGTATCGGATGGCGATATTCACCTTCTCCTCTTCCGTATAACCGGTCAGTTCAATGATCTCCATACGGTCCAGCAGCGGCCCCGGAATCGTGTCCAGCTGGTTTGCTGTACAGATAAACAGTACCTTGCTCAGATCGAATGGCTGATCCAGATAGTTGTCGCGGAACGTGTTGTTCTGTTCCGGATCCAGCGTCTCCAGCAGCGCACTCGCGGGATCGCCTCTGAAATCGCGGCCCAGCTTATCGATCTCATCCAGCATGAACACCGGGTCCTTCACCTCAACCCTCTTCAGGTGTTGAATGATCTGCCCAGGCAGCGCGCCAATATACGTGCGCCGATGTCCACGAATCTCCGCCTCATCATGCATGCCACCAAGAGAGATGCGTGAAAACTTCCTGTCCAGGGCTCGAGCAATCGACCGCCCCAGCGAGGTCTTGCCCACGCCCGGAGGCCCGACGAAGCAGAGGATCGGCCCCTTCATATCCGGCTTCAAACGCCGCACCGAAAGGTAGTCGAGAATGCGATCCTTCACCTTCTTCAAACCATAGTGGTCAGCATCCAGAATTTCCTTCGCCTTCAAAATATCTACTTCGCCCGCAGAAGTCTTCGACCACGGCAGCACCGCCAGCCACTCCACATAGTTCCGCGTCAGCGAATAGTCCGCCGCGGCAGGATTCATCCGGCTCAGCCGTCCGAGCTCTTTCAGCGCATCCTTCTTCACTTCCTCGGGCATTCCCGCCGTCTCAATCTTCTCCTTCAGATCAGCGATGTCCTTCTGGGTATCGTCCACATCACCCAGCTCCTTCTGAATCGCCTTCAACTGCTCGCGCAGGTAGTAGTCCCGCTGCGACGACTGCACCGAATCCTGCACCTCAGTCTGAATCTTGTTGCGCAGCTGCTGCACCTCAAGCTCCTTCGCCAGGTGTTTGTTGATGCGCTCCAGCCGAGCCGAAACATCCGGCGTCTCCAGTAGCTCCTGCTTATCCGTCGTCGTCAAAAACGGCAGCGACGAAGCAATGAAGTCCGCGAGCCTTCCCGGCTCATCAATATTGATCGCAATCGTCTGCAGATCGTCGCTTAATGTCGGAGACGACGTCACAATCTGCTGGAACTGGCTCACCACGTTCCGCTGCAGCGCCTCCGCCTCGGGAGACTTCTGCGGTTCGACATCCACAATGGGCTCATACTCAGCCGTCATGAACGGTGTCAGTTGCGTAAATTCCCCCAGATGCACCCGCTCGTTGCCCTCAGTAAACACAAAGAGGCTCTGATTCGGCATCTTCACGACCTTATGCACCGTCGCCCGCGTTCCAATCGCGAACAGATCCGCACCCTGAGGCGAGTCCTGGCGCGCGTCGCGCTGCGCTACCACCAAAATCGTCTTCTCCTCACCCAGCGACTGAATCAGTTGGATCGAGCTCTCCCGCCCCACCGTCAGGGGCAGCACCGCATGAGGAAACAGCACGGTATCCCGCACAGGCAACACCGGAACCGGCCGTCTGGCCGTCGTCTCGCTACCTTCTTCCTCATTATTCTTGGCTGCTGTCGGCTGAATGACACTTACGAAATCGCTTGGCATTGAGTGTACCTCTATCAGATTATCAACTATTCGATGCAGCAAGTCTTCGTCTGGTCGCAAACCCATACCCCTTCTTTCCAAACCCTCTCAGCCCACACTCCCCTAATCGGCCATAACCCCTTTTCCATCAATCTCTAGCCTTCATTTCTCGCCCCGGTCCGCCCATATTGTGGAACTGAGTCCTCAAATATTCTTTTGGTCCCACCACTTGCCGAACTACACTGGCTCGACATGAAACGTCCTATTGGACTCATTCTCTCGGCTATTGTTCTCAGCCTGGCAGCGTTCTTTCAGCTGCTTATGACCGCCCTGATGGCCTTCGCCAGTGTCTTCGCCCCGCACCAGCCCGGAACCGCCGCCACGCCGCATTTCCTCACCTATTTCATGCTGGCGTTCAGCGTCTTCTACGCCGCCCTCGCCGTGTGGGCAATTTTGACGGTAATCGGCATCCTACGCCTCCGCTCCTGGGCCCGCTACTCCATCCTCGTCATCGGCGGCGGACTTGCAGCTATGGGCGTCCTTGGCGCATTCGGCACGCTCGTCAGCCGCGCAACTGTCCAAGCACAGCAGCCCACCGCAGATCCGCGAATCTTGGCCGGCGTCCTCATGATAATGGTCGCGATGAGCTTGTTGATCGCAGCCGTCGGTACCTGGTGGCTCATCTACTTCAACCTCCGCTCCACTCGCGACCTCTTCCGCTCGGCAGCACTAATCCCGGCCTACTACGCTCCACTTTCACCCGAGGCCTACCAAACAACCGGCGTCCCCAGTCCGCCCACCCCCAGACACTCCAACAGTTTCTTCTCCAGGCCCGAACACGCCCCAACCGCCATCAAGATCATCGGCTGGTTTTTTCTCATCGGGTCCATCTGCTGCCTGCCGATGGCCTTCCTCCCCCTCCCAGCCTTTTTCCTGGGGTTCATTCTTCCGCTCAAGGCCTCGCACGCCCTGTTCCTCGCCTTCCCTATCATCGGAGCATCCCTCGGCTACGGCCTGCTTAAACTCAGGAACCCCGCACGCATCGCAACCATCGCCTTTATAGGCTTTGGACTAGTCAATTCGGCGATCAGCCTGTTGCCTTGGTACCAAAACCAGTTCCGCCAATATATGGCCCAAATCATGACGCAGTTCCTGGCCATGATGCCGACTCTCCCCGGCCAACCTGATCCCGTTTACTCTCCCACTGCAACTCTCGTCTTCAACTCCATTGTGGCGATCGCCATCAACCTCTACGTCCTCTGGCTGCTCCACCGCCACCGCGACGCCTTCAAAACACCCGCCTCACCGCCACCACCGATGCTCGAAGCCTAAGCCGCCCTATACCATCCCAGTACCTTCACCATCCGACAGTGTCCGCGCAGCGCAGCCAAAGCCGCTTCCGCCTTCTCCGTTGTATCGAACCGCACATCCACATAGAAAACATACTCCCACGGACTCCCCGGCACTGGCCGTGACTCGATCTTCGTCAGATTCACTCCAGCCCTCGCCAGCCGCTCCAGAGCAGCCACCAGCGTCCCCGGCCGATGCTCTATCGCAAACGCGATGCTCATCTTATCCGCATCAGCAACATTCGCCCCGCCGGCAGCCCCCTCCTTCCGTAACAGATGAAACCGCGTGTAGTTCTCCGCATGGTCTTCAACGCCTGCCACCAGCACCTCGCCGCCGTACTCCTTTGCCGCAAGCTCGGGAGCGATCCCCGCGGTATCCCGCAAACCCGCCTTCATTAGGTTCTTCACACTCCCAGCCGTGTCATAAAAGGGCACAACCTCAAGTTCCGGATGCGCAGCCAAAAACCTTCGGCACTGCGACAACGCGACAGGGTGCGACATCACCTTTCGCACCTCCTCCAACTTCACTCCCGGTATCGCAATCACGTTGTGCCGAATCCGCAGCAAGCTCTCTCCGTCAATCCGCACCGGCAACTCCAGCAGCAGATCGTAGTGTTCAGCAACCGATCCATGCAGGCTGTTCTCAATCGGCAGCACCGCGCTATCCACTTCGCCTGCAACCACCTTCGCCAGCACCTGCGCCGAAACCGTGCACGCGATGATCTCCAGATCATCTTGGTTGCCCAGCATTTCGACCGCTGCCATGTGGCTGTTCGAACCCAATTCACCCTGAATCGCAACCTTCAATCAAATACCTCGCTTTGGCGCACACAGCCGCCTCATATTTTATGCTCGCTGGCAACCTCCCTAGCGTACCCGGCACCTTACCACAAGCAGGGCTACTGCTTTGCACCACATCATTGCGAACCGGGAAAACTAACGCCGGCACTCGTCTAGGAGAACCACCATGCTTTGGACAATCACCATTATCCTTTTCATCCTCTGGGTCGTAGGACTCGTCAGCAGTTACACGCTAGGCGGATGGATACACATCCTCCTGGTACTCGCCGTCATTGTGCTCATCTTCAACCTCTTGTCCGGCAGACGAGCGCTATAACCCTGCATAACAGCAGCCCTCCCGATTCATACACAGTCTTCAAGGAGTAGCGAATATGAACACCGACAAAGTAGAAGGAAAATTCGATCAAGTAGCAGGCAAAATCAAACAGAACGTTGGCGAGGCAATCGGCAATCAGAAACTAGCCAACGCCGGCGCTACGGAACAAATCAAAGGCGCCGCCAAAGAGACCTGGGGACAAGCCAAAGACACCGCAAAAGCAGTCAATGACGACGTCCAGGCACGGTCGCAGGTCGAACAGGAAAGTCTCAGGGCACGCACCGAAGAGAAAGCTCACGAGATGCGTGACAAGATCACATCAACCGCACACAACATCAAAGAAAAACTCGACGCCAAACTGGAAGACATCAAAGAGAAGCATCAGCACAACGGATAGCGAAACACCCTCCCCGAAGAGCCCGCCACCTGGCGGGCTTTTCTATCGTCGCAGCAAAACATCCGCCGCTACAAATCCAAAGAAGACCACCGAGATCACGCCGTTTAACGTAAAGAAAGCTGCATTCATCCGCCGCAGGTCTTTCGGCGAAACAATCGAGTGCTCATAAAGCAGCAGAATCGCCACTACCAGCACTCCCAGCATCGCCACCTTCCCCAATCCAAACAGCACCACCAACCAGCAGAGCGTCAGCAACATTCCCACATGCATCGCCCTCGCGATCCAGAATGCCGGCTCTAATCCAAACGCCTGCGGCACACTATTCAACCCCGCCTTGCGATCGTGTTCAAAATCCTGGCACGCGTACAGCACATCAAAACCACCAACCCACAGCAGCACTGCCAACGTCAGCACCACAATCCGCCAGTCCAGCGATCCCCTCACCGCAATCCACGCGGCCGTCGGCGCAATCCCCAGTGCCAATCCCAGCACCACATGCGACCACCGCGTCACCCGCTTCATGTAGCTATACGCCAGCACGACAATCAGAGCCACGGGAGCCAGCTCTAGCGTCAACCGGTTCAACATCGCTGCACCAGACACAAACACCACGCAGGCCACCACGACAAATCCACCAACAAACCCTGCGCTCAACGTCCCCGCCGGCAAAGCCCGCATCGCCGTCCGCGGATTCGCCGCATCCAGCCTCGCATCCACCAGCCGATTGAACGCCATCGCCGCCGACCGCGCCGCCACCATGCAAACCACGATCCATCCCAGCACCCGCAGCGTCGGCCACCCTCCCGCGGCCAGCACCGCGCCCGTCAGCGCAAACGGCAGCGCAAACACCGAGTGCTCCCACTTGATCATCTCAAGCGTTACAACCGTGCTTCTCCAAAACGATGTCATCTCTCCATCGTAAAAGACTCGGGGCCCGCCGACATCGCCGGCGCGGCCCACATCCAGGAAATCCCAGCTATTTCTCAGGTTTCTCCGCCGTGCTACCAACTACTTCCAGATTGTTCACCACCTTGAACACTCCCGGGACACCGTTCGCCCGAATATTTGCGACATCTTTGTCCGCCTGCGAATCCACCACGCCCGACAGAGTCACAATTCCGTTCACCACCGTAATCCGAATCGGCTTTGCCGGATCAATCGCATATTTATTCAACTGCGGAAACCCATAGATCGCCCGCCCCTCCGCCAGCCGAATCCGGTCATCCATCGGCGAAACCGGCGCCACTTCGATGTTGTCGATAACATCCTTCACGCCAGGATAATTCTCCACCACGCTAATCGCCGAGTCTTTATCCGAAGGCCCGTACGCCATTCCCCCCAGAGTTACCGCACCATGCTGTACACCAATCGTGAACGCATTGAACATTGTTGTCCCATAACCCACCCGGTCGTACGCCAGCTTCTCCGCCAGTTTGTCCCGCAGCGTCACATCATCGACGGACGCGCCAGCCACTTGAATCTCGTTCTCCACGCCCTTCACATTCTTGCGATGATGCGCCCGGTTGTCCGCATCTATCTTGGCGCTGTAAAGATCCACCGTTCCCGTCAGCGTCACCACGCCGTTCTTCACTGAGGCCTTCACGTTGCTGAATCTCTTGTTATCCAGCGACTTCAATACATCCGCTTGGAGTTGCGAGTCGCTGGCCGAACTCTGGGCCAACCCCCTCCCCACTCCAGCAACCATCATCACAACAACCAGGCCCACCAGACCCGCGCGCCTCACCCAGCCCATCGTTCCTCCTGAAAGTGCACAGACCCGAAACCGCCACTCTAAGAATCTTGGATAAATAAGATGCAACGCAAACCCAGTGAGAGGTCTACCGGTATCGCTTCCGCAACTTATAAACAATGCTGAAAACGCCCGATTCATCACGCGTCACCACTATCGAATTGTCATGATTCAAGTCGTACTGGACCTGGATCAACTGCTGCGCCGACGTATTCACGTTTGTCGCAAATGTCGCCGTCACCTGCCGCGAAATCTGCTGCTGCACCGTAATCCTTGCCGACGAGTTCCCCAGCGTTCCCACAAACGCCGGATCAATCTTCACGCTGCCCACGCCAAACAGCTTCTCCACCCGGTTGCTCACCGTAGCGTTCAAAGCTCCGCCCAACAGCGCGCTCGTGGTCGGATCGGTACCCTGTTGCACCTGCCGCTCCTGGTAAAGCTGCGCCTCTTCCTGCGTCCGGCCCAGCGCCAACAGCGCAAACACATCCGTCTCGCTCAGCGGCGGCTCAGACCGGTACGTTGGCTTCAGGTTCGTCGCCGTCCCATGCAGTCCCACAGTGATGTCGTAGTTCTCCACCTGCGCCGTCGCATCCAGGTCGATGATCGGATCAATTCGCACCGGATTCGTAAAATAAATATCCCCCCGCTGCAGTTGATATTTCTGTCCCGCAAACGTCGCGCTCCCTTCATTAATCTCGATCCGCCCCAGCACCGACGGTACCGCCGCAGTCCCTCGAATCGTCAGATCCACCGTTCCCGCCAGCTTCGCATACGAGTTCTGAAAGTCCAGTTGAGGCGCACTCGTCACATGCACATCCAACCGGATCTTGTTTGCCGGTGAGTTCGGATCAGGCGGCGCACTTACTCCACCCGGCGACCCAAACGCCGCAAAATCCACCGACTGGCCAATCCCAAACCGCGTCAGGAGAATCGTTCCACTCAACGTCGCGCTCTCAGCACCACCCTGCAGCCTCAGATTCGCATTCGATGTCGCACTCAATCCATACAACCGCACCCGCACCACTTCGCCAGTTGCCGTCAGGTCCGCGTAGACGCCGTTTCTAAACCGAATAAACCCGCCAAGCTTCAGCGTCCCGCCGCCCGTCGTCGCCGTCAGACTCTGCACCTGCAATCGGTCGCCGCTGAACACCAGCGTCCCGTTCACACTGCTCAACCCATTCGGAACTCCGTCCAACGCGATGTTCACCTTGTCGAACTGCACCTTTCCTGTAAGATCTGGATTCGTTACGAAGCCGCCGGCCGCCACCGTAAACTCCAGCTTGCCCGTCGAGATAATGTCCGGATCGAACGTGTGCAGCAGCGCCATGCTCACACTTCCCGTCGCATTCACATCCAGCTTGCCGCCCTTCGGATTCGTCGACCCAAATAACTGCCCAGTCCCGCTCGCGCGCATATCCGTATCCTGTCCCGTAATGTGCACCTGTTCCAGCGTGGCGATACCGTCACGCAGCCCCACTCTCAACGGTTCAGCGGCCTTCAACTCAATCCCCTGCAGCTTCACGTCCACCTGACTGAACTCCGCCTCGCCGCTCAGCGCCTTCGGTGTCTTCAACGGTCCACTCACTGTTGCCGAACCGTTGATCAGCGACGCCGCCTTCACATTCGCCGGCCCAAACATTCCTAGCGGCTTGCCGATATCCAGGCCCGTCACCGTAACTTTCGCCTGCATCGGGTAGTCGCCTGTCAATCCCGCCTTCCCGGACACATCCACCTTCGCACCCACCAGCGTCGAGTTCGCCGTGAAGTACACCGTCTCCCCCTCACTGTGTGCCTCCAACATAGCCTCGTCGATCCGTTGCGCCTGGTACGTCACATTCGCCAGCTTCACATTTGCCTTCAGCCCGGGCTGCTTCATCGTCCCGTTCGCATCCGCCACCAGGCTCACCACGCCATCCAGATCCGTCTTCGCGTTCTGCACCGTCACAAACTTCGACAGCAAAATCCCATGCCCTTCAACATGTCCATGCAGATGTTCGCTCCCAACGTCATATCCGCCATTGCCTGCGAGCTGCATCCCATGCACCTTCAGCACAACATTGGCCGCTTCAATAGCCTTCCCCTGCACCGTCAAGTCCGCCACCGCCGACTCATACGGCTCTCCATAGGCCACACCATTCGCCAGCGATAGATGGCCACCCCCACTCAAACTCTGCAGCGTCCCCTGTGCATGGCCATTCAACGCAACCGTTCCCGTCAGCGGAATCTTCTCCTGCTGTCCGGCAATCTGCAGCACGTCCACTACCTGCGCGTTGGCCAGTTGTACCTTCGCATCGAACGCCATTCCCTCATCCCACACGTACGTTACTATGCCACGCCGTCCCACCACCTTCCGCGGCTCCAGGTTCCCCTCAACATTCAGCACCGCCGTCCCGCGCTTGATCGTCGAGTTGGCCACCAGAATCCCCGAGTTCGGCGAATACTCCGCATCCGCCACCACCGAATCGATCAACACATCCGTCTTGTCCAGTGCGAACTCCGCATTCTCCGCCTGCAAATGGCCCTTTACATCCAGATTCGCAATCCGTCCCTTCGCCGTTCCGTTGAACTGCATCGCGCCATGCAGCGTCACCGGAATCGCCGCCGCCCCGCGCTTCCCATTCCCTTCCAAATCCAGCGTCGTCAGCAACTGGTTGTACTCCGACAGGTCCCGCACCGTCATGTCCACGCGCAGATTCGTCAGCGGATCGCCCTCGTTCACGCCCAGCACACCCGACGCCTCAAAATTCGTCGACGGCATCTGCAGCGTGACCCTCTGAATTACAACTGTCTCGTTCTTTCCCGTATAGTGCGCCACCGTCTGCCCAGTTACTGGAACATCATTCAGCGCCCCCGGCCGCTTCACCCCCGTCGGCGCAAACGTCAAATTCCCATCCACCTCCACCGTATCCGCGATGTACTTCGCTGCCCCGCCCCACTCCACCTTCACCGGTCCACTCACCGCCGTATCAAAGCCCAGATCGCCATAGTGCTCTGGAGCCGTCACATCCATAATCGTGCGCAGCGGAATCTTCGTCAGCGTTGCCGTCAGATAAGCACGCGCCGTTTGCACCTGCGGCACCTTCACCGTCCTGTCGGGAATGGGCCCCTTCGCGCCAACCGCCTTCGCCGTCGTATTCGTCGTGGTCACCGCTGCCTTCGTCGTCGGCGAACTCGCCGCGACATCCTTCGGTGGCGCTTCACCCAGCCAATTCGCAATCCGTAGATCTCCAGCCGCATTCCCCCCACCCGGCAAATACCCCGTTAGCGCCGTCAGCAAAAGCTCCGTTGGCGTCACATGCAGCGTCGCGCTTCCATCGACATCATGCAGCCGCACATTTTCATTCCTATAGGACGCCTTGTAAATCTTCGCCGTCCCCACCAGCAGATATCCTGCCACACAATCCGGATCGGGCGGCAATGGACGTGGCGGCTTCACTGCCTCGTGCGGATGGCTGCGCTGCCAGAACGGCGGATGCTTCTGCGCTACAGACGCTGGCGTCACGCAGTTATGCCCCTTCAAATCGAGGCTAACCGTTCCGGCATTCAACCCATCCACATTCGCCAGCACCGAAAGCTGCTTCAACTCCAGCGATCCCTTCACCGCCGCCTGCCACTCCGGCTTGGCAAAACGTTTCACGCTCGCTGTTCCCTCCAGCTTCGAGCTCTTCCCACTCGTGAACTCAAACTGCTTCAGCTCCGCCGCATCGCGCCCGAACTCCCCCGCCAGGTGCAGCGCCGATTGCGCCTCCACCTGTTTCGCCATCTTCGTCCGCAGATCCTTCAAGTCCACCGTCAACCCATAGCGATCCGTCGAAGCAATGTAGTGCACCTCCGCGCCCAGATCCCGCGCCGCCAGATCGAACGGAATCGCCTGATCGTTCAACAGCGCAACCCCATCCGTCAGCACGACCTCCTGAGCCTTCAGGTCCAGCAGCGTGTAGGACAGCGGCGTCTTGCTCGTGCTCGGATGCTTTGGCACCGGCTGGTTCGTCTTCCCATCCTTATCCACCATCAAATGAAACTGCGGATGCGTCACCGCCAGGTAGTTCAACCGCACATGCGACGCAACTCCCGTCCCCGCCACATACGAAAACATATTCAATAGCTCCACTCGAAGCTCAACCTTGTCCACCGACAAATAAGGAGCCTCACCCGGCCCCTCCGTCCCATGAATCACCAGCCCATTCGCCTCAATCGCCAGATGCCGCAGGTCGAAACTCATCCCACCCAACTCCACACGCCCACCCGTCGCGTCCTCCAGCACTTTCACAATCTCTCTACTCACTCGACGATTGAAATCCTGCGTCGTCGAATACCACGCAAACGCTCCAAACAACACCATCACCAGGATCACAAATCCGATCACAGTCCACGCCACCGCGCGCCCCATCCGCGTCGCCAGCGAACGCTTCACCTTCGCGATCTCGCCAACGACCTTCGCCTCAATCTTCTCCTTCTTCTCGTGCAGTTTTTTCTCGAGATCGCTCACGGAGCCACCTCGCCCGGAGTAATCATCCTCACACTGCCCTGCGCCCGCAGCGACTTCAGCCAGTCCTGCAACAGCGCAGTCACCTCCTGCTGCAACAACACCTCTTCAATCCGCTTCTGAACCGTCTCCAGCGGAGGCGGTGTCACACTCCGCCTCGCATACTCCGGCAGCATGGTCTTCTCGTAGTACGTCTTGATCTCGGCATCCGTAATCCTGACCCCGTTTCGAAAACGCACCGTGATAAACCTCAGCAGCACCATCCGTTGCCGCCAGCGCCCGCTGAACTCCTCCACCGTAAATCCGTGATCGCCCAGATATTTCTTCCAGCCCTCATCCGTCTCGCAGTGATATTGCTTGCAAGCCGGTATATCCTTTCGCAGCGTTGCCAGCTGAGCCTCCAGATCCTGGTCGGAAACAGCATCCTCCGCCTGCAATGCCGCCTGTTGCAGAATCAATGCCCGGTCCACTAACCGTTCAATGATCTTCTCTCGGGTAGAGTCCGCAATCGAACGATACGGCTGAACCTCCTCAAACCGTCGCTCCTCATCCACATCGCTCTCCAGAATCACATCGCCATTCACCACCGCAATCAGCCTATCCAGCACCACTCCGGCTTGCGGATTAACGCTCGCACCCTGCGTCGCGGCAACTCCGCTCGTCTGTTGCGGCGTAACTGCCCCCGCAACCGGCGCCTGACCAGCCAACAGCCGTCCCTGCATCAGCACAGGCATCGCCACGAACGCCGCCGCGCCCATCAGCCATCGCCCTGTCGTTGTCTGTGCCATCAAACTCATCTAGAAGCTCTCTCCAATGCTGAAGAAGAAGTTGAAATGCGCAGCATGTCCCTGATGCGGAGGGTTGTCATTGAAGTCATAAATCACCGGATACACCGGCGGATTCAGGTTATAGCTGAAGTCCAGACGAACCGGCCCCACCGGCGTCTTGTACCGCACGCCCACTCCCACGTCATGCGAAAAATAATTGAAATCGCAAGTGCCAATGCTGCCCGACACATTCGAGCACGTCGCCCGATTCGGCTGATTGAAACGCAGAAAACTCGGAAACATCTGCGACGCATTCTGAAACACATTCCCCATATCGTGAAAAAGCACAAAGTACACACTGTTGCCCACCAGCGGCAGCGTTGGCGCAGGCATCCGAAGCTCAAGCGTATTCACAAACGCCGCCGTACCGCCCACCGGAAACCCTGTCTGTAAGTCCCTCGGCCCTGCACCATTAATAGGAAAGCCGCGAAGCGAGTTGGCGCCTCCCGCATACAACCGCTCCGGCAATGGCACCGCAATACAACTGGGGTTTGTATCCAGCAGGTTATTGCCGTTTGGATCTGGATTCAGACAGGCATCGTTCCCCGCATTCGGATTCGGCCCCCACGACTGCTCAAACCCAATCCGAGTGCTCCGCGCGAACACATACTTCAGTTTGCCAAACTGATAGTAGGTCGAATTCGTTCCATCAATCTTCCAGAAGTTCGTCTCTGAACCGAACTTCGACGAGGCAACAAACGCCTGCAACGTCGTGTATTGGCCCTTCACAGCATCCAGCGGCGACGGCGACCGGGTGTCATGAAACCACGTCAATCCCGGGCCTCCTACACGCACCGGTTGCGACAGCAGCGGAATCAAGTCCGCCGAAACCTGCAGACTGTTCGGATCGACCGCCACGCGCCGGTACAGAAAGTCATAGATAAACGTATCCCTTCGCCTCCACCTCTGCGTGATGCGAAAGTCGCCCTGCAGCGTCGACGACGCAAACGTCGAAATGTCCCGAATGTTCGAATACCCGCCCGAAATCGCCGCCGAGAGGTTCTTCCTCCCATAAAGATTTGGATTCTGCAGCGTCAGAATCGCAATCTGCTGCAGCAAACCATAAGACGAGTGCAGTGTCAGCGAGTCTTGCGTTCCCCACAGATTAATCCGCGATACATCCAGCGACACCCGCGGGCTCACTCCCGCCCTCCCTTCCTGCGTAAGCTGGTTGCACGGGTTCAGCATCAACTGTATGCACGAAGCCTCCGAGATCATGCCTGTCTGCGGCGTCCCTGTCTGAGCCTCCAGGCCAAACCCATACGTCACATTCCACCGCTTCGCCTCCGTCAGTTGCAGCAGTACATTCTTTTCCGGAGCATCGCCCGTAGGATTCTGCACCGCCGCCACCACTTCGTTGAACAACGCGATGTTGTACAAATTCCGCTGCGTCTCCAGCAACGCCGTCTGGTCCAGCGGATCGCCCGGATGCACAAGAATCTGAGACCCCACCACCTTCGGTTTGGTCTTGTCGATCCCCGACAGAAGCACCCGGTTGACGAACACCTGCTGTCCCTCCGTCACATTCAAAGACACATTCGTCGTCGTCGAACCCGCCTCCATCTTCGCCTCCTGGATCTCGACCTTTGCCTGATCGAAGCCGTGGCTCAGGTAGTACTGCACCACCGTATCCCGGTCGCCCGAAAGCGTCACCAGAGAAAATGGCTGACCCGGCTGCGCGTTCATCAATCCCTTCAACTCGTGCAGCCGGCTCGGGTCCACCCCGTTCAACGCCACCGTGCCAAACTTCTGCTGCGGTCCCTCGACGATCGTGTACGTCACCGCAATCTCCCCCACCTTCAACGGTTTTCCATCAGGAGAATTAGGAAGATCCTTCACGTCCGTCGTCACCTTAGCCTGGTCGAATCCGTTCTCGCGATACAACGCTTGGATCGCCGACACATCGGCTGACACCAGCGCCGGACTATATCGTCCGCTTCTCTGGTACGCGTTCCCTTTCGTCACCCGCATCCGCTCTCGCAGCAGATCATCTGTGAAATATTTGTTCCCCTTCAGGTCCACCGCGATCACCCTATGTTTCTCTCCGCGGTCCACCGCGAACACAACGCTCTCCGCAGCAGTATCCTCCCCTTTCACCTGCACCTCGACCTTCGAATCGAAGTACCCCTGCTGCAACTCGTAGTCTCGAATATTGAAGACCCCTTCGTTCAGCAGGTCGTTGTCGATCGTCCCCTCTTCATAGATCGGAACCAGCTCCCGCAGCCGGCTCTTCGAGATCTTCGTGCCCTCCACCGACACTTTAACCTCAGGCCCCTGGTTCGCATGAAACTCGTAGTCCACCTGTTTGCGCGTCTTGTCGTACGTCTGCTTCTGCAGCGTCACCGTCGCTTCCAGGCGATCCTTCTTCTGGTAAACCTTTCGCAACCGGTCCAGCGCATTGCTCGTCGTGTCCCGCGAAACTCTATTGCCTTCCTTCAGCTTTCCCTTCTTCTGAAACTCCTCCAGCGTAATCCCCGGATCCGTGCCCACCAGCGTTACCTTCCCCACCTTCGCCTGCAGCCCAATTGCAACCGTATACGTTACATTCACCTGGCTGCCGATCTCATCCACCTGCGACTTCGATGACACCGTCGACTCGTAGAACCCCTGCTCCTGCAGAATCGACTTGATCCCCTCCGCACCCGACGGTATCTGCGCTTCGTTGAATGCCGTCCCTGGCGAAAGCTTCGTTGCAAACTCCAGCAGCGACGCCAGCCGGTCGTTCCTCACTCCATCAATCCTCACCCGCCCCACGTAATACCGCACCACGCCGGTGTAGATCAGCGTCACCGCATCGCCTTGACGCACCCCGCGCACCGAAATATCCCGATACCGCCCACTCGCAAACAGACGCCGCAGACTCGCCCGCACCTGCTCCGGATCGAGCGGCGTCCCCACCTTCTGCGGCAACTCCTTCGGCAGCATATCCGTCGCGTCAAACGTTACGCCTTCAAACTGAATCTGATCGACTCGCAGGCCCTTCCAATCCCACACCGACGTCGTCAGCGCCGCCACATCCTGCGCGCCGCCGGTCTTGGCCTCCCCTGCAGCAGTCGATTGCAACATGGAGAACTCCGCCCCGTCAGGCACCTGCCCACCCGCCACACACACACCCATCAATAATCCAACCCACACTGACGCCACGACACGCCAGCACCTTAACTTCGGTGAACTCCGCGCGCGACCTCGTTGCATCAGACCCAAAAAACCACCATTATTCCTTTTTCAGTTGCTTGTGAGTGAGGAGCCCTGCAAATCATGCACAATGCGCGGCGAATAGACGCACATCCAAAGCCGGCACGCCTCCCGTAGACCGTTTAAGCCTGTAGGATGCCCAAAACCACCGTCAGTTCGACGGGTTTCCCTGCACATCCGTCCCTTCCCTATACTACGAAAGAGCGGCGCCTTTTGGCGTATCTCTCCATCATGCCCAACCAGCCGACCCTATCCACCGAAGAGCTACCGCCCGGCACCCAGATCAACACCCCCGCCCCCGCGTCCGTCCCAGTCGACAATACCGATCGCGACATGGAACAAGACCGTTACTCCCGTCAGATCCTCTTCCCCGGCATCGGCTCCAACGGCCAGCATCTCCTCGCCTCCGCTCACGTCGCCATCATCGGCGTTGGAGCCACTGGCGCAGCCACCACGTCTCTCCTCGCCCGCGCCGGCGTCGGAACCCTCACCCTCATCGACCGCGACTTCGTCGAACCCTCCAACCTCCAGCGCCAGGTCCTCTTCGACGAGGCCGACGCCCGCGAATCCCTCCCCAA
>Ga0206911_1147_pt1 | contig 15367 bp, 13 predicted proteins | sample Alteio_BWOrgHeat_74_FD_152956 | JGI IMG/M metagenome (GOLD analysis project Ga0206911, IMG submission 152956) | Enriched cells from forest soil in Barre Woods Harvard Forest LTER site, Petersham, Massachusetts, United States -... | ecosystem: Environmental > Terrestrial > Soil > Temperate forest >...
AAGGATTGCAGCGGGTTGCGGTTTGCTGGTGTGTCTGGGGGTAGCCGCTGCTGCGTTCCTGATGGCGCAGAGTTTTCTGCTTCATGATGACCGGTTCGTGATTCAGTCTTCGTCTTCGCTTGAATTTGAAGGGAATGCGCATGTAACGCGAGCGCAGTTGCTGGGGATTTTTGGGGCGGATGTGGAGCGGAATATTTTTACGGTGTCGCTGAGTGAACGGCGGGCGGAGCTCGAGCGGCTGCCGTGGGTGGCGAATGCGACGGTGATGCGCTTGCTGCCAAACCGGATGCGGGTGTCGATTGTAGAGAGGACGCCGGTGGCGTTTGTGCGGCAGGGGAGCCATATCGGGTTGGTGGATGCGAATGGGGTGTTGCTGGATATGCCGGTGGATGCGAAGGCGAGTGTGCACTACTCGTTTCCGGTCGTGACGGGGATTTCGGCGGGGGATCCGGTGTCGACGCGTGCGGCGCGGATGAAGATATTTGAGCGGTTTACGTCGGAGCTGGATGGCTCGGGCGAGAAGATATCCGAGCAGCTGAGTGAGGTCGATCTTTCGAATCCGGAGGATGTGAAGGCGATGATTCCGGATCACTCGACGGAGATACTGGTGCACTTTGGCGAGGAGAATTTTCTGGACCGGTATCGGCGGTTCAAGGAGCATCTGCCGGAGTGGCGGACGGTTTATCCAAAGCTGTCGTCGGTGGATATGAGGTATGAGCGGCAGGTGGTGCTGGAGATGCAGCCGGGGTCGGTAGTTCCGATCTCTCCGTCTGCTGGTGCGGTTGCACCGGCAGTTGATGCGAATGCTGCGGGTGGGAAGGCGACAGATGTTGATAAGGCGGTTGCGAAGCCGAGTGTGAAACCTGCTGCTGCACCGCCTGCAAAGTCGAGTGTCAAGCCCAAGGACAAGGTTGTGACGAAGAGCGTTGCCAAGAAGCCGGTCGCGGTGACAACGCATGGAACTGCGACGAAGCCGCCGGCGCATGTGGTCGCGCAAAGCGAGGTCGCCTTTGATGTACCGTCGAAGAAGAGTGACCCGAAGAAAACACAGGCGGCGGCGAAGCCTCATGCGGGAGTGATAAAGCCTGCAGCAGCCACGACGCAAAATCATTCTACCCAGGTGGTTCATCCATGAATCAGAAGCAGGACAATCTGATCACCGTGCTTGACGCAGGCAGTACGAAGAGCTGCGTGCTGGTGGCGGAGTTGCAGGACGGCGTGCTGCGGTATCGCGGGCACGGGATTGAACCGTCGCGTGGGATGCGAAAGGGCTTGATTGCGGAGCTGGGTCCGGCTGCCGAGGCGATCAATCGTGCGGCGCTGACTGCGGAGCGAATGGCGAAGCTTGGGATTGAGACGGCCGTGGTGGGGATCGGCGGGACGCATGTGCGCGGAATCAATTCGCGGGGCGGTATCAGCATGGGTAGCCGGATGCGAGAGATTACGCGGGAGGAAGTAAAGGCTGCGGTGGATCGTGCGCGGAGTGTGGCGCTGCCTCCGGATCGCGAGGTGCTGCATTTGTTGCCGCAGGAGTTCATCCTTGATGACCAGGCGGGGATTCATGATCCGGTGGGGATGGTGGGGAACAAGCTTGAGGTGAATCTGCATCTGTCGACTTGCTCGGGTGGCGTGGCGCAGAGCGTGATTACGTGCGCGAACAGGGCGGGGCTTGAAGTGACGGACACGGTGTATGAGGGGATTGCCGCAGCTGAGGCGGTGTTGAGCGCGGATGAGCGTGAGTTGGGTGTTTGTATGGCGGACATCGGCTCGAGCACGACGGAACTGGCAGTGTTTTTTGAGGGATCGATTGCGCACACGGCAGTGCTGCCGATTGGTGGAGACCACTTTACGAATGACCTCGCCGTTGGGCTGCATGTGACGGTGGAGGAAGCGGAGTATTTGAAGAAGACTTATGGGCACTGTGTGGTGACGGCGGTGCCGCAGTTGAACGAGATTGAGGTGGGCGGGAACCTTGCGATCTCGGGCGGGCAGCCAGCGCGGATGGTGCGGCAGAGATTTCTTGCCGAGATTCTGGAGCCTCGGGCGCGAGAGCTGTTTACGATGCTGCGGGACAATCTGCGCAACGGTGGAGTGTTGGAGGCGCTGGGCGCGGGATGTGTTTTGACGGGCGGCGGCGCGACGATGGCGGGGTTGCTCGATAACGCGGAGAGTTTGTTGCGGGTGCCGGCGCGCGTGGGTTATCCCGTGCCTCTATCGAGAATGCCTGCGGAGCTGGCTACGCCGGAGTTTGCAGTGGCGATTGGGATGCTGCTTTATACGCATCGCACTCAGGTGAGAAGGGCGAGTGAAGAACAGGGGCTGCGGGCGAAGTTGAAAGCGATCTTTGCGGGAAGCTTTTAGGGGCGCCGCGTTAGAGCTCATACAAAGAAGCTTTGAACTCTGGACCTGGACTGCTGATGGCGTATTCCAATCCTTCATCGTCATCGATTCCGCTGTGGGTGTAAAAGACCTTTCCTTCCGCGTCGATGAGGACGTAGAAAAGCATTTTTGTCAGGGATCAGATCCCGCCATTTGTTTCTTGCGTTCAATTACAGGAGCATTTTCTTCTTGACAGATTTTGTATTTAACAATATGGTTATTTAACCAATAGGTTTAATACGGGTATGACAGATCAAATTAGTTCGACGTTTTCAGCACTTGCCGATCCGACGCGCCGGGCGATTCTGGCACGGTTGGCGCTGGGGGAGACGTCGGTCACGGAGTTGGCGGCGCCGTTTGAGATGAGCATGCCTGCGATTTCGAGACACCTCAAGGTGCTCGAGAAGGCAGGGCTGATTGCGCGCGGACGCGAGGCGCAGTGGCGGCCGTGCAAGTTGAAGGCAGAACCACTCAAGCAAGCGGCGGATTGGCTAGACGAGTATCGGCGGTTCTGGGAGGAGAGTTTCGATCGTTTAGAGGAGTACTTGCGGACATTGCAAGAGAAGGAGAAAAAACATGCCAGGAAGAAGAAATAACGAAGAAGAGAGCGCGGCTGACCGGGAAATCGCTTTAACGCGGATCACATCAGCATTGACCTTGGTACTCGCAATTCTGTTCTGGGCCACTACTCCCTCGTCTGAGAATCGGTCGATCCGGTTTTCCATTCAAGGGAGTCTCGCTGGAGACGTTGCTTGCGCAGGAAGCGAAGGCGAATGCGTAGCGGAGACGGAGATGATCCAAGCATCCCAAGCCATGCCGCAGGAGTTCAATGTTCCGCACGCTATCCCATTGAAAGCGTGGACCGATCTGAAGCGAGTGTCGAGCGGCGGCGAGAGAGGCGTACCCGCTCCGCCGTTTGTGTTGATTGCGACATTTGCGAAGGAGGGCAAGGCGCAGCTAACGATGCGGATGGTTTTTGCGTCGACTGAGGACCCCAACCAGACCGCACGCGAGTAGGGCTCGATTTATCGGAACGTTTATCTGCGAAATCAAATGGAGGAATGCGATGAGTACAGCAACGGTGTCACCAAAGGTAGCTACGCATGAGTTGAACATTACGCGAGTGTTTGATGCGCCGCGTGAACTGGTGTGGAGGGTCTGGACGGATCCGGAGCATATGAAGAACTGGGCGGGGCCGCGACAGTTTTATGCGACGAATATTGAAAACGATCCGCACGCAGGCGGGAAGTGGCGGCTTCGTCTGCAGAGCGATGGATTCGATACAGGCGACGGCGTGTTGCGGAAAATTGATTTGTGGCAGGGCGGTGTGAATCGCGAAGTGGTCGAACCAAAGCGGCTGGTCTATACGTTCAAGTGGGATCAGAACCCTGGCTTGTCGGAGAATGTCGAGACTGTGGTTACGGTTACGTTTGAAGACAAAGGTGGAAAAACGTTGATGAACTTCCACCAGGCTTTTTTCGTAACTACTGGAGACCGCGATGGTCATGGGCGAGGCTGGAACAGCGCCTTCGACAAGTTGGAGGATTACCTGCGTGAGGTGAAGGAGAACCAGCATGGCGAACGGTAGAAGCGTAGTGGAGGAGGGGCTGCTGGAGATGAGCCCCACGCGCAGAGTTGCGGCGGCGCCGGATGTGGTGTTTCGGGCGTGGATCGATCCGAAGGAACTGGCGGAGTGGTGGGGACCGAAGGGATTCACGAATCCGGTGTGCTGGGCGGATGCGCGAGTGGGAGGGGCGATTCTCATTCACATGCAGGCGCCGGATGGTGTGGTGCATCTGATGACGGGAAGGTTTGTGCAAATTGATTGGCCGCATCGGCTGGTGTTTATTTCAGCAGCGATCGATGACCAGGGCAAACCGATGTTCGAGGTTCGAAATACGGTGACGTTTACACAAATTGCCAATGGGACAGAGATTGCGCTGGTTGCGGTAGTTACGAAGACGACTGCAGATGCACCTCGTCATCTGGCGGGCATGTCGCAGGGTTGGAGCCAGAGTCTGGACCGGCTTGTCGCGCTTGTTTGTGTGAACGCAGATCTGACGGGGCGGAGCTACGACGCCATGGCACTGGCGACGTCGGGGTCGACCTGAAGGATCGAGTCGGTGTGGGTTAGTTTGAGGACTTCGAGGACCTTGGGGCCGGGAGCGACGACACGCAGTTGTCCGCCGCGGACCTTCATGTTGCCGTAGAGGATCATGAGGGCGCCGAGGCCTGCGCTGTCGATGAACTCGATGGCGGAGAGATCGAGGATGAGTTTTTCGATGCCCTGGTCGGCAACGTCGGTGATCTTCGCTTCCATTTCGCGAAGGCGCATACCGAGGGTCATGCGTCCGGAGAGATGAAAGACGGCAGTGGTGGAATCGACGCGTTCGAGCTCCGCTTCGAGAATCATGTGGCAGGTTTCTCCTGTATGCCTGCAAGCATATCGCAGGTTGGGCGGGGGCCGGGGATCTTTGATGTGAGCTTGCGTTAGGCGATGGTCTTCATCTCGCTGGAGGTCCCGCCGGCTGCTGGAACGTAGCAGTTGCGGGTGTAGTCCATGACCATGCGATCGGCGTTGAAACGCCAGCCGAGGGTGCGGATGGTGCGCTTCATGCGTTTGATCCAGCCGCGGGGGAGGCCGTCTTTGTCGCGCTGGTAATAGAGCGGGATTAATTCTTCGTGGAGGACGCGGTAGAGGTCTTCGCCGTCGCGGGTGTCGTGAACGTCCATGTTGGAGTGAGTTCGGCCTTTGCCGATGGCGAAGCCGTTGAGTCCGTCGTAGGCCTCGGCCCACCAGCCGTCGAGGACTGAGAGGTTGAGGCCGCCGTTGAGGACAACTTTTTGTCCGCTGGTACCTGAGGCTTCGAGGGGGCGGCGGGGATTGTTGAGCCAGACGTCGATGCCCTGGACGAGGTGGCGGCCGACGTTGATGTCGTAGTCCTCGATGAAGACGAATTTGTTGGAGAACTCGGAGTCGCGCATCATCTGGGCGATTTGCTGGAGGACGAGCTTGCCTGGCTCGTCGAGTGGGTGGGCCTTGCCGGCGAAGACGAACTGCACGGGACGTTTGGGGTCGTTGACCATGGAGGCGAGTCGTTGGATGTCGGCGAGGAGGAGATTGGCGCGTTTGTAGGTGGCGAAACGGCGGGCGAAGCCGATGGTGAGGGCGTCGGAGGAGAAGAGTTTGCTGAGCTTGAGCAGAGTTTCGCGGGGTTCGTCGCGACGCTCGGCCTGCTCGACGGTGCGGCGGCGGATGAATTCGAGGAGATGGGATTTGAGGCTGAGGTGGGTTTCCCAGAGTTCGCCGTCGTCGACATTTTCGATGGACTCCCAGGTTGAAGCGGCACCGCTGTGGGCCTGCCATCCGACGCCAAGGTGGCGATCGTAGAGGCGACACATCTGCGGCGCCAGCCAGGAGGGGACGTGGACGCCGTTGGTGATGTGACCGATGGGGACTGCGTCTTCGTGCTTGCCGTGATAGAGCGGAGTCCACATCGCGCGCGAGACTTCGCCGTGGAGTGAAGAGACTGCGTTGGCACGACGGGAGAGCTTGAGGCCGAGCACGGTCATGCAGAACGACTCGTCATAATTGGAGGGATTCTCGCGACCGAAGGAGAGAAGTTTTTCCTGCGAGATGCCCAGCTCTTCGCGCAGAGGCCCGAGGTGCTCTTCGATGAGCGCGGGGCTGAAACGATCGTGGCCGGCAGGAACGGGAGTGTGAGTGGTGAAGACGACCTCGCGAGGGACACGGCTAGCGGCCTGGTCGAAGTTGATGCCCTCTTCCTGCATGCAGTTCCGAATGGCTTCAAAGACTGCGAAGCCACTGTGTCCTTCGTTGAGGTGGAGGACGCCGGGAGAGATGCCGAGGGCCTTGAGTGCGCGAAAGCCGCCGACCCCAAGGAGCAACTCCTGACGGATGCGGGTGCGGCCATCGCCGCCGTAGAGGCGTGAGGTGAGTTCAAGATCCTCAGGCGCGTTTCCGGGGACGTTGGAGTCGAGCAGGTAGAGGTCGCACCGGCCGACTTTGATCTGCCACACCTTGGCGCGGAGAAGGCCGTTGCGGGTTTGAATTTCGACGATGACACCTTCTCCGTTTTCTCCGATGGCTGGGTGCATGGGGAGCTGGGTGACATCGGTCTGAAGGTAGTCTTCGCGTTGCCATCCTTTTTCGTCGAGCCGCTGGAGAAAGTAGCCCTGACCGTAGAACAGGCCGATGCCGATGAGGGGAATGTCGAGGTCGGAGGCGCTCTTGATGTGGTCGCCGGCGAGGACGCCGAGGCCTCCGGAGTATATGGGGAGAGATTCGTGAAGACCGAACTCAGCGGAGAAGTAGGCGACGGGGTGGGGGCGAAGGACACCGGCGTTGGTTGCGCCCCAGGTGCGGTCGGCCTGGAGGTACTCCTGCTGGCGGCGATAGGCGTAGTTAATGCGGCCGTGCAACATGAGTTCCGCGGCGCGTCGCTCGATCTCGTCGAGCGGCATCTCGTTGAGGATTGAGACAGGGTTTTGATTGGTCTCACGGAATCTAGCTGGATTGAGGTCGTTAAAGAGGCTCACGCAGTCGTTGTCCCAGCTCCACCAGAGATTGCTGGCTAGGGCCCAGAGACGTTCCTGTGCGGGGGCGATGAAGCGGTCGAGGGTGCGGGCTTCGCTGACGACGGGTGCGACCTGGTTGGCTGCTTCGACGAGCATTCTGATCTCCGATTCGTGAAAGGTACGCGGCTCTTTGGTCTGGACGACCAGAACACCCTGAAGGATGCCGCGGTCGATGAGAGGGACGCCGAGGAAGGAGTGATAGGCGTCTTCGCCCGACTCCTTGAAGTATTTGAAACGGGGATGATTGGTTGCGTCGGAAACTGCGACGGGACGCACCTGTTCGGCGACAAGTCCTGCAAGGCCTTCGTTTAATCCGAGGCGGAGCGTGCCGATGCAGCGCGGATGGAGGCCCAGGGTTGCGGCGAGGACTAGATTTGAGCGGTCGGGTTCGAGGAGATAGGCGGAGCAGACGTCGGTCTTGAAGCGCGTCGCGATGAGGGCGACGACGTTCATGAGCGTGTCGACGGGCTTGCCGCCTTCTTCGGTGAGGTTGGTAATCTCGTCCAGGGTTAGAACGTAACCGGCGTCAAGTTCTTCGTATTGCTGGCTCATCGTATTCCCTCACCTTCAACGTGATCGGAGACGGTGTATAAGACAGCTGCGCTTTCTCCCAAGAGGAGTGAGCAGAGATGGGGCCCAAAGAGCTAGGTTGTAAATCTACGTGGCGACGAACATTCCGTTACAAGGAATAGGAAGAATTCAATGATATCGCCAATCGGCACGGAGAGGGTAAATCTGCCTGCGCGGGTTGTTTAGATATCGTCTTGAGCGGTGGAATTTCTCAGGCGAAGTGCTATTGGAAGGCGAAGATTTTCTTCCAGTCGTCTTTCATGCTGACGACCGTCCAGCCTTTGGCGTTGGCTTCGTCGAGTGCTTTGTCGAGTCTACCGACGGGAGAGTTGCGGTCGTAGGCGTACTCGCGCTGAGCATCGGTGTGGTGGACGAGGAGCATGAAACGGGGACCGGAGCCAGCAGCGGTCCACTCGAGCATCTGCTGGTCGCCGTCGGAGTTGCCGAAGGCGGCGATGGGACGCTGGCCGATGAATGTGTCGATTCCGACGGGCTTGCCGGGGCCGTCGTCGATGAAGCCGATCTGGGGCATTCGCATGATGACGGGTGTTCCGTTCTGTGCTTCAAGCTGCGTTTTCATCGTCGTGCCGACGACCTGGTCAGGTGGGATCCCGTAGGCCTTGTCGGTCCAGGGGCGCATGAATCCGACTTCGCCGCCCGAGACGATGAAGGTCTTGAAGCCGTTGGCGCGGAGGTAGGCGAGGAGTTCGACCATCGGCTGGTAGATGAGTTGCGTGTAGGGGTGGTCGAATTTTTTGTCGTGGGCGTAGGCGAGCCAATCGGAGACTGTCTGTTCGAACTGGTCATTGGTCATGCCGGTGCTGGTTGCGACGACGATTTGATAGAGGCCCTTTTCGCCGGTTGCCATAACGGCCTTCATGTCTCCTTCAAGAATGCCTTTGAAGGGCTGCTTTGATTTCCATTCGGGATGTTGGGGGGCTAACTGCTTGACGCGGTCGAAGGAGAAAACGAACTGTGTGTACATGGGATATTCGAGCCAGAGGGTGCCGTCATTGTCGAAGGTGGCGATGCGGCCGGCGACGGGAACGAAATCAGGACTGCCTTCTTTGGTGACCCGCTCGACGAAGGCGATGATGTTTTTCTTGGGTGCGGTGTCGTTCCAGGACGGTAGGGGATCTTTCGGAGCCTGTTGCGTGCTTTGATCCCGGCATCCCAGGGGAGACAGCAGAAGGACGAAGCTGAACAGGATAGTTCGGTAGAGGTTTCGGGTCAATGTTTCCCCTGTGTTCATTAGCTGTCTCCTTGTCCATGTTTTCATGCATCCATTGCACTAACTCTTTGGTTTTTGGGAAGCGTTTAATCATTTTGTTGACCGCAAGGAAATGTGACTCAACTGCCGGGAAACTGCTCGGCGTTCACTGCAGATACGGTAGTCGGCGGGTGGCCGCTCTAGAACTGTCAAAAGCTGCAGAGGATGAGGGAACTGGGCGGATGCCAACTGTTGGGGTATGGGGAGTTCGGAGTTGAACCATACGTGGTACTGGGCGTGGAAAACGAGGGTCGTGTATTGGGCGCTTCGATGGGAGAATTAAAAAACCTTCTAAGGAGCACTGAACAATGCCTAATCTGCCGAACGACGACCTCCGCATTCAATATCACGACGAGATACCGCAAGGCGCGCGAATCAAGGTGATCGGTGTGGGCGGTGGAGGCAACAATGCCGTGAATCGAATGATTGCGGCGAATGTGGTGGGGGTCGAGTTTATCGCGGCGAACACGGATGTGCAGGCGCTGCAGGTGTCGAATGCTCCGGTGAAGCTGCAGTTAGGAGTGAAGTTGACGAGCGGGCTGGGTGCGGGGGCGAATCCGGATGTGGGGCGACGGGCGGCGCTGGAGGATTCGGACAAGATTATTGAGGCGCTCGAAGGCGCGGATATGGTGTTTGTGACGGCTGGGCTGGGCGGCGGGACGGGTACGGGTGCCGCTCCGGTAATTGCGAGTTTGGCGAGCGAGATGGGTGCGTTGACGGTGGCGGTGGTGACCCGGCCATTTGCGTTTGAAGGCAAGCGGCGGATGATGCAGGCCGAGCGAGGTATGCAGGAACTGCTGGAGTCGGTCGATACGGTGATTGTGATTCCGAATGAGAAGCTGCTGGCAGTGGCGAAGGATGCTGGATTCTTTGAGAGCTTCCGGATAGCCGATGATGTGTTGCGGCAGGGCGTGCAGGGGATATCGGACATTATCACAATTCCTGGCGTGATCAATCGCGACTTCGCCGATGTGAAGACGACGATGGCAGGGATGGGTTATGCGGTGATGGGGACTGCGATGCGATCGGGCTCGAACCGTGCGGTGGAAGCAGCGATGGCTGCGATGGCTTCGCCACTGCTGGAGGCGGGAGCGATCGATGGTGCGCGGGGAATCCTGATCAACATTACGGGCTCGAGCAATTTGAAGCTGAGCGAGGTGAATGAGGCCTCGAGCATTATTCAAAATGCGGCGCATGAGGATGCCAACATTATTTTTGGTGCGGTACAGGATGAGTCGATGGGCGATGACGTAAAGATTACCGTGATTGCGACGGGCTTCAAGCAGCAGGAGATGCCGCTGAGGCGGGAGCGGATGCTGGCGGAGTCGACGCTGCCGACGGTGCGGTACGATGTGCCGATTCAGCCCCGCGTGACTCCGCGGCCGAGTCCGCGATTTGCGAGCGAGACGGAGCCGGAAGCGGTAAACGGGGTTGGTGGTGAGGAAAAGATTGTGGGGGCCGGGCATGGTGCGCCGCCGGAGTTGATTGCGGTGAAGGCCTCTGTGTTTGATGACGACTTTTTCCGACCCACATCGCCTCGGGAGGAGATGATTCTGGAGGAGGGCGGTCTGGGGGAACGGTTCGGGGAAGTGCCTCACTTTTCTGGGGCTGGGCACGTCCAAATGGAGGGAGTCCGGGTAACGGAAGAAGTTTTCCCACTGGAGGCGTCGGTGCGGACGCCGTCTTATGGGGGCGGCGTGGCGGCAGGGGTGAATCAAGCTGAATCGGACGAATTGGATATTCCGGCGTTTCTGCGACGCGGGAATTGATGGAAATATTGATGTTTGGTGACTTAGCACGAAAGTGGGACGGTGATATGGTTGTTTTTGTAGTTAGATAAGAGCTCTATTAAGTTGTATTTTGAATAGATGGCAGTTCAATTGCAATCAAATCCATAGAGGGAACGCCTGTGACGGGATTAATGAAGTTTTCTGGCGCTGTCCTCTTCGGCCTTGTGTTTTGTTCTGGGGCGGGAGCGAGCGGCACGACAAGTACGACCGGGAAGATGAAGCATCACTCTGCCGGGACGGCGCGTGTTGCGACTAAGTTGACGGCCAAGAGTGGCTCTTCGCGTACAAGTGTCAAGAGTGCGTCGGCTAAGAGAACGCACGCAACTGCGACTACGGTGGTGGCGCATGGGAGCAGTGGAGCGCATCCGGCATTTGCGGTGCGTCGGACGCGGTATCGGGAACATTTTTCTGCGAGCTCGTTTGCGGACAACCTAACGTTAGGTGATGTTGTTGAGGGTGAGGATCCGGTTGTTCGCGCGGCGGCTATCGAGGCGCTGGGTAATATGAATGGGACGGCGATTGCCATCGATCCTGCGACGGGGCGGATTCTGGCGATGGTGAATCAGAAGCTGGCGCTGTCCCGTGGAGCGGAGCCGTGCTCGACGATTAAGTTGACGGTGGCACTGGCTGCGCTGGAAGAGGGAATCGTTCGGAAGGACACTCCGGTGAACCTGGGTGGACGGTTTCACATGACGATGACAGACGCGCTGGCTCATTCGAACAATCTTTATTTTGAGACGCTGGGGCGCCAGTTGGGATTCGAGCGCGTGAAGCATTACGCGAATGAGTTTGGTCTTGGGGAGTTGGCTGGATATCAGATTGCGGGTGAGCAGTTGGGGACTTATCCGGATGAGGAACTGCCTGCGTCGATGGGTGGTGTTGGGAGGATGTGCTCGTTTGGGGAAAGCGTCTCGATGACCCCGCTGCAGTTGGGAGCGCTGGTTTCTGCGATTGCGAACGGGGGCACTCTTTACTACTTACAGCATCCGGAGACGTCGCTAGAGGTTGCTGCGTTCGAGCCGAAGGTGAAGCGGACGTTGGATATTGCGCCATTGATCCCGGAGATTTCGGTCGGGATGGAAGGTGCGGTGGAGTACGGAACGGCACGGTCGCTGCGAGCGAACTTCAGCCAGTTTCCGGTAATGGGGAAGACTGGTACCTGCTCGAATAATGGGACGCGGTTCGGGTGGTTTGGATCCTACGCGGATACGCCGAATGGACGGATTGTTACGGTGTTTTTCCTCGAAGGCGGACGACCTACGTTTGGACCTAAGGCGGCTGAGCTGACCGGAGAGTTCTATCGCGCGTTGTGGGACAAGAGCTACTTTCAGCCGAAGTCTACGACTGTTGCGGCTGACGTTGTGGGCAGCTCCTACTAGTGCGTAGTTGAGTCGGGGTCGTCTCGCTGGAGATCGACTTGTCTTTCTTATCTACCCTTGTCTGCACGGGGTAGAAAACCGGCGACTTCGAAAAATTGATTTCTTGCATCTGAGTGGCTTAAGGCGCGGAATTGTCCGGGTCGCGTTCGTGCGTTCGGACTTGCGTGAGCGTTGCTTCTTGGCATGTGCCGTGGAATCAAGTAGAAGGGAACCATGAAGATATTGACGGCGGAGGAGATGGGTGCCGTGGACCGGCACACGGCGGAGGAGTTCGGGGTCCCGCTTCAGTTGCTGATGGAACGTGCTGGGGGCGCCGTCGGGGCGTTTTGTCTGCGACAGTTCGGAGCGGCGTCGCGGGTGACGGTGCTTTGCGGGAAGGGGAATAACGGTGGGGACGGATTTGTTGCGGCGCGGGTTTTGGCTCAGGCGGGACGGACGGTTAACGTGGTGTTGCTGGGGCGGATGGATGAGGTGAAAGGTGATGCTGCGGAGGCTTTGGAGCGCCTTCGAAGTGAGGCTTCGGCTGTCCTCGTGAACGAAGCGGCAGATGAGGCGAGTTTGCAGACATACGTCCCGATGCTTCGGAGCGCGGATCTGTTGGTCGATGCTGTTGTGGGGACCGGATTCAAACCGCCGCTGCGCGGGCTTGCGATTTTGTTGAGGAACCTGGTGGAGAAGCTTATTGCGCCGGTTGTGGCTGTGGATCTGCCTTCGGGGTGGGATGCGAATTCGATGGAGCAGAATGCTGACGGGTCGTTTCGGGCGGATGCGGTGGTGACGTTTACCGCGCCAAAGATAGCGCATGTGTTTGGCCATCTCACGCGCAATGAAAATACGGGTGGCACGTTTGGGCCGGTGGTGGTTGCGGAGATTGGGTCGCCGGAGGGGGCGGTGGTTTCGACTGGCGGCTTGACGTGGGCGGGTGCCTCGAAAGCGGTGGCTGAGAACCCGCGGGATGTGAACTCGAATAAGGGTAAGTTTGGGCATGTCCTTGTAATTGGCGGCAGCTATGGGAAGGCTGGGGCACCGGGGATGGCGTCGCTCGCGTGTCTGCGGGCGGGCGCTGGGCTGGTGACGGCGGCGGTGCCGAAGAGCATTGTGGATACGGTGGCGGGGATTGCGCCGGAGTTGATGATGGTAGCGCTTGCGGAGGGGACGAAGGGCGCGGTTTCGTTCAAGAATCTGGACGGGGCGAAGCTGGATGCGCTGGTGAAACAGATTAGCGTAGTGGCCGTGGGGCCGGGTTTGTCGACGGAGGGCGATGCGCCTGCGTTTGCACGGCAGGTAGTGGAGAAGGTGACTGTGCCGGTAGTGGTCGATGCGGATGCTTTGAACGCCTTTGCTGGGAAGACGCACTTGTTGAACGGGAAGGGCCGGGTGCTGGTGTTGACTCCTCATCCGGGGGAGATGGCGCGGCTGGCAGGGCTGACGGTGAAGGAAGTTGAGGCAGACAGGATAGGGTTGGCACGGCGGTTCGCGACGGAGCATCAATTGACGCTGGTGTTGAAGGGATGGAGGACACTGGTGGCGCATCCGGATGGCTCGATTGCTGTGAACACGAGCGGGAATCCGGCGATGGCGAAGGGTGGCAGCGGAGATATCCTGACGGGGATTGTGGCAGGGATGCTGGCGCAGTTTCCGCGTGACGCTGCTCGAGCGGTAGAGGCGGCGGTGTACCTGCATGGGCTCGCGGGAGACTTTGCCACGCGGGCGATGGATGAGCATACCGTACTTGCAACCGATACGGTTACACATCTTTCGGATGCGTTTCGGTACCGCGTGACCGATGAGGATGGATTGACCTGGATATGCGGGTTGCGGGGATGAGGGAGAAACGGTTCAAGACGCGGAGTGAGGTGGGGACGCTGGCGATGGGCGAGAGGGTGGCCGAGATGCTGCTGCCTGCTCCTAAGCTGATTGTGTTGCGGGGAGAATTAGGCGCGGGGAAGACGACGCTGGTGAAGGGTATCGCGGCGGCATTGGGTGCGGCAGACGCTTCGGAAGTGACGAGTCCAACGTTTACGCTGGTGCATGAGTATGCGGGGACGAAGGTTCGGCTCTATCATCTCGACCTTTACAGGCTGGAGACGGAGCGGGAGTTGATGACATTGGGGCTGGACGAAATGGCGGATGAGCCGGATGCTCTGGTGCTGGTGGAGTGGGGGGAGAAGTTTCCGAGTGTGGTAGCGCGGGCGGATGGGGAGATCTTCATTGAGCATGCGGGTGGGGATGAACGGATGTTTCTGGTGCGGACGAAGGGATAGGGCAAGATGCTTGGAGGAATCTGAGAAGACCGGTAGGTTTAAGCCGATATTACCCAGAGGCGTCAATGATCATCTTGGATTTGGTTTCACAGGGACTGTTCTCTTCCGACATGAATGTCTTGCACGACGGGCTTTTATTGGCAAAGCTTCAGTTTTCGACTTGGCAAGAAAAAAGTTCGATTACTGGCAGCGGTCGGTTCTACACAGTTCGAAAAGATGGTATGTTGAGCGACCACTTTATGCTTCAGGAACAAGGACAGATTCTTTGCGACGCAACGATGAAGAGTTTGTGGGGTCGTACCGTGGAGTTAGATCATGACGATGTGCACTACCTGCTCAAATGGTCGGGCTGGGGTCGCAGAGTCAATATCTTTCGTGAGGAATTGGAATTTGGGTCAGTCTATGGAAAGGGATTTTTCGATCGGGACGCCCGAGCTGAGTTGTCGGAAGAGTTGGCTCTGCCTCTTGAGACATTCATGCTTTGGCTGGCAGTTTTGGGATGGAATCGTGACGCCGCCGCGGCGGGTTGATCATTTGCGCTTGGCGAAATCATTGGAGATGTGACGCTGAGGGTGAAGGAAGGGGTTATTTGCTGCGGCCGATGTAGCGGTAAATGGCGCACTCTTCGTCGCCGGTGGAGCCGTAGTCTTTTTGCTGGGCGATGGCGGCGAGGTCGGCTGCGTGGTCTTCCGGGGACATGGCTACGGGGCCGAGGAAGAGGCGGACGAAGGCTGGGTGCTGGTCAAGGATGGCGCGACATTCCGCGTTGACGTAGAGGAGGTCGAAGGCGGGTGGGGGAGAGCCGGCGCGTTTTGCGAAGCGGGCTTCGATTCGGCGGAGCAAGAGCTTGAGGACGGGGGCTTCGAAGGGGTGGAAGAGGAAGGCGAGGGTTGGGGTGCGGAGGAGATCGAAGGTGAGGGCGTCCTGTTCGAAGAGGCGGATGGGGGCGATGGTGTTGGCGGTGGGGTCGGTGGCGTGGGAGGAGAGCCAATGGTCGAGGTTGAGTTGGGCGGTGTCGGCGAGGGTGGGGTTGAGTTCGATGCCGATGACCTGGTGGAAGGGAAACTCGCTGGCGACAAACATGGCGCGGCCTTTGCCGGCACCGAAGTCGACGAA
>Ga0206911_1097_pt2 | contig 15110 bp, 17 predicted proteins | sample Alteio_BWOrgHeat_74_FD_152956 | JGI IMG/M metagenome (GOLD analysis project Ga0206911, IMG submission 152956) | Enriched cells from forest soil in Barre Woods Harvard Forest LTER site, Petersham, Massachusetts, United States -... | ecosystem: Environmental > Terrestrial > Soil > Temperate forest >...
GACTTGGACAGGTGGCACCTTTATCGAGGCCGGGGCGAATGACGGTCTGTCTGCGAACAACTCCTATTGGTTTGAACGCTTCCGAGGCTGGCGCGGTATCTTGGTCGAGCCTTCGCCTGCGGTCGCCGCCGAATGCCGGAAGAACCGACCCAAAGCCATGACCTTCAACTGCGCGCTGGTCGCCAGTGAAGAAACCAAAACCATCAAGATTGCGCCAGGGGGACTCAGGGGCTATGTGCCTGGCGCGTTTTCTGACCCTGAGCACGAGAAGTATCACCGGCAGGTAGCAGCCGCTGACCTTGGCGTGACCGGATTTGATGATGTCGAAGTACCGGCTCGAACCCTGTCCAGCATTATCGATGAATCCAAGGTGCGCGGGATCGACCTGTTATCCCTTGATGTCGAAGGGTACGAGCTTCAGGTGTTGAAGGGATTGGATGTCGAGAGGCACCGGCCCAAATACATCTGCATCGAAACGCGCGCGCCAGACGTAATCTGTGGTGCATTAGGTGGATATTACGAACCCGTAGAGCAGCTAGCGGAAAGCGATTGGCTTCTTCGCGATAAGTACGCAAATTAATTGATCGCTTCCCCCGGTTTTGGCTTGGTGCGTTCAATCTCCCCGATTGCCCACCATACGCTTTTCCAAAGCTCGTGATTGAAGGCGTCTCCCGCCTCCATCGCCGCATTGGACCGCTCTGTAGCCAAGCTAGAGGCCCGCTCCCCGTATTGCTTGATTAGCTGGTTCGCGGCGCGGTGGATCACCAAGCTATCCGGCATGATGGCAGGCTGAAGAACAAAGTCAGCATTCCACCATCCGGCAGTGTCGGCCACTCCAACGATGGAAATCACCAAGCCCCGGGCAACGGACCGCGGCAGGAACACCCTGACGAAGTTCCTTTGGTCTTCCCCGAAGGCGACGAGCATCCCTTCGTTCATCGCGGCGGTTGAAAGCGTAAAGACTGGAATCGCTCGGTCGTTATGGTCGGTGCTGTAGAGAGGAAGGGTGTCCTCCAGCGCCAGTCCAGCGGGCACTTGATCCCACCAGCCGTACTTTATGGCGGCTTCGTTGATGCCCATAAATAGTTCCCGGGCCACGATGCAGTTGAGGTTGAAGACCACGTATTGCCCGGCCTGAAACTGAAGCTGAAGCAGGATTCCCGTGAGAGACCCGTTCCATGCGACCGCAGAGACACTCGGGCTGGTCTTCAGGTCGTCCACCGTGGCGAGCGGCGGGGCGCGGTCCATCATTAGGCGGTGAAGCTCGTCCAGGTCCTTTTGGGTGTAGCCGGTGGTCATAAGTTCAATTCACCGGCAGCTTCAGAACTTGGTTCAGCCGTGCCATCACCACATCGTAGCGTTCGCTAAACAGGTGTGCGGGAATTTCAGAAAAGCCACCGGACTTCAAGTGCACGATAATCCCAATAGGCTTATAGCCACCAGCGTAGAGCCATTCAGCCGTCAACCGCGCGATGTTTTCCACGGGGATTTGGTACAGATAGGTCGTGAACTTGGTAGGCCAGCCGAACGGCACAAACACTAGCTTTCCATCGGTAAGCCAAACTGACCGGCCACGATGAAAAAGCAACGCCAACAAGATCGACAGGAAGAACAGAACGAAAATCGGCGAGAAGAAGATGAAAAACCAAGCTCCAATATCGCGGAGACCATCCTGCCGAATGATATTGATGCATGCCCCCACGATCAGGGCAATCAGCAGAAGAACCAGGATGGCCTTAGGCCAAGAGAAGCGGGCAATCACCATCGGCATCGTAGAAATTTCTGCTTTCTCAACAAGGATCAAAACAATCCGGTAGGATCGCTCACCACGGGCTTACCCCTAACGACGGTCCCCTTCTTGCCTTCCTTGGCCATCTTCCAGTTTACACCCTCAACGGTCTTCAAGCAGGCTTTCACCTCCTCAAGGCTTGCCCCCGTCTCGCCCAACCATACCGGCCAATCCTCAGGGGCCAGGAAGGCCGGCATCCTATCGGTGGGCAATCTTGCAATTAGCTCATTGGCGGCGACCGTGCAGAGGACTGCGGCGAACATGGGCATAGGTTCGTTAGGTATGTCGAACTTCCGCCATATGAAAGCGGCGGCAAGCGTCGTGTCTGGGGTGATGGTGTGCTGAATGGTAGGGCCTGGGACGTCCGGCGCTTCATTGAAGGTCTTCATTAGGACAATGCCACGTTGCCCATCCGCGAATGCTTGGGCGAAGGCTTTGGTGGTGTCCACAGTCTCAGATCGCGCATGGATCGGCTTTGGCCGGCGCCAATCTTTGGCGTCGGGGAAGCCCCAGCGCATCCGAACCACTCGGCGCTTACTGTCTACAATGTCCAAGACGATAACCGGCAATTCTCCAACCACCCGGTAGGTAACTTCGCGGTCATCTTCACCGCTGCCTAGCGGCTGGTTGAAGGTCACCACTTCGGCATAGCTGAACATGGCTGTGAACTTGCCGCACATGGGTTAAACCCCGCCGCCGTACACAAACAGATAAGGCAAAACAGCAAAAAGCGTCAGGCCCGACCCCACATTGCCGATCTGGTAGTATCGGGTCTGACTTACGAGAACTGAGGGGACCAGGGCAATGGCGAGCATGGCCAAGGGAAACGCGATGTAAAACATAACTTGCTCAAGACTGACATGCCCCATGCGTTGCTCAATATATTTTTCCCCATCGAACCCGATCCACACGAGGAACCCCCATATCAGAGCATTTGCCGTCGGCAAGATTAGGGGCCTGAACTTCACCTACGGCATCCCTTCGTCTTCTTCATATGGATCAGGATTGTCGTCCGTTAGGCTACACGTCCAGCAATAGTTGGCCTAGAGCCACCTTGGGTGCTGATCTGCGGGCAGGGCTAACGCGGGGCCTAAGTTTGCCGTAGGGGCGCTTAGGGTGGGCGGTCGGGCCAACATGGAGACGGCAAGCGTGGGCTATCGCCTGCCAATCCTTCGCGCCCTTGGTATCGCCACGCTTCTCGTACGTTGCGGCGTTCTCGTTTGCGATCCGCTCCGCATCGTTACCCCAAGCCTCCCACATGTCCTGGGCTGCTACCTCTAGGTTGAACCGCGCCATACCTGTTCCCTTTCATCAGCCTATGCCGTTCTCTTCCGGGTCGGGGTCATGCTCTTCCCGTTCAACTAGCTTCCCACCCACAGTCTTAAAGTCTCGATTGCTGTCGCGGGACCATTGCGCGCCACGCGTCACCGCAAGGTGGGGCGGCCCGCCATGCTGTCGTGCATACTTTTTAAGAAGGAAGTCAAAGCCCCACCACGCAATCTCTTGATGTGCCGCCTTCGCGTGTATTTTCACGAAGCTGTGGTCTGCGTTTAGCTCAACAAGAATGTCCAGGCAGTCAGCATCAATGCTCTTATCTGGTTCGGGTGGTGGCTTGGGGAATGGCTTTAGCGGGTATCTCTCAGCGAACAATCGCGGAGTCGGCGCATCGATCGGGAGCACCATGCCAAACCGGTCACCACAGCCTTTTCGGCAGTGCAGACGATTAGTCACTCGGCCATAGGGAAGCCAGCCGAATAGCCCTTCGATCACATAAGTAGCCGATGTCGTGCTGCGCCCGCAGGTCATGCAGTGGATTACACACCTTTCGGCGCGGATTGCAGGCGCTGGACATTGGGCGGGAGGCATGAGAACAATAGGAGAACAAATCCAACTTGGGTGTCAAGTCCCAGTGACAAAAACTCAGTGTTTTGTGAGGTGAGGGGACTTGCATAGAAGAAGATGGCCGCCAGCACGCTTCCCGGCGCGTTCAGGGCTGCTGCTGCAGGTCGTCCACATCACCGCATTGCAACTAGAAATGCACACCATGGGCGGCAGCGACGGTTTTTAGAAAATCGATGAGATTTTGCACACCTTCTGGACCGTGTTCTTTGATTACGGTGATCAGTGGCGGGATAGTCTCTTTAGCCACCATTGCGCCCGCCGTCGCTTGAAATGCTTTGCCAAAAGCGGAGTTCAACACGGTGTTGAAGGCTGCCTTTGTCAGGCGGCCTGCCCACGCGATTACACGTGCTATTGTGCGAAGGGCCGAAAGCAATGCGCTCCAAATTAGCCTGACGACCTCGAAGTCCGGCTGCGGCTGGCTGAGCAATGGCCGCAGGACCTTAAGGGCTTGGATGGCAGCGTCCAGCACCTCTACATCAACGTCGGGTGGCTCCACGCTGTCAGGCGGATTGTTGTGGCCCATAAGCCCGGTCGATTGCTGGGCGCGCAAGCCGACCAGGAATACCCTGACCGCCACCAATTCTTTTTGGGCCTGATCTATGCGGAATATCGCGTCGGGCCCGCCAATGTTCCAAATAGGATCGATGACATTGCCGGTGGCAGCAACCCGATCATTTTCCTCAGTGATCGACACGTTGCCCGCGATCCCGGTGGCCGAGACGCCTGTCAGTGGGACAGTCACATCGCCGGTAGTGGTGGGTCGATCTACCGTCGCGTCCGCACTATCTCGGGCTTCAAGGCTCTCTGAGACGCTTTCGTTGAAAACCCTTGGCCCGCGCGGCGGCGCTCTTAGCGGACGAGGGGTGATCGCCTGATCACCAAACAACCGGGGTTCTGTACCATCGCCTTGATTGACCAACGTGCTTAGGTCAACTTCCCCACCACGGTCCAACAACCAAGCCTTGTCATAAATGATCCGGCCGTCTGGCTTGGAAATCTCGATCCGCCCGATCCGCTCCCGGTCGTCGCGTTCCCATTCAGTGATCAGGAAGCCGCAAGGGGCGAGCAAAAGGACGTCTTCAGGAAACGGAGGCTGCCGGCTGCCGTAATCAGCGAAATAGCTCCGAACCTCGCCCAGCACCATCGCAATCGCGGCGGCATTGGCGAGCGGCGCGGCTCTAATAAGGACTGCCTTTTGTCTTGCCAAGAGCCAGCCTGACCGAAAGTTTCGCAGGGAAAGTATCGGCTGTCACCGGTTGCCTCCAGCGCCAAAGCAAGCCGCCCACAAGAGCGGTGCCCCGAACGGTGCCCCAGAAAAGCAAAACCCCGCCGAACTGGCAGGGCTCTCTCGTAAGTCGTTGGAAAAATGGTTCTCCGGGCAAATTTCGAACTTGCGGCCAACCGGTTAACAGCCGAATACCTGCGCTCCATAGGCGCAAAGATTCATTTTCATGGCTTCGGAACAAGAGGTGCCCGCCACCAGGCTTGGTGTCCCGCGCGGGCTGTCGGGGTTTTGCAGCTGGTGGCACTATCCGACTGATCCACCCCCGCCCGAAGGAGAGCCGGGCGGGCAACATGGCCGCAACTAAAATGGAAAGTCGGCATCTGGATCCTGTAGCAAATTTACGAGAGCCGCCTCCCAGCGCGCTGTCTCTTCGTGTCTGTTCCAATCGTCTTGTTCCGTGCATCCGAAAGTCATTGGTAGGCTGGCGGAACGCAGAAACCTGACGGCGTCTTGAACTTCCGGGGCATCACTCTTCCAGAAATCAATTCCGCGAATGATGGTGCGCAGCGCAAGCCGGTCGCGGATAAGCTCATCCTGAACTGCCTTCGCTTTGTCTAGTAAGCGGGTTAGCTCCGAAACAGCTACCGCCTGCGCGAGCGGGATCAGGCTTTTTTGCGCTCTACCGGTCCGATATTCGGCTTCCTCTAATTCTTTTTCGAATTGCTCCAGCACAACACCGGCGGCCTTCAGTGCATCCGTCGCCCTGGTTTCGCCTTCGCGCGCAACGCTAAGGCTATCGGGGCTCTCGTTCATTTGGCCGCTGCTGACATAATCGAGAGCCGCAGCTAATTGTTGCTCCGTGGCAAGTTTTATGGCGCCCTGGGCCTTCAGAAGGTCTTCGGTGCGATGTTCGACCGCTTTCCGCGCCTTTTCTGTCTTTTCACGGTGGGCTTCCTCATCACGCTTTGCGGCGTGATGAACAGAAATGGCAGCCGCCAGTGCTGCTCGCGGTTCATTCCTTCGCGCCGTAAGCGCGGTGGCGATTGCCTTCTTCCGTCGTTCCTTTGTCAAAACACAAACCGCATGCGGCGGGTGCTTGGGAAGCGGTCACCAAAATCTCGCAGTTTGGCGTCCATCGCGCCCGACGATGCTGTTCGGGGCACATCGTTGGCCATCTTGCTTAGGGTGGCAGCAAGAGACTTTAAATCGGTCGAAGACAAGCGTTCTCCAAATGCCTTAGCGATCTTTTCGATGTCTACCGCGTCGTCGTCACTCGGCGGAACAATGTCGCCGTTCGCTGCGTCGTACGCAAATCCGGCCCTGCGCCCCACATAAAAAACAATAGGCTGAGTGGCAGCGTGACGCGCATCTGTGTGAGGTAACATTTTGGATCCTTTCGGTGCTGGCAAAAACGTCATGCCTCTTCGGATGTTTTGTCGTAGGCATTGTTGCCGGCGCGGCACATCGATTCTGCCGTCGCCATAAGCCCCGCCATCGCAACCGGATCGTGTTCACCCCGTATCGGGCGCATGTCGGCAAGTGCACGTTGTAGGGCGTTCGTAATCGTGCAGAATTCGATTTGGTCGATTGGCGTGCCAGCAGCGAATTGTGCTTCCATGAATTCGGCAAAGACTGATAGCTGGGCAGCGCAACGGGCTAGATGAAATTGGCGTTCCGAGGGATGCCCTCCAATGTCTTTTAACAACTGCGCCAATATCTCCTTAAACCGCTTGTAGCGGCTGGACCGGCCATCTGTGATCCCGGGCGGGAAAATCGCTACCCCGTTCCCTTGGCGCGTTCTTCCTTGGGGCTTGGGTACGGCTAAGACTAAGCGGGTGTTGGTCATTGTGAGGTCATTCCCGGTCATATTCTGGGTCGGTCGGGCCCAATTCTCGCTCTGCGAGCAGATTTGGGCACTAAATTCCTGGGTTTGCGTCGGTTTGCGCGGGTTTCGTTTCAGCTTAGTAGAAGCGACAACGGCGAAATCACTCCGGAAAGGCGGCTCGGGCCAAAAAAAGCTGAGAGGCAAAAACGGGCGATCACAGCCGGGGAGGGGAGGGCGAAATTTCGCTTAGGACGCGCTGCAAGCGTCACCTGCGCTGGTTTGGATGGTGGCGCGGGTTCTCCTGCCCGGAGTAGAATTAGAAGCCCGGGGGATGCTCTCTTAGTGGGTAAAGTCGCAACCTGAACTTACAGGTTTAAGCTCGGTGCCGGTCGGGCCGGTCCGGGCGGTCCGGGCATCCTCTTTATTGGAGCTCCCGTTTATTCTCCTTTTCCCTTCCCCTTTATCCTTCCTCTTTTTTTGAAGTTTCGAAAAAAGTCCGGAATACCTCGGACCGCCCGGACCGCGCCGCCATTTCGGGGCATTTTACCCGGCCCGGCTACCCGGACCGGTCGGGCTCAGCCCGGCTCGCCCGGACCGGAGGGCGGGCATATCTTCAGAACGGCGCAGGCTTCAACCTCAATCCCCGAAAGACTGGCACGCGCTCGTCGCCCCTCCGTTCTTTGCTTGGCCTGATTGATGGGCAACTTGCGAGCAGGCCCTTGGAAAACGTCTCCTTGTTGCCATGCCAGTCCCGGTCCTCCGTCCGGCACCACTCTTTAAACCGGGAGTGTGCCTCGTCCTTTGTGACAACGCCGTCAGAGTCGATCTCGCATTCGTCTTCCACAAATGCCGCTATTGGCGAAGCTATTCGTGTAATCGAATCTTTCATCTCCGCCGAACTCGCTGGCTGGACGAATCGCCCGCATTCGCGCAGGGCCCTCCAGCCTGATATGGCCCAGTTCAATATTCCGGGAAGCTCTGACGCTAATTTTCTATCGAGGTCGCGGTCCTCTCGGCCTGCGAAAGTTTGATGCGATTGCAGTATGATAAAACGAGATAGGAGCGCGTTTGAGGGATCGTCCAACGTGGGTGGTTCGTTTGATAGGATTACAAAACGAACTTTCAGTTTCCCTTTCCAGTCTTCGAGGTGCTTACGCGATACGTTCATGGTGTCTTCGCCGCTGATCGACAATAAAGTTTCAGCGATAGCCGCCTTGTCCGTGTGCCTGCCGATTCTCATGTCCGAAACGAGCGCAAGCTGCTTTCCGATCATGCACTGTTTGCCAAAGGGGTTGCTCATGGAGCTGAAAGTGGGCGAACAGGTGTTGGTTGAGCCAAGAAGCCGTTCCAAAAGTCGCCCAAGCGTGCTCTTGCCGCCGCGCGGTGGGCCGACCAACAAAAAAATCTTCTGGTGGGACGTATCGGCAGTGAGCATGTAGCCGAACATCATCTGAAGCGTCGTGTGGGTCTCCTTCTCAGTGGCGTCAGGCCAGATTTCGTCGATTAACTGGAGAAATCGCTTCGGTGTAGGTGCATTAGCGTCATAGTCGAAATCCAGTGCGTTAAGCGTGAAGAATTGATCGGTATGTGGCGTCAGGGTTCCGGTCTCCAGATCCAAGATGCCATTGCGGACAACGAGCAATTTGTCTGGCACTGGCCGCGGGCCATCATCAAGCCAACAAGGCGGCAAGAACTTGTTTTTGTTGAAATGGATTTCGCCTTTCGCTGCATCCAGAATGTTATTGATAATACCGCTGGTTGCGGCCTGGAAGACCCTCCACACCTCAGCGCGGACCGCCTCATCTTCGCAAGTCCGGTAGGCGCCATTTTCATACGTCCACCACTCCCCATCATAGCGAATTAAACGCGACTTGCGCCGGTCCAGCCAAATCTTCGCCAACTTCATCGGGGTTGGCTTTTCCTCGTCGTGACCAGGGAGCATACCACCGCCCACGATGGTGCTCTGGCCGGTTGCTGTTTCCTGTCTGGCCCGATCAATTTGTCGCACGGCGTACTTGCGGAAATTATTTTGCGCCAAGACGTGAGCGGAGATACCGAAATCGCGATCTAGGATGATCGAAGCGATTTGGTCATCGGTACAACCTGCCCGCACCAGCTCACAGCACACCGCCCAACAGGCTTCCGACCTGCTTTGGTACCGCTCAGGCTCATCGGGATCGCCCCCTTGAACGATCAACATCTTAGTACGCGCGGTTACGCCTTCCGGAAGTGTGTCTAGAGAAATCTTTGGCAGGCTGTCCGGCAACATTACGGCTGGCCCAGAAGTGAAGAATTCGCGACAGGAGGACCGGCTGGGTTGGGCGAGCGTGAAAGCTGTAATCGGATAAACGCGGCCCCAGTCTGCTTCCACAACTGAAGCGAGCGCGATCTTGCGCCCTTTCTTCAGTTTCTTTTCGGTGGGAACATTAAGCGTACCGGGAAGGCGCATGATGCGGCAGCAGTCGTGGCAGGCATCTGCCCCTAACAGGACTTCCAACTGAATATTGTATGCTTCCAGCTCTTTCGCCCAGACTTCGTCCCCGTTGATTATCTGCGGTTCGGTGAGCTTCCAAAAACCCTGATACCCACCGCCGCTATCCACGATGACGGTCGGCGGTGTAACGAAGCCCCTTAGCAAACCTAGCGCGCGTTCACGTTCTTTTCGGTTGTGTTCATCGATATCGCCCCCGGGAGGCATTGGACGCGGATCAAGATCGACGTGAAACCAGTCCATCGATTTGACATCGGTCTTCGCTGCTTTCTTCCCAACTCCGGAGATATCTTTCATCAACGGATTGACGGTGAAATAGATGTTGTCTTTACCTAGACGCGGTTCGATCCACTTGCGAATTTCGTCTTCTTGGCCAGGTCTAAAAGTCTCGCTCGCGATCCCGCGCTGTTCCTGCGTGATTGCAGTTAACACCCATGGCCCCTCTGGTCGCCAGTGATGGAGAAAATCGATAGAAATGTCGGCATCGCCTTGCGGAACGACAGCCGCGTCAATTCTAACTGGTTGGGCAACGGGTCTAGAACCGGTATTATCTGTTTGCTGACTAAGCGCCGTCGTTTCGGGGATGGCCGGCATTTCCACTGCCGGTCCCCCATCCATTTTGTCGGTCATAGATCACGCCCCGACCTTACGGCGCTTGGACACGTGACGGGGGGAGGCCACGCTTGCTGCGCCAGCTTTCTTTGCTCTCTTAACCCGTGCTTCAGCCTCAAGCTCGATAAGCCTTGCTTCCGTGTCGCTAGGCCTTTCGCGCTCCTGGCGCCACGCCTTCTCTGCTTCGATGGAAATCCTGACCGCTTTTCCCAGCTTCATTTCGACGGGCGAGCAATTTGCCCGTTTCAATTTGAAATATGTTGTGGGAGAGATTGAGTTACGAAAACAAAATTCCTGGATCGAAAATGCTTGGCGATCCAATTCCATAAGCCGCTGTGACATGTACGCCTCCGTCAATACCGGAAGCCGTGGGCCCAATAAAAAAGCGCCCAACAACCTTCCGGTCGTTTGACGCCCTATTTGGGTTCTGCGTGGAGGTCTCTGTCCTCACGGAGCGCCACACTCGGGGCGTGTACGTGCGCTCTTTTCTGCGTTGTTATCTCCCCTTTATCCGGATTGAAAATATGTTTCAACCATTTTCCGTTGGCGGGAAACGCCCGCAAACTCAGACGTAGTTTACCCCGAGCTAAATTCCGGGAATTCACGCCGCCAATGTCCGCTTTGCGCCAATAGCGGACATTGGATGGCCTACCGCGCGCGAGCCTCTGAGAAGGTCCAGGGTCCCAGCCCTCTAGACAAAGTGGCGGGGGCCGCCGGAGAATAGCGCATAAGCTCCGCAGCCGAAGAAGGGATCGACCCATGAAAAAGCTTCTGCTTGCCTCCGCCTCTCTCGCACTAGCTGCCATTACGCCAGCCTCCGCACAGGGTGCCGGCCCACAGCCGCTCGGCCCGGGGCTCGGCCCCAACGGCGAACGCCCCGGAATACCCGCACCCCGCGTCAACCCCGCACCGACCATCGCCCCGGCACCCACCGCGGCTGAACTCGCCAATCGTCCGCCGCGCGCGCCCGGCATTTCCACCGCCGTGGCGATTGAAGGCGCTATCGAAGCCAATCGTGTCTGCCTGGGCAATACCTACAAAACCACGGCCATGATCGCTGACAGCGCCGGTGTTCCGATTGCGATGATTTCCAATGATGGCGCCGCCGCCGTGACCCAGCGCATTGCCATGACCAAGATTCAGGCGGCGATGAAATATCACATGACCAGCGGTGAAGTGGCGGAGAAGGCTAAGACCGATGCGGCACTAGCAGCCGAAATCAAGGCCAATCCGCTGATCGAAACTGCCCGCCAGGGCGCGGTCCCGATCATGAAGGGTTCCGAGACCATCGGCTATTTTGCCGTATCGGGGGCTCCGGGCGGCGACAAGGATGAAGTTTGCGTCCGCGCCGGCCTCGCCAAGATCCAGGCAAACGCACAACCCAATTAGATCACCACATAAGAATGTCCGCTTTGCGCCAAAAGCGGACATTCGGGTGCGGCTGGACGCGACTAGGCGAAGGATTGATTAGTTCCGCATTTTAAGCAGGTAACAATATCGGGTTTATTTGGGTAAAGCTGGATATGGGACGAAGCGTTAATGGGCCTCTTGCGGTCCGCCGTACCTTCCCAAGTCACATGCCCTGTGGTCGCGCAAACTCCGCATACAAGCTCGCTCAAATATTCCTTGGCCTCCTGTGTAGTCACTTTCGATCAGCGTTCGGTCTGCTTGCAACGACCGTCAATCGTGCGGTCCAGCGCAATCTCGCATCTATTGTTTCCTGCAAGGCGCTATCGCCAATACGAATTACTGCGGCGACGTTCGCAGCGCTACTTCTCTCACTCCAAACCATTACCGCTAAGCCAGCGGCGATCAAAACGATTGCTGAAACGCTGAGAACCACAACACGATCTGGGCCGATATTTAGGTCCGGCGGCATGGACTGTGCCGGTTCACTCATCTCTTGTGCAGATTCCATGGTTGGGGTTATCGCGCAATCGTTCGACGAGGAAGAGGCCGCTCGATGCGCCCCACCAAGCGATCTCTTTTCCAAACCTCAAGCTTATGGGTGGGGCTGCTCGCCTTGGCTTCGGCCATCGCGGCAGCGTCATCGCGGGCGACAATCCGCCGGACCAGAACAAGGGCATTTGCTTTATCGAGAAATCGAATTTCGAATGCTTCCACGGCGGCTCCTGATGCTTAAGGCGGGAGCGCGGGCAGCGTTCTAGGTGGATACCCCGGAAGTCTCTCAAGCGGTGGCAGGTGCCATCGACGCGTGGAACTTACCACATCAATTCGGATAAGGGGCTTTTCAAAATAGATATATAAACGCGGTAATCAGCACTTTCGCCTTCCAAAGCCGTATGGCGTGTAGCCGGTCGTACACTCCTAAGATGGCCCGGATGCTGCCTTAACGTCTTGGCTGAACGCCGCGCCTGGTCCCGCCAAGTGACGGTAACCATCCGCGATCTCTTGCCACTGGGCCTTTGTTACAGCATCCGGGACCGTAGCTGCCCAGATTTCCGCCTCTTCCGCTTTTCGCAAATACTCGCGAACTTGCTGGAGTGATGGCATCAGTTCCCCCGTATTCATAAGGGTAGGGAGCGCGCCTAAGGGCACATAGGTTGCATAACGTATGTTAAGAGTGACGATTTATTTGCAGTAAGGAGTCGCGCTCCGTAATTGTATCCCCTCGGTCTTAGTCGGTTGGCCCAAGAAATATGCCGACCACGCTCGCGTGTAATTTCCCGCGAAAGCTCGGCGCGTTCAGCTACATCGCGCTGGGCTTTTTTCTTAGCTGGATTCCCACAACCCAGTTCATTTTGTAATAGCGCTATCAATGTCCGCTTTGGGTCAGCAGTTGACGGGGCCGTTTAGCGCCAAAAGCGGACATTGTCTCAGTGACAGCGGTATCAGCAATTCCAAGTCTAATCTGCCACGCCGAGCTTCCGCGCCACGTAAGGTGTAAGCGGTGGGGCAATGACGAGAGTTAAAAGGATCACCCACATACCAACCTCGATGAGCCCACTCACAGGGGGTGCCATTTGGGCGACGGCGGTCACAAGTAAAACCGCTGGTATCGCACCCGTCTCACGAACAAACGATATAAAGAAGAGTTCCTGAACGCTGAGACCGCCCTGTTCTTTTCGTAAAAACCCATAGGCTCCAAGCACCAAGAATACCATGGCCGGGCGTATGACGAACATGAAGATGAGCCCCACTGCGATGCCAACAGGGGCAAACGCAATAAGCGCATGAACATCAACGAGGGCACCCACCAAAAGAAAAATGATGGGCTTCGCCGCTCCATCGATCACTTGGGCGAAGAAGCGCTCTATGCCCTCCATGTGCTCCTCTCCATGAAAGAGAAGCCCCGCGAGAAACGCTGCAAGAAAGCCACTTCCTCCGAATGCCACGGCAGCCGCGAATGACATCAGCGGCACGGCAAGAAAGTAGAATTGATCCGCGCCGTAGTGCGGAGGGTACCTCCGCTTGTTGTGGTTCAAAAACCACAATAGACAAAAGCCGAGGAGCCCGAACAAAGCGCCGAAGCCAACCTGCTCCATCAGGAAGTGGAAAGTCGCAGATGTCGCCAGACTTTCGTAAGCTGCCACAATGGTCAGTCCGACAAGGGGCAACTTCAGGAATACTGATGTTAAGAGCGTTCCGACGACATCGTTAAGCGCGCTTTCCGCCACGACAATGTCCTTAGTATCACGCCGCCGGAACCGCACATTTTGAAGGACAGGAATGATAGCGGCGGGGTCGGTCGACGCGAGGATCGCGCCCAGCACGATGACGACCGGTAATCCAATAGGCAAACCGGATGTGCTGGCGATACCTCCCGCAACCAGCGAGAAGGCGAAGCCGGTGAGCAGCACGCCCGGAAATGCGAGCAGCGCGATTTTGAAGAACAGCCGTCCAAAGTCGCGCAATGGCATCTCAAGGCCGCCGCCGAACAGAATGACCGCCGCGCTTCCGGTTACTAGCGACGCCAGCACCGTGGAGTTGCCGACGATAGGTGCGAAAAGGCGGTGTCCCGCAATACCGAACGCGATGGCTACGACGAAGGAAGGCAGTGGGGTTCCCAGGGTTGCGTAACAACTCACGAAGCCGCAAAGGGCAAATAGCGAAAAAGCCGCCAACACGGGCGCTGTGTGGGCATCGTCCAAGGACGCCAGCCGGTCCAAGATTTGATCGCCATAGCCATACGATATGGCGGCGAAGATGCCGATCCCCAGTACCAGCCAAGAATAAGGCACAAATGCGGACACGCTGGCCAGGCGCGTTGGGTTACCGGTCCTGCGACCTGTTTTTGACACCGCGCACCTTCGACAATCGCCCCAGTGTCACCCTGATTTATACGTCGTGCTAGCGCAAGTACTGACCGGCAGAGGTGCCGTGTGGTGGTACCGGTGGGTCTTTAAATAGGGAGGCTTATCCGCCGAGCAACCGATGGTATTCTGCTTCCGGGATGCCATAGCTGAGGTTTAGCAACGTGAACGGTCCCGTACCGTCTGAATTAAAAGTCCCCAACATGACTGCCCGCCTTGGGGTTCCAAGCCCCGACCCTGCAAATTCTTCTGGACAGCCCTAAAAAAACTTGCAGAAAATATCGTGTTAGGAAATGGAGGGCTCCATGCACGAATACGAAATTCGTGTGCTCTCAGCGGGGCACACAGCAATCATCCTTGAGGAAGTTCATCTCAGCGATCATGCGGCGGTTCGGTCGGCTAGAAAATTTGCTGGCGAACGGGCCTTCGAAGTTTGGCGCGGGCTGGACTGCATATACGAGACGCCCACCACGCGGGGGCCCGGAAACGGTAGTCCGTCGCCACAACCCTAGATTTGTGACCTTGGTGCAATCGCGCGCTGGGAATATTCGGCCAGTGTGAAGTCACTGAACGGTGGAAACTTTGGGGCATCAGAAGGAAATACCTCATTGCGTTGCTACTTTATGAAAGACGGCCATATTGCGGCTGTTGAATTTCTCAAAGCGACCGACGATCAGGCGCGCCTTGATGAAGCTCGCAAATTATTCGAGAAGACAGGTCGCCCGCGCGGCGCCGACGGCTTCGAGGTTTGGGACGGAGCCCAGTTTATTGCCCGCTTCCCTGAACAGCAAACATAGCCCTAGGTCAGATTGCAACGGTGCCCGAAACTCCCCACAAACGGGCACCTTCAAAGATATTAAAGGTGTTCTTAAGCTCGGATGGGAATGTCCGCTTTGGGTCAAAAGCGGACATTGGCGGCGCATACCCGCCGATTTGATGGAGATCGACTTTCACGCTGCAATTGACGTCACCTTCTTATCTGCCTCAAACCC
>Ga0206911_1151_pt1 | contig 14961 bp, 15 predicted proteins | sample Alteio_BWOrgHeat_74_FD_152956 | JGI IMG/M metagenome (GOLD analysis project Ga0206911, IMG submission 152956) | Enriched cells from forest soil in Barre Woods Harvard Forest LTER site, Petersham, Massachusetts, United States -... | ecosystem: Environmental > Terrestrial > Soil > Temperate forest >...
TTTGTCTTGCCTGTTCATTGTGAGTCATTTTTTTGTGGATTACGTTTTGGCGATTCCGGATTGGTCGGTTGAAGATTTCATCAAAACCCACCAAAAGTTTCTTAAAGGCCAATATTTTTATAAAATTTTTCAGGCGATGCGCGGATGAGCGAAAAACCAAAGTTTCGAATTTCGGCACGGTTTAAGGAAATTTTTGAGGTCTTACAGATCGCGAAAAAAAGTAAAAAAAATTTCCTCTGGCGGACCGAAAAGCGCGATATGATCCCGATCTTAATTCATCAGATCAATCCCGAGGAAAATACGGTTGAGGCTTCGATCGAATCAGACGCTCGTATGCCCTTTAAGTTGAAGGATGAGCTTTATATTAAACTTGATGTCAGGGATTCTGCGTTCAAAACTAAAATTCAATCGATAGAAGATCACCGTCTCACGCTCGAGTTCCCGGATGAAATGGTACTTTCTGAAAAAAGACGCGAGCCTCGTTTTTATTTTCAGCCTGCAGATGAAAAAGTAGTTCATTTGAAGCACGTGAGAGAAATTGTGGCCTCGGTTGCCGACATTTGCCAAACCGGGTTCGCGCTTATTTTTGGTCCCGATCAAAAAACGAGCCTCAAGGTTAAAGATCGAGTGATTCTGGAAGCGATTGGCGATTATCCGATGAGCACTCCAATTACCGGTGAAGTGGTTTTCAAGATGACCGGGTCTCACGGCACGAAAGTTGGGATTCATTTGGATCGAAAGATTCCGAAGACGGCTTTTGAACGTTTCATCGTTCGTGATCAATTTTTTGATATTTCTGACGAGCAGATTGTTCGCGACAAGGCTTTTCGTAAATTAGTGGGTCAGCAAAAAACACAGGCCTATAAGATCCTCCGTTCAAAAAAGAAGTTTCAGAATCTTTTTTTTCAACTCGGATTAAAACAACCCGAGTATCAATACCTCATGGAGCATATTCACTTATTATGTGAAGTGATGTGCGGTCTTGGCATTACGCTCGGGTGGGTTACTGAGGTAACCATGGATAAATTGATTTACATTGCCTACCTGCATGATGCCCGGTATTTCAGTTTGCCAAAATTGGCAAAGATTCCGAGTTTAAAAGAATTCGAGAAAATCAAACAAGACCTCACCGAAGACGAACAAGAACAGTATCTGGAAGGCCCAAAGTTTGCTGCCGATCTTGCCCTTCAAAACGTTGGTTCCGACATTGGGAAAATTTTGATCCAACAAAAGGAACTGCCCAATGGAAGTGGTTTTCCGTCCGGGATCACGGCCTCCCAATTGCAGCCATTGTCGTGCTTATTTATCACGAGTCATTTTTTCGTGGATTACGTTTTAGCTACACCGGATTGGTCAGTGGATGATTTCATAAAAACCAATCAGAAATTGCTGAAGGGCCAACATTTTACTAAAATATTTAGGGCCATGCTCGCCTAAAAAGGTATCCGATAACTTTTGTATGCTCGGTGCACCACTAAAAGTTATCGGATACCTTTTAGAAGGTTTTGTGAGGCAAGCTCTCGATTCGGCCCGCCTGAGTGATTTCCAGATAATCGAGCTTACGTTGTAGTTCCTTGATATTGATTGCGCCGGCGTAGGTGAGTCCGGAGCGTAAGCCCCCGATGATATCGGCCATGATCGCATCTTCATCTTCACGGTATTTCACTTCGGTTTGAACACCCTCTGCAGTTTTCCAACTCGGCATATCGCCGATGAAGCTTTCTTGGGCTTCTTTCGAGGCCATCCCACGATAGAGTTTTATTTTTCGTTCAGTACCATCCGAGTTTTTACGAGTGATCACCGCACCCGGAGTGGGGCGTGTGCCGGCGAGCATCCCACCGATCATTACAAAATCTGCTCCGAAGGCGAGCGCTTTCACGATGTCGCCTGGGGTTCGAATTCCACCATCAGCAACAATCGAGCGATCCGCGCGTGCACACATTTGCACTGAGGTAAGGGTAGGGACACCGAATCCGGTTTTGATTCGAGTGCTACAAACCGATCCACCACCAATTCCTACTTTCAAAATATCAGCACCACAGGAAGCGAGATAATCTGCGCCCGCATAAGTGGCGATATTTCCGGCCATGATGCAGCGGTCTCCGAGGAGGAGTCGAAGTTCTTTTAACATTTTTCCGATGTACTTTGCATGTGCGTGTGCCACATCGACACAAAAATAATTGGCGCCGGCATCACGAAGTGCGCTCGCACGTTCAAGTTCCGCAGTCGATGCTCCTACAGAAACAAAAGTGGTACCGGAACATTTCTTAAATTCATTTACATTTTCTTCAATCGTCAGAAAGCGGTGGAGCACACCGATTCCACCTTTAGACGCCATGAAATTTGCCATTTCGGAACCTGTGACCGTATCCATGTTGGCACTCATCACCGGTAATTCGAGTTTGAGTTTACCCAATCGATCAGTAACTTCGGTACTCACCATTTTTCTTGATTCGTAATGGTTGTAAGAGGGTACGAGTAAAATATCATCAAAAGTGAACGCGTGATTTGCCATGTTTCAAATCGTACTATGGGTTCCGGTAACTTTTGTATGCTCGGTGCGTAAGTGTCAAAATAGGCCAAAAATTGCAGCTATTTTTTCTGATTCACTTCCGACCAATTTTGCGGGTCCACGTAGCTGCTTGCTTTTCGGTAGCGGAAAGCAACTCGAACGAAGAGGCTGATGTCTTTATTACCTTCAATTTTATCTGGAGGAAGTAAATCAAGTTGACGAAATACGAGTTCACTTGGATCTTTGGTTCCATCTTTTCCGCCTGGATCAAGCTTGCCCATGAGGCCGCCCATCATTTTACTGAAGTCGAGATCTCCGCCGCCTGCGGCGCCCGCACCGCCACCGGATTTGGTGTAGCCGGAGGGAATGTAGGTATCGAAACCAGAATCTTTGGCTAACTTTTCTCCGCCTTTTACGACTCCCGCGACGAAAGCGGGGTTCATTCCAAGGCCCGAAGCAACATAATTTGGAATATCACCAGCATCGCCTTTAAAGTTTTTCATGAAATCACCTAAATTTTGACCATGTAAAGCGGAACCGAGCATGTTGGTAAATCCTGAATTCGTTAACGCACTTAACTCTGGATTTTGTGTGGCCATACAATTCAAATAAGCTGCACCACCTGCGCCGTTTGAACAACTAGTAGAAGGGGTTGGCGTGGCTATGGCGCCTCCCGCGGGAGCTCCGGTAGGGTTGATGGGTTGAGCGGTTTGCTGAGTAAGACTAATTTGCCCAGGAGCAAGTCCGGTGACAGTAGTTTGTATTGTTTTACCTAGGGGTTCGGCAGCATCTAATAATTTTTCCGCCGTTTTCTTGGAAGCATCTTCCATGGCGTAGGATACTCCGGCTTCCGCACCTAAAATGACTGCGCCTTTTATACAGGGATCAATACTATTTATTTTCTTAGTTACGGTTCCCACTACTCCTGTGCCACCCGCTAAACCCAAAAAATTGATTACTGCTGGAGAGATGAGTAGGCTGAATGCTGAGAGGTAGGTTCCTAGTGCTAGTTGTGAATCGGTCGCCTGTTGGTAGTTTTTGGCGGCGGCTCCAATTACGAATCGACCTGTAATGTCTACAGCGAAACCAGCGGCTGAAGTTACGCTGTCAGTAATCCTACACGCGTTTTGCATGCCTTGGATTGCTGCATTTGCTTGTGCAACCGACACCTCTCCAGCAACGATATCCGCCACTCCCAATGGTATTGTGTAAATAGAGGCTAAAAGTGCGTCACCAGTACCTATTTCAGTGTAACCCGCAGTTCTAACACCTTTCTCTACTACGACAGCAATTTCAAGTCCGGTACAAGTCGCAGCACCCGCAGTGTAGAGTATTGCCTTAGCGATTTCCCAATCATGCGATTGTCTGGCTAAATCGGCTTGTTGACATTCACCAAGAAATTGAGGTTGAAGTTTTTGATACTGATCCATGTTCCCCAACGCGGTTCCACAAACGCGTGAAGTCCTTGCACCTAATGTTTCCGCATGCGCAACCCCTGGAGTCATCGGTATATAGACCAACGACAAAATCAGTGTCGACGACAAACAGTTTTTAAAAAAATCCTTCATTTTTTATCCCCCGATAAAATGAACTGATCACTCACGTGCCACATTTCAACCACATCTAATCTTAACCTTGATCACTGAACGATACCGAGCCATCGCCATTTTTCTTTTGAATTCGTTTTCCTACTTCAATGAAAATATTTTTGTCTCTTGGAATCACTGCCGCTTGATCATTAGCAGGGGTGCGATCATTGATATCGAGAGAAGGGCCGCCTTCTTTTTTGTCATCACCTTTAAGAAGGTTTTTCATCATATCGGCAAAGCCGCCATCCATTCCTACACCTGCGCCGCCAGCACCGCCGCCGCCTGGTCTAGAAAATTTCATCCCAGCATCGCCAACTTGATATTGTCCGCCGCCTTGGCCTTTTCCCGCAGGATCCGCTGATTTTTGGCCATCACCTTGATCTTTAGAGGCTGAAGTTCCACCACTGCCGCCGAGTCCGCCGCCTGGTCCGCCGGCTGGTGCTGCCGCAGAACCTGGAACGAAAGTTCCGGCCGCTGGTCCGTTCGCATTATTGTTTCCTAAATTTGGATTAAATCCTGAGCCTGCACCCGGAAGATCTCCATTTGCAGTGATCGGAGCAACGAGCCCGGTATCAGGAGTGCCGTTTGGATTCAGCGTTCCCATATTGTTTGGGCCTGTGTTTGTGGGAGGAGGGGCAAAGTATTGAGCAGGGTTGTTGCCCTGGTTTTGTGCTTGGTTATTTAAATATTTTGCAGTGTTCTCATCCGCAACCCCTTGCATGATTCCCATTCCTGCTTGTGCCGCTGTCATCCCAGCAACGATTTTTTCTTTCATCGCTTCGGAACCCTGGCGGTTAGCTTCAGCTTTTCCCGCAGCGGTATTTGCATCCACATTCTTTTTGTAATCAGCAGTGGTGTCATGTTTGCAAATTGAAATTGCCTCAGCTGAAGTGTAAGTATCGCAAGTGGTCATGTCGGCTCGATACTGAACATCTAATTGCTTGTTATCCGCCTTCCATTGTGCATTTACCGTTGCTACGGATTTAGTATGTTTTGCGCCACGATTAAATTGTTCTGCGGCACCTAATAATTGAACTCCACTTGCAACAAATTGCACGGTTGCAGCGGTTTTTGCAGTCGCCGCTTGGCCTTTGAGTGCGTCCGCATTCGTGGCATTCATTCCTTGAGCAGCGATTCCCGCTTGAACGGTTGCAGCTTTACTTCCAACCATTGCCGATCCCGCTCCTTGAGCAAGAGAGTTGATCACCGTGACTCCGCCGTTTACGGCTTCAGTAGTATCGCAACTTGCTCCGCCGTAAGTTCCGTTATCTCCGCAACCACCACCGTCTTTAGTTTTGCTTCCGGTGCCACCGCCATCTTTTGCATTTGCTTCCGCGCCGTAGTTTGAATCATATCTGCCGCCGCCGCCACCACTACCACCATTCGAATTTCCACCGCCCGATCCATTGCCAGGTTTGTAGTTTGGATCATCGGTGATCACAGTTGTTGTAGTGGAGTAGTAATGGCTACCGCCCGAATTATCGGAGTTCGGTGCATTGGGTACTTGAATCGTACCAACACCGTCAGCCCACGAATTCCCCCCGGAACTCAAAAGGCCCATGATCAAAACAAAAATCGGCAATTTATTAAAAACGGTCTTCATAGCGATCCCCCGAACTTTTTTTCACTCCCACCGTTGGAAGTGCCCTATATATAGGGTAGCGCGCCTGTTCTAATAAAAACAGACTTTTTTACTCAAGTATTGATTATATTCAATATCTTAGCGCTCCTTAACAATCTCATCGGTAAAATGGCCAAAAAGCTAAAATTTTGACGGAAATTAGCGAAAGGAGGGGCATTTATTCAATGAAATTCGTTTAATGAGTATTCAAATTGGCAATTGGTACGCTTTTTGGTACTATTGGAGTATGGCTTTACCGAAAATCAAAAAACCTTCCGATCTTAGAGAAAATCTATACACCACCTTGGAACAAGTGTGTGAGGGAGAGAAGTTTATTATTCCCACCAAAAATGGCGATGTGATTCTCATGAAAAAAGTGGAATACGAATTGCTTATTGATGAGCAGGAGCTTCTGAAAGACTTTGAAGAGCCAATTCATTTTAATGAACTCATTGAAGCGGAAACAGTTTTTAAAAATTTTGAGAAAAAGCACGGTTTAAACAGTGAAACACTATTGGTCAAAAAAAGCAGACAAAGATCTTGATCGAATTTACCGTTACGTTTGCGACCATTTTACGAAAGAAATTGCAATCAATGTGTACTACAAAATCAAATTGGAAACCTCTCGACTAGAGGCTTTTCCGGAGCTAGGACGTAAAATCGTCACCAAATTTCATTTGAGATATTTAGTAGTGGATGGAAACGTCATTACCTATGAAATCGTACTAGATGAGATTCCCAGAATCATCATCCGAGCCATCCGCCCCGGAAAAGTGATCACCACCTAAGCGGCAAGCCATGAGTTCGAGTACACCAATTTTGATCGAATAAATGAACGATGTCTCACAAAAGAGCGTATAACTCCTACATGTCTAAGCGCGGTTTTGTGTTTTTATCTCTCGGTGTTTCCGTTGTTGGTTTACTTCTTATTTTACAAGTTTGGGGCATTCCGCATTTGCTTCGCTCCCAATTGACCAAACAGGTTGAATCGAATTGCACCGTCTGCAAGCTTACCTTGGGTGAAATTCATTTTTCATTCATTCCTTCAACGATAGTTCTGAATGACATTCACCTCATGCATATTCAAGAGGGTTTAAATATTGATGCGCGGATGTCGCAGATAAAGGTAAAGTTACTTCCACTTTTTCTTTTCGCCCGTGAATTAGCGATTGAAGAAATTCAAGTGGAAAAGCCAATCGTGATCATTGACGAAGGCGATGTGAAGGGTTTTGTGCCACCTTCGCCAACTTCCGATTCTCAGTGGACCTTTAAAATTGAAAAAACTTTACTCGTGAACGGTAAATTTACCTATCGCCATGAACGTTATAATAAAACTGCCTCAGTATTGATTAGTGACATTAACGCCCAAGTGGATTTAATGGGTTCAACCGCCGAATTGCGAGAAAAAGAGGTTCATGGGCATGCCACCACGTTGATTGGTGAATCAGGTAGAGGGGATCTCACTGTAAATGCATTTCTATTTTCAAAAGAATGGAATGTAGACATCACTCTCGATTTGGTGGACCAAAACCTCGCAGACCTCAATACTTTTTTTATCCCTAATGATGAGATCAAGGTGCAGGGAATGCTTTCAAAAGGACAAAACAAAATTTCGATCCGTGGAGATTCTTTGAGTAGTTCGGTGAGTGCTGAGTATGAACATTTAGATGTGGATATGAAAGGCGGGGCACAACGCTCTGAGACCGGAGCATTCTTATCTAATTTGATGAGTGCATTTAAAATAGATGCGGGAAATGCGAATCGGAAAAAGGGCGATCAAATTCGCTCGATCCATGCAAAACTTCAAGACGGCGAACCTTTCATGGGATTCATTTTCAGAGGCATGAAGGAAGCTGCCATGAAGGTTGCAACCGATTAAAAAGCCAGAATCTTGGCATATTCTGTAGTGGTGAATTGATACAGCATGGTTGATGCGAACCGCAACACCTGGGTGGGGCATAACACACCCTAGCCATTGCATTAATTGATCAAATCCTGGTTTTACATACGGCACGGCCTTTGCGAAACTATTGGGTATGAAAACTCAAAATCTACCAACAACTTTCATTTATAAAGCGCCGCTCCTCGGAATGTTTTTAATATCGCTCAGTGCCTGCTCTTCTTCTCCCTCAGTAAAAGGTGATCGTGCCGAGCTATCCGGAAGCGCACCCGCGTGGATTTTGAAACCTGAAGCTTCTTACTCACCGGATCGTTATTTGGTTTCGGTGGGAAGTGGTTCTAATCGTGAAGCGGCAATTGAAGACGCGAAAAAATCGATGGCTGAAAGTTTTGTAGTGAAAGTGCAATCAGTCACACAGTCTCAGGCAAATTCAAATTTCAATCAAAGTACGAACGGATCAGCCTCGGGTGATTCGAAGCAAGATTTCCAGAAAAACATCACACTCAATACGGAGACCTACCTTCGCGGCGCAGAAGTAAAGGAAGTTTCAAATCAAGGAAATACCGTTTATGCGCTCCTAGCGCTCGATAAATTAAGTGCTCGTTCGGGATTACTCATGGATTCGCAGAGAATCAAAAGTGAATTGGAAAACAGATTGAATTCATTGGAAGAGAAATACACCCAAGCCAAGTTGGATTCCGCAAAAGAGAAATTCGCAGAATATGAAACCCTATTTGGAGAAGCATCCGCGCTCGGAATGTCGGCCTTAGTTGATGTGGCACCACTTGAGGCCCGCATGAACCGGGTGGAAGCGGCGGTTCGGAATAAAAATCAAAAACTCGGATTTTATGTGAAAACCATTGAGGGTGAAACTTTTTTTGAACGCGATATTGAATCGTGCATCAATGACCGGGGCGGCACTCTTTATGATATTTCTAAACCCGATGAAAAAGCAAACCGTGTGGAAATATCGGTGATTGAGCGCCCTCAAGCTCAAAGAATCGAAGGTTGGACTAAGATTCGTTTCGACCTCACGGCAGCGATTGTTCAAACCGATGGAAAAAAATATCGGATTCAAACCACCCAAACCGAAACCGGACGCGATCGCAATGCAGTTTTGGAAAGCGTATCGGATAAAATCTCTAAAGACCTTTGCAAGCAGCTTTTTAACCGTATCAATGAAATGTAAGTCGAATCAATGAGGAGAAAGAATATGAAGACAGTGATGAATCAGTCGTTAGCCGCTTTATTATTTACCGTGACCGCGAGTGTGGCCTTGAGTGCTTGCGGTGGCGCCCCCATTAAAGAAGTCAAAGTGGAGGAACCGCAATTCACCGTGACCGATGCCGCTCCTGGTGGGAGAGAAGCATGGTTAGACAATCCAAATTTTTGGGCAGATAAAGACGGCCAAAACACAAAAGATTTTTATTATTTTACGGGTGACGCTCAAAGTGCGGATAAACGGATGGCCTGTGAAAATGCACAAGCCAATGCCATTGATGACGTAGGCAAGCAAGTAAGCACCTTTGTGAATACTTCGATTGCACGGGCGGCTTCTGATTCCACTGGTAGCGACACCAATGGAATGACCGCTTCGAGCGCAAGCCAAACTGAGACTTCAAAAATGTCGTCTCAACTGACTGAAACGATGGTGGGCGGGCTTGAGAAGAAAAAACAGTATTGGGAGCAACGTAACTTTTCTGAAAAAGGCGGAGCAAAATCGATTTATTATTGCTGGGTATTGACTGACATCAGCAAAAAGAAAGTGGACGATCTGATCCTGCGCGCGGAATCGATCCGTTTCAAAGAAGATCCCCAGTTAAAGGAAAAAGTTGAAAATAAAATGTCGGGACTACAAAAAGAGTTTGAGAAGTACATGCAAGCTCATTAGGATAAAAGAATATGAAAATCAAAAAAATAATTCCTGGAGTGGTACTGGTTGCCGGTTTGATTTCCCTTTCAAGCTGTTCATCCTTTAAAGCGGAACGTGTAGATGAAGCTCGGGCTGATGAGAAAGCCATGGAGATTACCGATAATTGGGTGGATGGAGATACCATTCGCGTGATTGATGGCGCGATGAAACAGATTTATGCGAATAAACATTTTACGGAATACGATTCCAAATACAATGGCAAGCGCATGAAGTTGTTTGTGGGTGAAATCCGGAACAATACTTCTGAATCCTATTTTCCAGTGAAAGACTTGGAAGATGCGCTTTTGGACAAGATGTCGAATTCGGATACTTTTACTCTGATCGATGCTTCAAGTCGGAACGCTCTTCTTAAAGAGATCACTTATCAAAATGACGGAATGGTAGATCCAAACCAGGCGAAAAAAGTGGGACGTCAATCGGGAGCTCAGGTGATGATTTTCGGAGATATCAATATGAAACCGGAAACTCGCGATGGCAAAACGATCAAAACTTACACGGTGAATATTCGTCTTACCGATATCGAATCCTCGGAGGAGATTTGCCGAGCGCGTGAGAAAATCAACAAGTACTCTAGCGGAGGCGCTAAGTTTTAATGCTTTCATCCTTCACTAAATTATTGAAGGTTAAGACCCCTGCCATTTTAATTTTGGCGGGGGTTTTGATTTTAATGCTCTCCGGCTGCGGCACTTCAGACTCGGAGCGCTTGAAAAATGCTCGCGTTGATTTTATCAAAGATGATTACCCGGCCGCAGAAAAAGAATTGTATTCACCCGAGGTTTTCAAACACGCCGAAAATCGATTTGTTCATTACAGTGCACTTGGTTCAATTGCCATGAGTAGCGGTGAGTATGAAAAGGCGATTTATTTTTTTATGAAGGCGCGTGATCTGGTGAATGGTCTTCGCTCTTCGCATTCAGGTTTTAGTTGGTTTAGTACGGATTACCTTAGTAATGGGATTGAATATTCTTACCTCCATTATTTTTTGGTGATTTGTAATGATCTGCTCGCGGAAGAAGGAAAAACTCCAGCCTGGTCTACGCCTGAAATCAAAGACGAGAAGGGGATTGTGCTCGTTCCGGCGCAGAACTTTCCTGCAAGATCCTACACGCCTCGCGATATTTCTGATTTTCATCAAAAAGCCCACGCGGAGTTACTTGCGTGGGACACTCATTTACAGAATTTGAAAAATAGCGATTCCCATAATCTTTATCGGGACGACCTCTGGGCGAGGTTACTGGCGAGTTATATTCACGCCCAATCCGACGACAATAGCGAGAAGCGCACTTCCGAATTACTAGCGGAAGATGCGCTCAAGATTTTACAAACTGATTTCAAGAGCTACCCCTCAGACGCCGCCAATGATCCCGGAATTACTGCACTGGTTGAAAAGCTGAAGAAACGTGACCCGAGTCATTCACTCTTTGTGCTCGAAGCCGGAGTGATGGATCAATATAAGATCAAACGATTCGTGATCGGGCTTTCAACTCTGTTCAAAAACATCAAGGATCCTCGCACTCGTTCGCTAGTAGAGCAAATCGGGATCCGGGTGATCTTGCTCACGGCGCCTGAATTTGGGTTAGTGCTGGTGAGCGGGGCGGTAGCGGGTACGATTTCAGGAAGTTCTCCTGATGAAGACACGGAGTATGATGGGCCTCCTCAGCAGTTCAGCGACGCCATTGATCGAAGTTTCGGATTTGAAATCCAATTTCCAACTCTTCGTTCGCCACCGCCAGACACGAAAGTGACTTTGGATTTAAATGGACAGCAGTTTCCATTGCCGGTGGTGAGTCCACTTCAAGAAATTATTTCTTCGGATTTGAAGAATCGGGAAAATACCGACATGTTTCAAGAAGCCATGACGGTGGGTCTCCAATATCTTGGAGCATTGGTGCCGGCGATCATCGCTTATAAATCGGTTTCAAATCGGGATAATTGGGGCTTTGTAAAAAAATTGGCGATTGTTTCGGGATTTTATGTGGCAAAGAAAGTGATTGATGGTGCACATCGCCCAGATTTAAGATCCTGGGGCTATTTGCCAAAACTCATTGCGGCGGATGTATTGACGGTTCCTCCAGGAAATTACCATGCAAGGGTAACCATTCGTAATGCGTTTGGTAATTTTGAAAAAGATTTGGGCGAAGTTCAATTGGGCGATTCCTTTCATGCGCTAGTGAGAAAGCGAATTGGTGAGGTTTCGATTTTAAAAGGATTGCCCACCAGACCGATCCGTTAAAAGATAAGCTGTTGATAAAAGTGTTACTTTTTGAAACAATAACCTTATGAAGATCATTGATTGTCTTGCCCGTGAAGTACTGGATTCTCGTGGATATCCCACCGTTGAAGTTGAACTGACGTCTGAAAATTTTCAAGCGCGAGCGATAGTTCCGTCCGGCGCCTCAACCGGCGAAGGTGAGGCTCTGGAGCTTCGTGATGGAGATTCAAAGCGCTACCAAGGTAAGGGCGTATTAAAAGCGGTTCAAAATGTTCAAAAGCAGATTGGCCCAGCGATTATCGGTAAAGAATTTGTTCAGCAATCAATCCTTGATTCCCTTTTGCGCAAGTTAGACGGAACTTCCAATAAATCTCATTTTGGCGCTAACGCGATATTACCCGTGAGTATGGCTTATGCAAGATTGTCTGCTCTTGAAAATAAAACGAGCCTTTCGGCAGGGATTGCGAAAACCTATGGAACCAGCGGACTCACGCTCCCGGTTCCGATGATGAATATTTTTAACGGTGGCAAGCATGCCGATAATGGGATTGCGATTCAGGAATTCATGATCATTCCTGCCGGTTTTAATACTTTTTCCGAAAGTCTCCGTGCGGGTGTGGAAGTATTTCATCAACTGAAGAAAATTCTCCACAATCTGGGGCTCACGACAGCGGTTGGCGATGAGGGTGGATTTGCACCAAAACTAAATGCGGGCGAAGCCGAAGCCGGCCCAGGTTCTCATGAAAAAGTACTCACCTTGTTACTCGAAGCGATCGATTCTGCCGGCTACAAAGCTGGTTCACAAATTTTTCTCGCGCTCGACTGTGCGGCGAGTGAGTTTTTGAATAAGGATAAAAAGAATACCGAGTACTGGTTTGAAGGTTCGTCACGAACTTCAAACGAAATGATTCATACTTACGATAAGTGGGTTTCTCATTATCCCATTATTTCTATCGAAGACGGTTTAGCAGAACACGAGTAGGAGCCAGATTCCGAAGAAACCGAACCACATTTTTCGAATTTGGACCGGATTCAACTTCATAGCTTGAAGGTCGCCTTACCATGATATTTCGCTCTCGCGCCCAAGGCTTGCTCAATTCTGAGTAACTGATTGTATTTTGATACGCGATCAGTACGCGACGCAGATCCAGTCTTAATCTGCCCGGCGTCGGTACCCACAGCTAGATCGGCAATGAAGGTGTCTTCGCTTTCGCCGCTCCGATGAGAAATAATGTGGTTCGGTTTCTTCGGAATCTGGCTCCTACTCGTGTCTGGATTGCTTGATTTTTGGATTAAATCTCCGGGGTTGAAGCAATGGCTTCAGGTAGAGCTTTTACTTCGGAAGCAACGTCAAGAAATTGTCGAAATTGAAAAGAAGAGCGATAATTTCAAATTGGTAGCGGGACAATTAGAACACAATCCGATTGCTCAAGAGCGCGAGATTAGAAAAGTGCTCGGTTATCTGGGTGCACAAGAAATAGTATTTGAATTTAGTCGGTAACCCCTGTCATAATAATGTTAGTCGCCCGTGTTAACAAAACGACGGACGAAACGACTGGAGAACTGATGCACCTGGGTGAAGTTGTTTGGTTCAATGATTCAAAAGGATTTGGACTCATCGAGACAGAAAGCGGTCAAACCGTTTTTGTTCATTACAGTTCGATCCAATTTACAAACGCAACAAATTTAGAAGAGTTCCGAACACTGTCGGCCGGGCAGAAAGTAGAATTTGATTTATATGAAGACGAGGCCAAAGGGTATCTCGCTCGGAATGTGGTGAGTTGTTAAAATAAAAAACCCGACCATTCATTTCTGAACGATCGGGCCTCTTGAGAGTTATGGGTTGAGAGGGAAATTAGAATTGTACTGGCATTGGAACTACTTGACCGTTACTGAGGTAGAGGTAAACCAAGGCTGAGTTGATTGTTCCCGAACCACCAGTGGTACCGTAACCGTAAGAAGCGGAGTAGATTACATCAAGCCCTAGTGAAGTGACGCAAATGCTGTTGTTCATGCCAGTGCTGTAACCAGTGCTATATCCCGAATAAAGATAGTTCATGATTCCAGTTTGATAAAGTGCTTGTGGATTGATTTGGATTGTTCCAGTGGCCATTGAGCCTTGGGGATTAAGATTAATTTGGATAGCGCCTGAATTGGATTGCTTCATGATTTGAATTCCCGCACCGCCCATGGCGCCGCCGGTGCCAACCGTTACAGTACCGTAAGTACCATGCGCTGGATGAGAAGCGGGAAGTGTTCCTGCGTAGAAACCAGTTCCGCCACCCAGGATCGTGAGACCTTGTGCTGTGAAGCTGAGTGAAAGTGCCTGTGAACCAGTGGATAAGCAAGCGTTTCCTCCGCCGTACAATCCGTTTTGTCCGTAAAGGGCGCTGTTGCTTTGGGGTTGTCCGCAGGCCGCAAGCATCATTGCAACTGCTCCCAAGGACAAAATTTTTGTGATTACGTTTTTATATACATTTTTCATAACTCTCTCATTCCTTTCAAATCAAAAAATGATTTCTCTCATAGCATAGTAGTGCAAACCCGATGCCAAATCGGGAAATGAACGGCGTGAAAGAGTGAAGTGAGTGATTTTATTATTAAATAGCGGAGATGTAAACTAAACGGGTTGTGGGAAAAACGCCTAATCCCTTGCCATCAGACCGACCAAACTTTTTACAGGTGTCAGGTCCCTCATGACTTTTGTGCCTAAAACTTAGGCCCAGAAAATTGTCAGAGGAGGGCGTTGAGTGGTGGAAAGAGATCTTCAGATCTACCGGTGATCTTAAGACCCCGAGCCTTTAAGACTTCTGAATTAAAGATTTTGGAAACATACTTCTGGCCGGAGTCGCACAGGATGGTCACGATCTTATGCCCGGGCCCAAGGCGCTTGGCCATGAGGTAAGCTGCACATAAATTTGCACCCGACGAGGACCCAAGGAAGAGTCCTTCTTTTCTGACTATATAATGGACCATGTTCACAATCGTCTCATCACTCAATTGAAAACATTCATCCACCTGACAAGGTTTTACATTTGCGGTGACTGCGGTTTGCCCGATTCCCTCTGAGATGGAGTCTCCCGGAGAAGGTTCGGCCACGCCCCTGGTGAAATAATTGAACATCGAAGAACCACTCGGATCGGTACAACCGATTTTTACTGATGGTTTTTTTTCTTTCAAATATTTTGAAATTC
>Ga0206911_1152_pt1 | contig 14888 bp, 12 predicted proteins | sample Alteio_BWOrgHeat_74_FD_152956 | JGI IMG/M metagenome (GOLD analysis project Ga0206911, IMG submission 152956) | Enriched cells from forest soil in Barre Woods Harvard Forest LTER site, Petersham, Massachusetts, United States -... | ecosystem: Environmental > Terrestrial > Soil > Temperate forest >...
CCTTTTTGAAAATTATTACCTGTCAATTTAACAATACCAAATTTATTATAATTAATCGGCATAATAATACAATTTGATTCACCCATAACATCTAACCCATAAACCGGTTCATCTTTTGACTCCACAAATTTTTCATGTTGAATAGTTAATTGATTGTCATCAGATAATTTATAATCTAACTTATCAATAAATTCTACAGACATTATGTTTTCTTTTTCTTCACTAAATTTTTTTGCTGTCTTATATTCAAATGATGATGAAAGGTAGTAACCCATTGAATCTACAAAATTTTTATTATTTTGTGTGCGAAACTTACAAATCCATGTTTTGGCAAATTCTTGTGTGTACGGTAATGCTTCCCGAACTTCTATTTTCTTTGTTTTTGTATTAAATGATAAAACTTGAATTGGTTTATTTAATTTAAACAATTCTCCAATTGGCTGTCTTACAACCCTACCGAAACTATGAGTTGCAATGCACGTTGCTCGATTGAAAAAATATGCACCGGACGAACCTTGTATTTGGTGTACTAGTGGTTTGACTGCCTTTAAAAATTTATTCATATTAATAAAATTATTATAAATAAATGTTTAATTAATGGATATTATAGATAATTGTTCTTTCAATTTTTCTCCAGTTAATATTCGGTTTCCAAAATTAATAATTCTATTTTGGGGCTTTTGTTGATCCAACCACATATCTTCCTAAATGAGTTATGTATTTAATATCAACACTGTCCGCAATACCAAACTCTCCTGTGTTAGTTTTGGTATCAGATGCTTTATAAATTCTTTTAAAATATAAATTTATATTATTAATTTTTAATAACTTGACATTCGTCCATACTTTATCAAGGAATAACATATAATAATTACCAATTATAAGGTCATCTATACTATTAAAAAGTGTATAATGGCTACTAGCGATTTTAATATCACCAATTACATTATCATGAATAAATTGATATGTAATCATATCATCTTCAATAGAAATAATTTTGGCTTTATATTGTTTTAATGCATTGGCACTACTTGTTACTTTAATTGTTGCACCAATATATATTCCAGAACGTGTAATAACACCATATTTGAGAATTCTATCAATATCTACTTTTGTATCAATCCATTCATTCCATTTAGGATCCCAATATAAATATTTTATATATATTTTATCACCATCAATTTCTTGAATTTCTGCCGGTTCCCAGTCCTGTCTTGTTGTTAATATATCTAAATATAATCCCTTCTTAAATTCTATTGCTATTGTTGTTGTTGGTGTTGCTTTCGTTATTGCCATATGATTTTCTATATGTGCATCCATATCCTTTCTTTTTAATTGAACATTACATTCATTCATATTATGCAACTCACACATAATAAACATTTCTTGACATTTTGAATTATGTTTATCTCTTGATTCGCTATTATCTTCATATAATTCACCACATCCATGACATTTAAACTCTTTTTTAATTTCTTTTTGTTTAATAATATCTTCTTTTGGCTTATTTTTTGGATCAACTGCATCAACAATTAATTTTATTTTCTCTTCATAATATTTATGTAAATCTTCTATTTTTTGGTCATATATTGTTTTCAAATTTGAAATATCAGACTTATTATCCATTTATAAGTATATTATTTATTATTTCAATAATCATAAATATTTATATTTCAACTTTTTAAATCAATTGATGATTTAATTTAAAAAGATATACTGAAGTTGAACTTTTTTTAATTTTAATAATAAAATGTAATTTTACCATCGGCTCCTTTGGCGCCATTTTGAATTCCTAATCCATTTCCACCACCACCACCACCACCTGCACCTGGTGCTGTTCCTGGACCTGCATGTGTCGGTGCTCCTGTTCCACCAGTAAAACTTGGTATACCACCACCTGCTCCTAAATAATTATTTGCGCCTGTTCCACCAGCAGTAGCAGTACTATTACTTCCGGTTGCACCATTTTGACCATTGATGGAAACATCACTGCTTCCAGAATATATACCACCAGCACCTCCCGTTCCTCCATCAGCACCACCAGCTCCACCATTTGCTATAATTGGTGTATTTGATATTCCGCTTGTAATTTGACTTGATCCTCCTGTACTACCTACATTTCCACCAACACCAACAATGAAATTTATAGTCAAATTCGGAAAAACTGCTGCTGATACAACAGTTAATGCACCCGCACCACCACCGCCACCATTACCATTACCAGATAAGAAATTACCACCACCACCACCAGCTCCTAACATCTCAATTGCAACTTGAAATACGCCCGTAGGAATAGAAAAAAATCCTGTTCCTCCCGTTAAAAATGATGTTGATCTATTTGTTGTATTACCAGTTGGTCCAGTCGGTCCCATGACACTTTCTCCTGTAGGACCAGTTGGACCAGTAAAACCTGTTGATCCTGTTGGACCTGTTGTTCCTATTACACTACTGCCAGTTGGTCCAATTATAACACGACCAATACTATCTACAAATAATCCATCAACAGGTGTTCCAGGGATCAAATTAGGTAAAAATAAGTTAGTAGCACCTGATAAAAATCCGACATATAAATTACCATCAATAAAAGTATTATTTGTAGCAGTACCAATTTGAACTTGACTACCAGCTGAACTTCCAATATTTATAGCACCTTCAATGTCTACTGGTCTTGTGGGCATACCTATTTGAATTGTACTATCCGCAGAAGTACCAATTATAATATTACCCAATATATTAACATTTGATGCAGTTGGTCCTGCATTAAAAGGATTTCCGATATTTACATCACCAAAAATTTCTGTTAAGCTTGGACCAGTTGGGCCTGTCACGCCTATTGTAATTATTTGGCCTGGTTCATCAATATGAATTAACTCACTAAATCCAACTTGTGGTCCAGTTGGATCATTTGTACACAACAATATATTCCCACTAACCGGACCTGTACATAAGATTTCTATTGAAAAACCTGGTCCAGTTGGCCCAGTAGATCCTATTCCGCTTGCACCCGTAGGTCCAGTAGAACCTACTCCTGATTGACCAGTGGGACCTGTTGAACCAGTAGCACCTACTCCTGATTGTCCGGTAGGACCTGTTGGGCCTGTTGCACCAATTGAACCTATTCCTGATTGTCCAGTAGGACCTGTTGAGCCTGTAGCACCTACTATTCCTGATTGACCTGTTGGTCCAGTTGGTCCATCAACACCTGTTGGACCACCTGGTGTTCCAGCAATACCCTGTGGCCCTGTTGGACCTGTTTGACCTGTACCTATCGGACCAATTGATCCTGTTGCACCTTGCAAACCAGTCGGACCTGTTGGACCTGTTTGGCCTATGCCTATCGGACCTGTTGAACCCGTCGCACCTGTTGAACCTATTGGACCTGTGACACCTTGTGGACCCGTTTGACCTATACCTATTGGACCCGTGGAACCTGTTGCTCCCGTAACACCTTGTGAACCGGTCGGGCCTGGTGATCCTGTAGCACCTTGTAAACCTATTGGACCAGTAAACCCAGTTCCACCTTGTGGACCAGTTGGACCTCTTGCACCCGTTGAACCTGTAATGCTTGCACCTGTAAAACCTGTTGGACCTATGAAACCGGTAGGACCTGTTCGTCCAGTTGGACCTGTTGGACCTCCTGGACTACCTTGTGCACCGGCCGGACCCGTTGGACCTGTATTACCAGAACCTGTTGGGCCAGTTGTACCTATACCAGCAGGACCTGCAGATCCAGTTGGACCTCTAACTCCATCATGTCCTCGAAAACCTCGTGGACCTCGACAACAATTATTATGCATATTTGTATAATATTATAAAATAAAAAAAATCATCTTTCTCAGCACAATTTTCCATAAATTATATATATTCAAATATAATGGCTTAAAAACTGAAATTTAAAATAATTAGTATATTATACATATAATAATAACTAACAAAATGCAAAATATGAACAAAACTGAATTACACTTAAATGTTACCATTTTTGGGTCAGAACAACCAAAAAAATCTATTTTATATAGTTTAATTAAAAATTTAAATAACGATATCAAGTTACCAATTCACGAATTTAAAGTACGTGACGTACCAAATTTCACTACAGATATGTTAGATGTAATTGAACAAATGTTAAGTCAATCTGATATTGTGTTTTATGTTATAAATGATTCATCACAAAAAGATTTTGAACTTTTAGGACAGTTTATGAATAAGGTAGTGGCAACTTTAAAAAAGAGACAATTCTATTTAATTACAATTGTTAATAAGCAATCATTTGATCAATCAGATTTCTGCGAAAAATTAAAAAATAAATTGAATATTTTCTGGCAAAATAAAGATTTGGAAAAATATCTTAATCACATTATCGAAATGGATATTAATGATACATATATTTACAAAAAATTAGAAAATAGGTGTCCGGTTGAAGAATTATCTGAACATGAATTAAATTCAATTGGATGTCAAATTCATGGAAAAATGCAATGGTCATTAAAAAATTATGAATTACGTAAAGCTACACTTGTTGATAATATGAAAAATATTGCATTTAATTGGGATTATCTTTTCACTAATTGTGGATACACTCAATTCAAAAAACTCGTACAAGATGTTCTATCGGCAGACCAACAGATCAAATTCCATTTAGAAAAAGTTAAAAAGTTTTTAGATAAGGAGCCTACCTATGAAGATTATAATAATGCATATTCTATTATCTCATCGATTTATCAAAATTATGATTCTGTTTTAAAATCAGATATTTTGATTATTAATTTCTTAAAACTAAAATTCCAACAATATAAGGATTTAATTGGCATTTATCAAATTACTTCACAGGCCGAACTTGAAAAATCACAAAAATATTCATACATGTTAAATACTTCACTCGAAATGATGTCAAAATATAAGATAACCATTGATTCTGTTGTTGATATTATTGAAAATGAATTAAACCATATCAGATATTTGGAAAATGAATATTATGTTAAAAAGATTGCAAATGTATATGATCCGTCAAAATTAGTCAGCATTTATACTATATTAAAAAATAATTCGTATGTCGATCTTGAACAATTAATTATTTTGACAAGTATGACTAACTTGTGTCTTGAACCTATTACAATGATTTCACCAAAACAAAAGGATACAGTCGCATATTTAAAAACTATTCAAAACAAATTTAATATTAAAGAAAGTGACATTGTTAATATTATTTTCAAATGGTTATCTACAAAGCAAAAATGTATTAAGGAATTCGATAATGATATGTTGTCCGATCCTCTTCTTCAATCAAGTATTTTGAACTATTGTTACTTTTTACACGAATATTTAACCGAGTATTTGACAACCTTCAATTACACACTCGGTGATTATCATAATGTCTTCAACAAATATATCCAATTACATGAAACCAACTGTAATACTATCGCATATCTCAATACTAAAGATTTAGAAATGAAAAAAGTAGTTAAGCCTCCTAAAGAAATTAAAGCATACGCATATGATTCTTTACTTGCTGTTGAAAAATTTTTAGAAAAAATTGTATCGCCCCCAATTAAACAAGTAGATTTGATAGTTGATAATAAAGAATCTAAAGCAGAAACAAATGATACGGTTACCACACCAATTGTTACTGAACCAATTAAGGAAGTAGTTGGTATATCTTGTGACGTACCTTGTCCACCTGGTCCTACTGGTGCTACTGGCACCACGGTTCCTATAGATATTATTGTATCACCCGTCGAAAATAAAACAGAAGTTATATCGGAAGTTAAGGAAAATGTGGATGATACAGACGAGTTTATTAATATTGAAACAGAAGATGTTGCCGAAACTCAAATTTCAGCAGCCCTATGTTATAATAATTAAAACATAAGAAAAAAGTATGTTGGTTTCTTTATATAAAAAATTGATATTTATACTTCCAATAATTTACTATGTATATTTTTAAATAATTAAATAGTTAGATATGCACCCTAAATGTTCACTTTATAAAAAAATTACATTAAAAATTATTGCATTTATTATTATTTTTATTGAATTTTGTTCAATAATTGGTGCAGGTATTACCTTGTATAAAGAAAAAAATAATACATGTTTCATAAAATGGATTTATATATTAACAAATAATATTTTATTCATATTTGACATATTTTTAGGAATGTATATGTTAATTAAAAATAATTACAAACAAAATTTTCTCTTTAATACAATTGGATTTATTTTGACAATTGTATTAATTATATATTTTGCTACCGGTGAAGTAATTTCAAATTGTGATCCATCATCCCTTATGAATTCATTTTGGCAATATTTAATATATTATAGCTGTTCTAAATTTATTATTTGTTACACTATCGGATTATTTTTACAATATGAGAAAAAATCAGTACCACTATCATTTTACTCAGATGAATTGGTAATTACTGATGAACAAATGTTATTTTTATAAAAAAATTGTCTCCTGTTAATATTATCTCAGGAAACTGAATTTTTTAAGTTAATATACTTTTTAAAAAGTATATTAACTTAAAAAATTGAATTTATAATTTACTAACCGACCTATTAATATTTGATATGTTTATATAAAAGTATGGCTTCTAAAACAATGGTTTCGTGCAAAGCTACACTTCATAAAGATGTTCATGGAAATAAAATGAGTTGTAGTGAACGAAAATATGTCGATAAAAATGGTTATTGTCGTGGTCATTCATATTTGATTAAGAAAAAATTACCAGAAGTAAAATCAAATAACAAAAACAACGTTGAAAAGAAAAAACGGACAGTTTTAGGTATTGTAAATCGAACAAAAAAATCACCATGTAAAAAAGAAATAGTTAGGGCAATCACACGAAAAATAAATATTGTTGATAAAAATAAACCCATTTCAAATGATGTTGAGATGATTCAGCCTCGACGGGTCATTATTGATGAAATTAAAGTTATATCAAAAGATGAAATTAAGGTTGTACCAAAAGATGAAATTAAGGTTGTACCAAAAGATGATCACATGTATGTATTTAAAGATGTACATCCGGCTGTGTTTAAAATTGGATCAAAAGATGAACATACAGTAATATTAAAAGATGTACACCCCGCTGTATTAAAAATTGTACCAAAAGGTGAACAACCGGATGTATCAAAAGATGATGATGTTAAAGTGATCCTCTCTGTTCCTAAAAATGATGTAAAAGTTGATATTATTCTTAACAAAGATGAAAAGCAAAAAAATATTCAAAAAGATGATAAGAAGAAAAAGCAATTAGGTAAGTCACCTTATGACATTCCATCATTTTCATCATTGTATAAAAATAAACAACACATTCATAAATTAAAATTAAATAAGGATGATCGATATGTAAATCTATATCCTAAAATGGATATTCCATTTGCAGAATGGAATAAACTCGAATGGGATTCCGATTCTAAATCAATTTTCAATAAATTAAACTTTGAAAAAATGGAAAAGAAGTTCGGTGGCCCATACACTAAAAATCTATTATATTCAATGATGCAAAATGATTTGATGACTTGCAAATTTTATAGTATTATGGCTGTACCAGACATTAAGGACTATCTAGAAATTTCATAACTAATCCTGTTACTATATGGCAACTATTCTTCCACAATTCACGAATTGACATTTCTGGATTCTTCTTTAATTTAAAAAGTATTGATTTGTATTCTTTTGAAATTGCGAGTTCAGTCCCATCATTTTTATTTATTTCTATAGCAAATTCTGCTTGATTAGTAATATCTTTCGCTGAATTCCAAATAGTAATCAATTTCTTTTCTTCATCATTTACCTTTAAAATAATAGAATCAATATATTCTTTCTTAGTTTCTGTATTACTTTCATTAATAATTTTATCGAGTGATCCATTAAGATAAAATTGTATTATCATTTCAGGTGTTAAAATAATTTTTGATTTATGCATTGACTTATGCATTAATTCCCATGATTCTGTTTTCAATTTGGCGCGCACAAATACACCTTCAGAATATTCCACTTTAGCAATAACTCCTTCAAACATTGGATTTGTGATTGAAAATTGATTTAATAATTCAATTGCTTGTAGATAACCGGTAACACTGTATATTTGTGGTCGTTTTATTTTTAATGATGTGGCTATCGTATCAAGGTCCTCGTCTGTTGATTCTGTAAAATCAGTTTTAGAGCGACTCGCCAATAAAAATACTTGATCTGTATTGTATGGACGAACAACTCGATTATATTTGGTACATAACTCAAATATATAGGAGCGATCATTATCGACAATTGTTGATGTATTTAATGATTCTAAAGTAAATCCTATTGTATTTTCAAATAATGTTTGCCATGATGGAAGTGATCCTTTTTCTGGTAAATCCTTATCGTCTTCTAACTTGTCGTCATCGCCACGAACATCCTTGTTTTCACCAAAACTTCCTCGTGAAACCAAACGCCAAATTCCTTTATAATTAAAAATCATAATAATTGATCCATCATGCTTTTCAACAAATTTTATTGATTTTGCCGATTTAATAATCTTTGTATCATCAGCATTCTCATTTAAATCAAAAAATCGAGAAAATGATCTTGCTACAATCTGAAAATCTGGCAAACCAAGAACTAACTGTCGACATTCACGATAAATGGCACAATCTTTCTTAATCTTCCTGTCTTTACTTTTATAGCTAATACAAATTTCATCCGGACAGTTCCGAAAAAACGTATCAGCCATAAAAATTTGGTTAATTCGTGTCGTTTAATAACACGAATGATTATATATTTTCATCTTTCATCTTCCTTCTTTCTTGTGAATATTTCTGGTCTTCCCTTTCCTCTTAATATTGACCTCACTATTTTTTGCATATTTTTGCAGGCGTTGACGTCTCGGTTATGAATTAACTTACATTTCAGGTTTTTGCACCTCGTTAATCCCCATACCAGTAACTTCTTCCCCTTACTTTTCGGTTTCTTTGATTCCCTCTCTAAAAAATTCTCCGTCTCCTCATTACATTCGTGGCATAATTTCGATGTTCTATATTCATTTATCATGTATACTGTATACCCAGCTTTTCTTAACAACTTCCTTATTTTCCTGCATATTGTCGGTTCTGTCCCTCTCATATTATGATCCTTATCGTAATCTCCCATTATTACTATGCATTTTTTTGGATCCCCAAATTTCTTCCTAAAATTCTTTATCATTTTATCTTCACTCTTCTGTGTATTTGTATATACATTCATTTTCAGTTTCCTATATATCTTCTCTTCATAGTGTTCAAATAATATTCTATTTATATCATTCTTTATTTTGCAATATTCCTTAAATTCTTCAAAATTACATGTTTTTGAATTATGTACACTTAATATTCCTTCCAATTCTTTTATTGTAAAATTATTTATTGTCGTCTCTTTCTTCTTCTTATCCATCATCTTCCCGTATTTCTTTATTCGGGTCTCCTTCCTTCTTTGATTTTGTGTATATCTGAATTTTTCCATTTTATGATCTTCTTCTTTTATTATTTCACCTTCTTTATCTACATCTATCGTTTTTTTAGATATCCCATATGCTAGCGCATGTATTAGATCACTATGTCCAACATCTATCGTTATTACTTTCTTATCATGCATTTCTACTTTTATTGTTATATCTTCTATGTATTTTTCTTCAATTGGTTTTTTCTTTTTCATCTTCTGTGTTATATTTATTGGTTCATTATTTTCATCTACTTTTATAAATACAATTGATGCACTAACTCCATCCGTTTTTATCATATTGTGAAATTTATAACCATTCCTTTTAAATTCTTTATTTGTTGTCATAAAATTTCCATCCCAAAAAAAATCATGGTATTCTCCAACATTATCAAGATACTGTTTAAAATTTTCTTTAATAAATATATTTATTAAACTGCTCGTATCTAATGTTATATATTTTGGTATTATGTTCGTCCTTAATGGTAATATATGAAATAATTTAACTTTATCATCGTCCTTTTTCGTTTTATTTAATTCAGCCAACCGTCGATTAATGTATATCAGTGGTTTAATATAGTCAAGCGGATAAACACATACATCATAATTTGCTGTATCTTTCTGATATTTTGATTTAGTTAATAGGTGATCACTTTCATTAATGATCCACTCATGATAAATTTCATCAGAGACAAAATAATTATTTTTTGATTCTAAAATATCTTTTTTAATGTTTTTAATTTTATCATAAAATTTTTGACATCTTTTCTTTTTTTCATTATCGTTAATATGCATTGCTTTTATTTTTCTTATTTCTTCTTTAACGTTGAATGAACAATTAACATATTTATTAAAATGATGAATAAAATGCTCTGTAATATTATTTTTAATATTAGTAACAATATCAGTTGCTTCATAAGCCAAAATATAATTAAGTTTGGTACTATAAATAATATCAGCATCTATAATGCATTCTGAATAATGGAAATCATAAAATTGCTGAAGTGGAACCATTAATCTATTAATATTATCAGAAGGTTTAGGACCTTTGTTATTGACTCTTTTAGAAAGTAGGCGAAAGATCAACTTGATATAATCAACATTAATATTTGGAATTTCTAAATTGTTATCATAAGAATAAAGTAAAAACAATTCTAAAAATTGGTAAGTATGAATAACCAATTTATTAACAATAATAACAAGATTATTAATGATATGTAACAGTTGATCATTAGAAACTATATTAACAAGTGGACACTTATTAACAATCATAAGATTTGATTTATTAGGACAAAATTTAATTTTGCATTTAGGTTTAGAATTAAATGGAATTCCAGAAGGAATATTATCTAGATAATTCATTAATTATCATATAATAATATTTCTTTAAACCATTTCATAATAGAAGAAGAATTTTTATAAAATAATTAAATAAATATCATACATATTACAATAGATAAATTATTATCAATATATTTTTCATTATTTTATGAGTAATACAACAGACAAATTATCTCGTTATATATACTATTAATAATTAATATTAAAAAGAAATAACATCTTGATTTATAGTGTTCAAATAAAATTTAAATTGGTCATATTTGCTATTGAAAATAAAAAATATAATATGTGTTTTAAAGTGAGTTTTTATAAGTGTAATATTATTATTTCTTAAAACCAAATAAATACTACTTTACAAATTATTTTTTTTAAGTACTATCATAAACAAATAATTTTAATATAATCTATCTTATTATAAATTAAGCATGATTATTTAATTTGTAATAAAGAAATAAGCTAGTAAATTCGAAGTGTCCGGATGAATATTGTATTGGCTATAATTGGAATTATTGGATAATTTAAAATGACCAACTGTTGATCATTTGAAATAGTATAGCGCACACCATATTCCGTGTGAAGTTTGTTTAGTGCTTCTATTGGCGGGAGAAGTGTGCTAGTAAGATATTCAACAGTAGCTAATTTAACAACTATTTTCTTTTCAAATGCCATATCAATGTAAGGTAATGATTTGTAATAAATAAAGAATATACTCAAATTTGAAAAATTCAATTTTTTCTCCGATTAAAATGCACGTGTACCAAAATTATTAATGTTTATATACACTGATTTATTGACTTCCTCTTTCTTTTTAACGGATAGCATGTAATCACGGAATTTTCGAAAGCATTCAATAGAACATTGTTTCTTACCATGAATATCGAAACATTTTTTCATATCTTTGATTTTTTCTTTGCACACATTACATGTGTCGACAGGCGATGAAAAATAATCAGGAATCGGTTCAGGTTCCGGTTCAGAAATTACATCAATTTTTTTCTCATCGATATTAGTGTCAGTTGGTTTTTGTTCGCTGGCCATTTTGATTAAAAATCAATATGATTAATATTAATATTAACGAGTTGTTCAATATGTATATAAATTCAACTTTTTATTGATTATTGAATTTAGAATGGATAATACTGACATTATCAATGATCAGCCTTAACTCACTTCTTTGTTGTTCTAAAGTTTCTATTCTATTTAATAATTCGCTATACTTATCGCTATAATTTTTATCCTTATTTTCTAAAATTAACAATGTTTGTTCGTTCATAGTTATCTCGTTAGCACTTCTACAAAATGGACATTTCCATAACATATCAGCCGTTGTTTTTCTCAGTACCTGTTCTATATAGCAATCTGGACAAATTTTATTTTGACATGTTTCACAAATTTTATCAATGGATGTTATTGCTATCGTGAAACAAATTTGACACTTACCGTTTGCTTCTTGATTGGGAATATTTGATATAATTGGCTGACTATTTTTAATTAAATTAATAACTCGAATATCAAAATCATATTTACGAAAAAAGAAAATACTATGAGATAGTATTAATATAATATCATCCGGTTCGTCATTATATTCTTTTTTTTTATTTTTATGAATTGTATATGAAAAAATAATATTATTTAAATTATTTCTAATTATTATATACAATTGATTCTCTTTTAATTTCTTTTTAAAATAATCATCATAATTATACATTGTAATTGTATCAAATATATCTTTGACATCATATATATCTTTTAATTTAGAAATAACAAATTTAATTTTAGCTTGTGACATTTAATTTAATATATTATATTTAAATTTTAATAAACATAATATATTGGATTATCAATTTTTACAATGCTTAAAAAGTTGAATAAATAACACTTTATAAGTTCCAATAAATGTAGAAATATTATAATAAATATGAAGCCATCTCCATTAATCAATTGTACAGCAAAATTATTTTTAATCACAGTAGTTTGGATATATGGTAAATTATATTTTGATAAAGATAGCGTACATTATTCATCACAATTTACACAAACAACAGAAATATTAACAGTTACCAATTCAACCAGTTTTGAAAAAGGAAATTTAATATGTTTTCCCTATAACAATTCTCAAAAATATAGTGAATGCGGAAGCAATAGTGATAAATTAACCGGTGACAAATGCATTAAAAAGGGAGAATGCACTACATATAAACAAATAAATTGTAAAACTGATTCATATAAATCTTATCCATGTTGTGATGTAAATTCATTAACAGATGATTGTATTAAATTATTATCAAATGAAAATTGTTCATTGAATTCTATAAATGGTCATTATTGGAAATGGGATGGGGGTTGGCATCGTGCTAAAGAGAATCTTAATACCGCTGAAATATCTTGTAAAAAAGTCCAAAGTTTATACACCAATAAAATTTGTAGCGAATATAGTTATAATACTGCTATTTATACTAGTGTATATTGTGGTATTTTGAATTGGGAACCTGTGCTTACAAATTGTGAAAATGTCTGTACCAATAAAAGTCCTGATTTATTATGTGCTGTAGATAGTAAAAAGGTATATACTTTTGTACAAAAAAAATCCATATTGGTATGTGATCCACAACTTGTCAAAGACACGTTTGGCTCAGCCCTTACGGGTGACAAGCATCATGATACAGCTATAAATCGTATAAAATGTGATGCAAGTGATACAAATTGTATTAACAATGTATATGCATTACAGTTGGATACAGCGTACTATCAAAAGAAGGATTGTTCAAATATAATGTTTATGAAACCAGACTATAAATATGCAAATTTGCAAATTCTCTTTAATATCAGTTGCATCATAGGTATAATAGTACTTAGTTTCATATTAATAAATGAAATTATAAAATATTTGAAATGTAATAAAAACATTGCAAATAAAAGTCCGACAGAAAATGATCCTTTGTTGAAACATATTGAAGGTTAATAAGTTTACCCGAAAAATGAAGATATCCAATTGTATAAACCAGTTTGATCAGTAGTTTGATTTATTGAAACATTTGTATCGGATGGAGTTGTTATTTTAATATCTGAAGTGCTTACTGTTTGTGTATCTGAAGGAGGACTTTCTAATTGTACGGTTCCTAGTATAATAGTTGGATTTGCAAAAAGTTCTGGATCGAGTGGAGGAGCTTCGGGAATGTAATTTTCAACAATATCACTTGCTTCCTCATTTTTGGTGGTATCAATTAATTCTATATCACTGATTTCTAATGGAGTGTTTTCTTTTGTTTCACTGATATTGGTTTTTTCTTCTTTTTCATCGGGCTTTTGATTATATTCGTTAATTATGTTTTGAATAGATTCTTCGAATATTTGAACGGTTTCATTATTTTTTGGAGTTTCTGGTTTGACTTCTGGTAATGTCTCCTTTGATTGAACTGGTTCTTTTAGAATTTCAGTTTCTTTATAAAGTCTTGAAATGATACTTGCATCTCTCATTAAATGATTATATCTGCTTTGCCATAGATTGTATCTACATTGACAAGCATATCCATTTAATTCGCCATATAATGGAATGCGAACAGGTATATAGTATGATGGTTCGGAATAGGTAACATAATAGTTATATCTTGATCCGTAAAATGAAATTTGGGTGAATTGGTACATAATAAATATAATGACATAATATTTATTATTTTATTATTATTTATTTGGAATTTCAATTTTTTATATATTATGAATGAACCATAACGATATATTGTGAATATTCTACATCACAAAAAGATGATACGGAACGACATAATAAAATGTACTATAGATAATAATGAAACAAAAGATGTATTCCCAAAATAAAATTTGAATGAAAACTATCATTTGCAGTACCGCCGATCCATTCAGTGGGTTATTAAATGAATAATAAAATGTATTACAGATAATTACAATCTTTAGAATTCCTTTCGGTGAAACAAAAGATGTATTCCTGAAATGAAATTTGAATGAAAACTATCATTTGCGGACACCGCCAAAAATCGTATAATGGTTTACTAAATGTAATAATAAATGTGCTATAGCTAATTGCAATCTTTAGAAATCCTTTCGGTGAAACAAAAGA
>Ga0206911_1153_pt1 | contig 14887 bp, 10 predicted proteins | sample Alteio_BWOrgHeat_74_FD_152956 | JGI IMG/M metagenome (GOLD analysis project Ga0206911, IMG submission 152956) | Enriched cells from forest soil in Barre Woods Harvard Forest LTER site, Petersham, Massachusetts, United States -... | ecosystem: Environmental > Terrestrial > Soil > Temperate forest >...
TGTCACTTCCACTGTCACTGTCGTCCCCACCTTTACCCTTGGTATTTTTCTTACCTTCATCATCTGATCCTTCATCATCAGAATTATTATTCTTTTTGCCAGCATTCTTATCAGATTTCGTATTTTTTTTATTTTTATCATTATCCTCATCAGATTCAGTATCCGAGTTCTCCTCATTTTTCTTACTATTTTTTTTATCAACTGGTTTAGTTTCTTTTGAATTAGTTTTCTTATTATTATTATCATCGTCATCATCATTATCACTGGATGCTCCTTTAGATTTTGATGGGGCTTCTTTAGTTTCAGTTTCCTCTTCATCATCAAATGCATAATCTGCAAATTTGTTGCGCATACCACCACCTGATTTTTCATTGCGCTTAACAATATCAATTTGAATACATTTGAATGTAACACCAAACTTGCGTTTACCTGAAGTATCCTTGTTTTTAGAAATCCATAATTTGTTTGCCATAATAATAAATTTTGCAGTAGATTGCCATGTTAAATGCTCACCAAATTTATTAACATTAGATACATCACATTTAACTAATTCCTTCTCTTCATTTTTCATAAATACTTTAGTAGCAACATCTTTTGTAGTAAAATCAATATCTAATTTTACTTTAATATATGGCATCTTCCTTTCTTTCTGTTTAACTGACTCACTTGATTTCTTCTTATCTTTTGATGGTTTTTCAACGACAACATCTGCATCTTCAGGTTCTCGGACAATTGCACTATATTCAAACAAATCGCTCAAATCTTTATCTTTTTCCTTGCCATTTCCCTTCATGAAACTTAAAATTTCTTTCTTTTTTGACAATACTTCTTTATCAATTTGTTTACACATTGTTTCTAATTCTTTACATGCTGGTTGTTCTGGATCTAAATTAAGTCGGAAATAATCTCGATCCTCATCGGTTTTATGATAATCATCAATTCGTGGGAAACCACCTTGCTTAATTGTAATTTCACCAGTTTTAAATACTAAAGAACTTTCTTCTCCTCCATATTTATATCGAGGATAAGCAATGTATTGACCTTTGCTTCTTTCGTTATCTGGATCAACTTCAGTGAGCGAAAAAAGATTTGTTTTGAAATCTGTACATTTTATCATTGGACGTTTCGCCTTTGCTTGTGTACCTTTGGAACCACTGTTGTTTGATTTTTTGTTTGGAGATGTTTGTTTCATTAATTTTTGTTTTATACTTATATATTTAGTTATTTTTTTAGGTAGTTTAAAATTCAATTTTTTTTAATATAAAGTGATAATATGGGCTATTTTCTTTAAGTATCCCTAATTTTTAACAAAAAAAATTGATAATTATATTTTATCGTGTTAATTCTTACTATATTATTTTCTCCAATATAATTAATAACAATAACAATGACTGAGGACTTTGTTGATTTAGCTGATTATATGGCATCTTTAAATAAAAATGTATCTATATCACCCAATATAATAGATAAACCAACTATACAAATTAATAAAAAAGAAACTGTTACTAATAAAAATAATATGGTATCAAAATATATTAAAAATGGTGTTCCAATTGTTTATGATATACAAACTATGGAACATTATCGAGTTTTGCGATTGAGAAAAATGGATCCGATTATTAATCTTGATTTAGATGAAAGAAAATCTTTTGCATTTAAATATGAATGGGATCCATATACCGGTGAAAGATTAGGTATTGATCCATATGGTGCACTTTATTTTAATCCTGATTATTTAATAAGACATTTTTATCTTAGTCGTTTAAATAATTTATGGGTTGATGCTAAAGATGAAAAAGATGGATTTTATCAAGGATATTATGATACTTCTGTTGGGGCTGGTGAAGACATGTTTATTGCAAGTAGAGGGCATTTTCCTGAAAGATATGTCTTCCGTCTTCCTATTATGGATTGCTACTTAACTAAAGACTATAATCATAAATTTATAACAATGGGTCCAAAATTAACAAACCAGGAAATTGCTGATATAGAAGAAAAAGCGTCAAAAATGGGAAACAGTTATTTAACATTATTTGGAAAACCAAGACCATCAATTGTTAAAATGAAAAAATTATATGACCAAGCTATCAGCAAAAATCCATTTATCCCAAATTCACATAAATTAACTAATAAACAAAGGGAAGAGGCATTTAGTTCTGCAAATAGACGGGCTATTGAAGAATTAAAAAAAATGATTGGTTAATAATTCATAATTCTTAAAATGATCAGGTACAACTAAATTATTATCTGTAAATAATTTTTTAATATCTCTACCATTCATTAACTTAGATTGTCCCTTTTCTATCTTTACATAATGTTGACATTGGGAACTAAACAAACATGTATCACTAATCTCAATATCATCAGTAGTCAATAGTTTTTTATCTAAAAATTTACTATATTGATAAAAATGTTCCGGTATCTTCATATTGTGGGTTTTTAATAATTTATAAATTTCAATACCATTTAATTTCATATCAACAGAATTTATTGATACATTATGTTTACATGGAAACATTTCCATACATTCACTTTCATTAACAATAATTATAGGATCATTCATTTATTATTACTCTATATGTTAAAACATAAAATCAATATATTTAATTATCAATTTTCCTTCGAGAGAATCATGGAAAGATCCAATTGTATATTCCGTGATTCTCCAGTAATACAAGTGATGATGAAAAAGTAATATATCAATATATGGTATTATAAAATGGAACAGATGGTACTATTTTTCTCCGGTTAATATTCTTTTTCTTTGAAAAAGAATATTAACTGGAGAATATTTAAATTATACTTATAAACAATCACTAATACAACCTTATATTGCATTGCTTCGCCCGGACAATCCAAAGACTACCAGCCGACCAAATGGTGAGATGGTTAGGTGATATTCATTTATTGGCCCGGGCGAAGAGATGCAAAATCAGGATGTATTAGTGATTGTAATAAAGCATAAAATCAATAAATAATAACATTTTCTATCAAATATTCTTTTTCTTTGATGCCTTTAGGCACTACTCATGCAATATCTCTTTTTCTTTGAAAAAGAATATTAATTGGAGAATAATGGTTCCAACTTAATCCATTATATAACATCATTTATATGTTCATGCTTGAGACCCCATCACTTGTATTACTGGAGAATCATGGAAAGATCCAATTGTATATTCAAGTGATTCTCCAGTTAAAAAATTGAACAATACAAATAACTGTATAATTCATTAATTTTTTATTCATTAAGGCTCTCAAAAAGCATACTTTCGCAATATTATCATGGCCAGTAGCCCATTAACAAAAACTGTTCATATTGAAATCAAAAAACCTGATTCCAAAACAACTCATGAAGGGTTGCAAGAACAAATTGTCAATTTGAATGATGAGTTCAAACATTCACCAATTTTAACTTACAAATCAATTGGAATAGTATGTGATGTTATTACCAAGCTATCATCTGGAAAGCTTAATTATTATTGGCGTACTAAATTAGAAAATGAATTAATGACATTCATATCAAAAGCGTTACGCCATAATCCAGAATTATGGAGCAAATTAATAATGAGGAGTCCTGATGCTATTGTGTATAGTGCCATGAATCAACCTGGTCATGATATGAAAATTCCAAATTTTATGTTTCTAGAAATAGCTTATAAAAAAGGTGAACGTTTCCATTCACCTTTGTTGGTTGCTCAACAAAAAATTATTCAAATGCATGTACAACTGAGTTGTCCGATAAGTACTAGTTTTGATTCGCCGGTATTCAATCCAGCTTGCCGAAAAAAACAATTTCCAGAGAATGCAATTATGATTTCAAAAATTATGGACCTTATTAAAGAATCATGCAACGCTGGTAATCCAAATGCTCTTAAATTGTATATTCGTTATCTTCAACATGATTTGAATGATCGTGTCGAAGCTCGCAAACAAATTGGTAAGCTTTTTGAACTTGGTGAAATTGGAGATGCGATTCCCCAATCTAACCATTTATTTCATAATTTCGAGAATGATAAATTGTTAACAATAAGCAATGCAATAGCAATACTTAATGATGCTGTTAATATTTACACAAGTGTTGAACAAAAATTTGTGGATGGTGTTATTCATCGTGAAAATTTAATAATTCAAGATGGTGTAAGTAGTGTTAAAGTTTATGAGCATCATCGTATTAATCTGAATGGAACTTTAACATTTTTAATGGCTCGCTTTGGAGAACAAGTTATACCATTCCTTACGATGCATTCCGATAAAAAAAATGTTGTTGGGTTAATTGCCGATTGTCTCGTAAATCATAGCAAAGCAACTTTAAAAACTGCATTTGTTCTTCCATAATTAGACAGGCATAAATATTCCTTCATTGTCCTTCTCAATAACATCCTTAATAATTGAGCTTTGACCTAATTCATTATAAGTTTTTTTATATTTTTGACCAATATCTTCGGTGTATTCGGATTTTTCTAACATTTCTGTATCTAAAATAACATCACATAATCCTGTTCCACCTTTAATAACTAATCCAGCCATAATACGTGATGATATACTCTTCATATAATCAATTTCACCGAAAGTTGCTGCTGTAATTAATTGATCTACTGTCTTTTCGAAAGATGCACGTGATAATGGATCAGTATCAGATTTGTTCATACCATGCCTATCAATTGATGTTAAATATCCATTACTTGTCATCATATCTACTAACATTGATAAGTGGTGATAGTTAACCATGTTACCACTTCGTTCATAAGTTGTAATAAATTCTCGCAACAACGTCGCACGTGCTGCCTCAATACCGAATGTTTCATAAACGGCTACGACATCATTACAAATAGTTCTGTTCAAATCAATGCCATTAATATATCGAATATCATATAAGTTAACACCTGAAGTATATATTACATATTGTTCCTTCTTTTCCATTTCATGATTTGGATTATCGAAACTAATTGCACGTTCAGGATTTACCGAATCTATTTGTGAAATATTATTAATACCTTTCAATTTAAATTTATCAACGATCATATCCATGAAAGAATTAATTGTACTTATATCAAATTCTCCCATATCAAACCTTAAATGAACAATAGGAGTTTTGTCATTATCTGTATTACTTAGAACAGCTGTCTGCATAACTTTTTCTAATATTGCTCGTTCTTCCTTTTTAACTGATTTCATATCCTGGAATCTTTTTTCCCATGCATTACAGAATTTACTTTTAATATCTAATAATGTAACTTCTTTGTTCATCATCTTTTCGCGGTCCAATTCAATTCGCATTAACCATGGGAGTGTATTAATATCACCTTGACAGCTATTCTTATTTTGTGTATGACTATAGAATACATTATACACATTATCTTGTTCCATAAAACCTCCTTTCTTATTTGGAATTGGATCGTAAAACACATCTAATCTTTTTCTTAATTGACCAATTGTTGTATATTGAATGTGTGATGCAATTTTATTGGCCATGTCGCGACTTGCCATATTCTCCTTGGTCAAATATATCATCATTTGCGGAGTCTTCAGATTTTTAGACAAACTCATTAACTCTTTAATTCGGGCTACGCCGAGGGTAGAGGACCCCATCGCGGACACGCCGGAGTGATGAAACGTGTTCAAAGTCAATTGAGTAGTTGGTTCACCTATTGATTGAGCAGCAATTAAACCAACCATTTCACCTGGTTCAATAATATTTTTATTGTAACTATTAATAATTTCGTTAACGATTTCATCGAATTTTGCTTTATTTAATCCATATTCAATGATACATCTTTTTGGTGCTAATGAATCATACAATGCAATTCTCAAAAATGTTTTAGCAATTTGATCATCAACATATTTAACTGAATTTTTATCTTCACTTTCTTTCTTACTCATTGAAACTAATTTAGTATTCTTATATTCTAATATTCCTTCTAATTTATCAAGAACATATTGTGGATGTAACTCATCACCTTTTGTATTACTATTGCGATTATTTTCAATGATACGTAATAAGTTGACTGGTGACATAAATGTTGGATTAATTGTTATATAATTCATACGTGTTTTAATTTGACTGTCACGTAATGTATCACGCATTTGAAGAATTAATTGATACAATACATCATTTTCTTCAGCAGAATAACCTTTATGATTCTTTAATTCTTGAGATGTGAATTTGTATTTCTTTTCTATTTCCTTATCACCCATTTCAATAATTTTAACTGTGTGATCATATTGTTTAGTCGTATCTGCACCACTATCACCATATATGAATTGTACAATTGCATTGGTAGCTGTTCGTACTGTGCCATCATATTTAATCATTGCATCCTCCATAGCCTTAATCAATTTACGCTGAATATATCCACTTTCTGCAGTGTCCACGACCTGTAAACCACTCGCGAGACCAAAATTTAATGTACTTGGAATAGTTAAATCATAAACTTTCGGATATTTACTGACATCTACTTTTGTTATCGAAATAATTTTATCTAATACTACATCATTTTGAATCGAAAAATTACGATGAGTTTCAGAAGGTTTCATTTGTTTTAATTTATCATTTTTAGTTTTATCGATTAATGGTATTTTTTCTTTGAATTTTTGTGCCCATTGTCCTCTAATTGATAACATATATGTTGGCAAAATATTTTTTGTTCTAAGATTATTTTCCTTCATTTGAATTTTTGTAGTTTTACCGAATATACCTAACATTGAACATAACATATTAATGCCGTCTATTAATTCTTTTGATGCCGAACCTACTTGAATAGAATTTTTTGTAATAGTTCCATCTCCTGAAATATATCCATTCAATATACCAATTATGAATTCTTCAGGTGCACATAAAGCTTGGTATGGTATGAATTTATTTTTTGCACCATGTCCAACAAATTTATCTAGGAACTTTGCTAATATTGTTGAATATCCTCTAATATCTGACGTTGTTCCTCCAATGTGATTAATTTTTTCTGATTCAGTGTGTTTAATTGAATTACCATCGAACCATTTTTCTACAAATTCTCTAATAATCTTATCATTATTTGTTATTTGAATATAACCACTTTTAACATCAGCATTACCTTCAGCCAAAAACAAACCAATGAACAATCCATTATTTTTATCTAATTTGAACTTGTCTGGAATTAATATATTTTCTCTACTGGTTGAAAATGGATATATATATCCTTCTTTAATATTGGTTATATTAGATCTTTTTATAACCCGTAATAATCTGTGACTATGTTTGTAAGGCAAAGTAAAATTTTTACCGTTATTTTTTTCCCACCATCCTGCTGGTGTTTTTCCTCTATCATTAAGAATATCTGTCATTTCTTTTCGTGCAGTAATAAAATCGGTCCCATATAAATATTCATTTTTGGGAAAATATTCTTTCATATCAATATATTCCATATTAATGTTTGGTTTAACAAGAGACATTGTAACTGGTACATAATTTCCAACTTTAACATCCGCTGAATATGTTCTTTCAAATTTACTATTCTTTTCGTTCCATATTAATAATGATTTTGATTCAGTAACAATAACTTGTCGACCACCTTGTGTTTTAATTTCAAATAATTCTTTACCAGGATCATGTCGAGTGATTGCAGTAATTTGACCCCATGTAACTTTACCATATTCATCGACAGTTGGAATGTAAACTTTATTATTTAATTTTAATAATTCCATATTTTGATTTAATTCATATTCAATATCTTTTTCAGATTTTAATAATTTTGCATCAATCCATTCTCCGATCTTTACATTTTTAGGTTTATCGTCCTCTAAAATCACTATTGGAGTTTCTGCTGTTACTGATTTAATAGCAGTATCAATTAGGCCTTCTCGACTTGTCATGTTATGGAACACGAATTCTGGAAACTCCATACCTCGCAAGAATGATTGTTCAATAAATCCTCGCGCTGCCGCTGAATCATCATTTTGAAAGAAATACGGCAAAGTTCTTTTATTAATCTTTTTAGGTATTCGACCACCTTCAAAAGCTTGTTGACCAACACAACAGCCCATTTGACCCATATTTTCAGGACCACCTTTAGAACCTGATACAATCATAACATTAAAATTGTTAGTTGGTTTTAAATTGTTCATTAACATTTTACTTAGATCACCACGAATAACATCCATTTCGTTGAAAATTGTTCGTTCAAATAAATCGTTTTCCATTAAATCTGGATTATTTTCCATTTCAGTAATGAGATGTCTAATTTTTAATCCTTTAGTTTCAAAGACATTATACATTTGTGTTTCTACTTCTGGTGTAACATCAATATCGCCGATACCTACAGTAAAACCATTAAATAAGTTGAAGTTATTAATTAATCGTTGAGCATTATCAATGAATTTTTTAGTTTCTTCAACGCCATATTCATCCCAAATTAATTGGATTAAATTGTTTTTCTTTTTGGCACCTAATGCATCAGATTTCAAATAGCCTTCCTTTAAGATACCATTTTTAATAACTAAGATTGGTTTTGCACCATCATATTTATTTACATTAATTTTTGGTGGGATGATCATTGAGAATATTTCATGACCGGTATATTCACCTTCTTTTTTGAAAGCTTTAAAATCGTCAATAGCTGTGTATGACATAATGTTCATTGCACTTTTCCAATCTATTCGCATTGTTGGTCTGGTTAAATTATATGCACCGATAAGACCATCTTGTACTAAACCAATAATTGTCCTACTTGCTGAGGGTGTAATAATTTGTCTCTTAACATCAGCAATTTCTTCTAATTCAATTTGAGTCTGAATACTCTGTGACAAAAAAATATTCATTTCCAATCATTGCTCACAAATCATGCCTTAGTGAGGTTTAGATTTGTATTTTTAAAGCAACTAACATCTTTCCTTTCGGAAAGCTATTGGACTTTATCTTAAGCTAGATCAGATTGATTAAATCGTCATTTCTAACCGAAACCCATAAAGTCTCTGAACCCTTCTCATGTTCTAATCATAACGAATTTAGAGAAGTGGCTGCGGATAATTCATTGTCCTTTCGGAACATCTCAACAATTATTACTAATTTCATTGGCTTTATTCTTGTTCTTGTTCTTGTTCTTGTTCTTGTTCTTGTTCTTGTTCTTGTTTGGCTATTTCAAGAATTTTTTTAAATCTAGAATATTGATCATCAAGTGATAAATTTTTAGAGTAAAAACCCATACGTACATCATCAACTTGAATCATATATTTTGATATTTTATGTGTTATATTGTTATTGATTGCAATAATATATGATTCAATTTCCTTATCAAGTTTATACTTTTTTAATCGGTCAATTTTCTGTTGATCATAATATTTTTCCATCACGTTTTTCATTCGAGTCTTAACTTTATTGCTAGAACAAATTTCTTTGAGGCGCTCCGACATTTTCGATCTAGTCGAATCTTTATGTTGATAACCGAAATCTCGACCCCTTTTTTTGGTTTCCTTGATTTCTTCGTTATTTTCAACTTTTATAAATTCAGTTGTCTTTCCGCCTTTTGTTAAATTATATCCATTTGGAAACATAGAATTATTACTACTTACATAATATATTTCTTTTTCATCTAATATATTCGCATCACATGTTTCTAATAATTCTACAATAAAAGATTGCTGACCATGTTGTCTGATTGCATTATTCAGATAAGTACACTGTTTCTTTTTTGTATTGTTCAGTGCCTCACTAATATGATCATCAAATCTTTTAAGATATCCAAATGGACGATATTTGTTTTTGTTTTTTCGATGGGTAAGAGTTTGACCAATATAACATTTATTATTTTTGATATTAATCATTTTATAAATTTGACCCTTGATCTTATTTTTTTCATTTAATTCCAAGATTTCATTCATTAATATTATAAATATTTATTTGTTTAAGCCAATGTAATATTATAACGCCATTACGCGTTTCCCTAATATTTTTTCAAATATTAGTTAGTATGTTGAGTTTTAAAATTTTCCCGCAATTTGGGAGTCTTGCAGAAGTATATTTACTTCCACTAGCAAGTTATATCATGATTGAATTTATACTGTTTTCCCAATTAGGTGTATTCAATAACCTAATTGGCAGCTTGCTATTGGCGACAAAATGTTAGCCTATCGCCATCAAAATCCGCATTGTACGGTTTTGTGACCCCTGGGTTCAATCGGAGGGTCGATAAACTGTCATCATCAATAATTTTAATATGATGTCCCATCATAGATTGTTTATGTAAAGTCGGTTGTCGATTAAGTAAAACAATATCTCCATCAACTATATGACGTTCGACAATATCACCATATCTTAATTCTACTTTTTCTTTTCGATATCGCAAATCAATTGGCAATACTCGTTGACCAGGTACTAAACTACTTGCTGGAAATACGAAATTTGCTCCTGGATATTCATCACGACCATTTTTAACTAATTTTGTTAATCTTTCGATATTTTGAGGAGTTACAACTTCTGGAAATGTTAAATTTGTTGCAACTTTCTTTGGTACACCTAATTGATTAATATCAATTGTCGGATCGGGTGTTATGACCGTCCGCGCGCTAAAATCGACCCTCTTCGTCTTCGTATCTTCAACCATGCATTCAAACGTACATCATTTTTAATGTTTGTTTAAAATGTTTAGGTTTTGGTTAATACTACACCTCATAAAATTAGTGCGCATATCTAATTTATGAGTCCAGCGTTAACTGGGGGTGAATTACTTCACCTGGCGGACTATACCTTAAGCTATCTTGCGATAACCCATTACCGTCTAGTCTCTGAGCCTTCTCCATGCTTTTACAAGTTTAGGAGCTTGGTTGCGGATTTTCCGAGTTCAGTTTCCTGAAATTCATTTTGATAGTTTTTACTTAGCATTCAAAGTTTTTGTATATTCTTCTTTATATTCTATTGCCATTGCGAGCAATTCTTCTAATGTTTTGGATTTATTCATTATTATTTTTTCTTTAGTTTTTGGCATTTGAATTCTGTAACCAACACATTTTCCTTTTTTATCTTTTTTCTGCATTATATATTTTGGCAAATCATTGGATTTATTATATTTTATAATTGGACACTTATAATCTGTTAATTTTAAATCATCTAACCATTTTTTTGCTAATTCTAAATTCTCTTCCACAGTGTTTTTTGTTGATGAAAATTGTTTCGTATATGTCACACATTTGTTTTTTCTTTTAACCCTATATCCTATTAAAATATTTTTCTTGCGTATTTCTCTTATATTATGCATACCATTTGGATCATGAGCTTTTGATATGGCTTGGCGTGCTTCTTCAGATACATTCTGAACAGCACATCCTCGACCACCAAGTGCTATATTATATCCTATATCTCTATTTGTTGCATCGTATTTTGCAATCATTTCTGTTTCTTTATCATCGTACTCATCAACTTCGCAGGTTAATAGGGTTTCAATGGAGAAATTTTCATCTCCATATTTTCGTATTGCATTATAAAATCGTGGACATTCGTTTCTCGTTTTTTTTGCTGTGGATTTAGCATTTTTAAAGTGTACATCAAATCTTCCATCTACACCAAATTCTTTTCCGTCACCATAATGTGTTTTTGTTTTACCAATGTAAATTTTGTTATTAATTTTGTTCGTTACCAAATAGATTAATCCTTTCATTAATAGTTTTTTCTTTTTATATGTATTTTTTGTTTGAATGCATCTAACGCCTTTCAGCGATAGTTTGAATTAGAATTTTCATTCTAACCATAGTATATCAAAATTTTCTCGGAGCTTCCCGCAATTTGATAATGTTGCAGTTAAATTAAGCTTTAACTACTAGGTAGTTATATTAAAAATTCAGCTTACAACGTTTTCCTTTGATGATATGCTGAATAACCATCAAAGCGTCTACCTGTTATGAGCAAGCCTCGAAAACATGCCAAATGTCTTCAGTTACCCATTAAATTGCTGCGTATTCTCCCTTCTTTGCCTTTGAGTCGCGATGCCAAAGACTTGATGATCTTCCCCTTTTGTTCAGATCGTGGAATCGCGAGACTTTCATTATCATAATATGTTGCTATGTGATATTGCAATAAATGTACATGATCTTGACCATATTTAGCAGTAGCTTCATTTAACGATTCTTTATGTCTTGTAATTCGAATATTTGCTTTAATAATATCAGCTAACTTATGTGTCAAATCATCTTCCATCGTTGATGATGCCATGAAATCCGCTTTTGCTGATGGTCGCACTTGAACCGGGGGAACTGGAAATATCTTATGTATCATCATCTCCGGTCTTGACTTCTTCGGATCAATTCCCATAATCATACAATCCATGTCACTCACATTTCTTAAAATATCATAACAATTCTCTGGTGTTAAAATATGTTTTATCTTCTTCTTTCCCTCAAATCCAGCTGATCCTTCTTCCACTGGCAAATTCGCTAAATTGGTTTCTGATATTAAATTAATAACTGCCGTAGCCTTTTTGATATCTAATTTAATTTTAGATACTGGAGTACCACATCCATAATTCTGTTTTTGACAATGTGTGACATTTTTAACGGAATTCTTAATATCTGCCAATCGCGCTTTCCCTGATTTTGTTTTAAGCATATCCGCAAGCTCATCCTCATTTTTGTAAACCAATAATTTTGAACATTTTAAACAAATACAACTTAAAATCTTCTTAATATAATTAATGTAACCCATATGAAATACAAGTTCGGCTAAATCAATATGACCAAAATGTCCAACACAATTTGTTGTGTTCAATCCACATGTTGCACAATCAATGTGGTTATCTGTCGTACCTAATCGTGGATCAATTAAACCTCCTCGTTTGGGTTCTAAATTATCGTATAAATCAGGTATGTCAATACCTACAGAATCTCTACCAAGTGCAGAACCCCTTTTAATTTCGTCATTCCCAAAAATGGCAAATTCTATTCGGTCTATCGGTAGAATCCTATCGTTATCATAAGAATAAATTTCGGTGTCCATAATTACGATACTATAGTTTATATATATATTATTTTTATGTCTTTATATTTTTTCATCCTTATTAATATTTTTTTCAGTTTTTTTAGTATATTTTTCTCGATTTAATTTATAAAATGCCTAAAGATTCATGTCATTCAAAATGTGATGTTTGTTGTCCGGATGTTTCTGATAAAATATTAAATATACATTTTTCTATACAAAATACTGAAGATCTAGGAAATTGTGGATATTGGGCAGTTGATTTTTTAAATGTTCATCTTCTTGCATGGAAATTACCCGATAATCAAATATATTGTAGTGCAAAAATTATTGGAACATGGAAAACTATTACTGGTGCACTTGTCCCCGAAAATAATCCTCCTATTTGTAATATCTTACAAGCTGGAAATGCTCAAGGCCACATTAAAGCATTTTTAAATGGAAAATTTCCTATTGGAACATCCGTAACTATTAAAAAAAAATGTGGTAATATCGGTTGCATCGATTTTAATGGTAGTTATGATGATTTATTAATATTACCACCTAACAAACAAGTCGGTACTCAGCGATTGACAGATTATATATCATCTTTATTTAGTGCACCAATGACTGTCCTTGTTGTATCTGCAAGTTATTATTTTAATGATCAGTTATTATGGGTCGATACCAGTAATGGTAGTGTTGGTAATGTCGTTATTAATTCTAATGGTTGTCCATCATAGGATACTCAAAAATTGAAATCTAATTTAAATATATTCAGCATCTAATATTTTACTTTAAATCTAACAAATGGCTTCTATTAAAATTCCTCCGCGTATCCCTCCAACTAAAATAGAACAGACATTGGATGATTATAAGAAAGATAAAAGTAGAAGAATTCCTACTTCAACTAATTGTAAAATAAAATTATATTGGTGGGAACCAAAAGGTTCTGTTACTAAACCTAAATTAATTAGTAACATAATTAGCGATTGTATAACTACTTGTATGAAATATTACCCATTATTAACTTTCGTTCATGATGCAACACCACTTATTCTAAATGACAGTAAAGAAACAACGGAACGCTACCGTCGTCAAATATATTACAAAGCTTCAGCACTATTAAATGTTCTTCCTACAGAGTCTGCTTTTGCTCATGTATGTGTTACATCAACAGGATTAGTAGGACGTCCCGGTATTTTAACTAATGGGCTAGCGCGAAGGGAAACTGGTGTGGCTTGTTTTTCTACAGCGAATGGAGGGGGTGCAAAAATCTTAGTTCATGAATTAGCTCATCTTTTTGGATTACGTCATTGTTCTGACACAAGTTGTATAATGAAAGCAGGTGAGGAATCATCTTTTAAGAAATTGATAGATAAAAATGAACCGTCTGAATTTTGTGATATATGTCAATCAAAATTAGCTATATGTTTTAATAAATTTAGCTAATTTTGATGATGTGTCGCCCCGATATTAACATACGGAAATTATATTTTGGAAACAACTTAAAAATTAAATATGTGACATTATGTTGATGCAACGGGCTGGGGTTTATGGAATAATGTGTCGCCCTGATACCAACATATAAAATTATATTTTGGAGAACAACTTGAAAATTAAATATGTGACATTATGTTGATGCAACGGGCTAGGGTTTATCTTGTTCCAGTAACATTAATATAATATTTGATACCAGATTTTTTCGGTATTTTATATTTATTCATGTCCAATAATTTTAAATCAGTAATAAACAAACATTCTCCTATGTATGGAATACTAATTTCATTTAATTTATTCATCCAAAATATTGTTTCTTTATATGTAGATTTTTTTGGAATAATTTTGTGAAATGTCATTGATATATATTTTTCGTCTTTTGTTTGAAAAATGACACATTTTGTATAGTTAATCAATTTCAAAAAATCTTTCATATTGTACCTAACAGAACGTTCAAAATTAACTGAAAATAAT
>Ga0206911_1154_pt1 | contig 14787 bp, 12 predicted proteins | sample Alteio_BWOrgHeat_74_FD_152956 | JGI IMG/M metagenome (GOLD analysis project Ga0206911, IMG submission 152956) | Enriched cells from forest soil in Barre Woods Harvard Forest LTER site, Petersham, Massachusetts, United States -... | ecosystem: Environmental > Terrestrial > Soil > Temperate forest >...
GCGACACACCAACCGCCACGAGGTCCTTTTCTCCGTTGGCCGCCAGAACCACTTGCTTGCAAACCGTATCGACGACTGCGTCGGTATGCATCTCCACCAGCGCATCATCGTCGTCGTGATCCTCAGGAAAACGCTGCACCGCGCCCACCAGCTTGTGGTCCACCACCAGCCCTGCGGATATGCGCTCCGATAATGTCACTCCAATCGTCTTTGCCATGACCCTCTTCTTAGCCTCTGCCCGCTCTGTTCCGGTGACCGCGGTTCCTATTCGAACTTGCTGACGCGGTTCAATCCGTTGAAAGCCGCAACTTTATAACATTCCGCGAGCGTTGGGTAGTTAAAGACTGTCTCCACGAAATAATCCAGCTTGCCGCCGAGCGCCATGACGGCCTGGCCGATGTGCAGGAGCTCGCTAGCGCCCTCGCCGATGATGTGTACGCCGAGAATTGCATGGGTCAACCGGTGAAAGATGAGCTTCAACCGTCCCGTCGTGTCGCCGCGAATCTGTCCGCGGGCAATCTCGCGATAGTAGGCGACGCCCACCTCGTACGGCACGTCCTCTTCGGTGAGTTGCTCCTCGGTCTTGCCGATAAAGCTGATCTCCGGAATGGTGTAGATACCGTAGGGGTAGAGGCCGGGGTTCGAGAGGACCTTGTCATCGCCAAACGCCCGCGCCGCAGCGACCCGGCCCTGCTCCATCGAGACGGAGGCCAGTGACGGGAATCCGATGACGTCGCCAACTGCGAAGATTGACGGCACCTTTGTCCTGAAATCCTTGTCCACGGGGATGCGCCCGCGCGAGTCCGACTCAATTCCAACCGCCGCGAGATTCAGCTCATCCACATTGCCCTGGCGGCCGACCGCATACAGCAGCGCGTCGCCCTGGACTTTTTTCTTGCTCTCGAGATTCGCCACAACGGTGCCATCCGGCATCTCTTCGACCGACTCCACCTCTTCGTTCAGCCGCATGGTCACGCGTGAATCGCGCAGATGGTAGCTCAGCGCTTCGATGATCTCCTGGTCAGCAAACTCGAGCAGCCGCGGCCTGCGTTCGATCAGGGTTACCCGCACGCCAAGCGCGGAGAACATGCAGGTGTACTCCACGCCAATAACGCCGCCGCCTACGATGATCATGGTCTTGGGCAGGTTCACCAGCTCCAGCACCAGGTCGCTGTTGATGATGCTGCGCCCGTTAATCGGCACCTTCGGCGAGCTGGCCGGCTTAGTCCCTGTGCCGATCAGAATATTCTTCGCTTCGTACACGGACGAACCGCGCGAGTTCGTCACTTTGATGTGGGTTGAATCTTCGAAGCTTGCCACGCCGACGAGCATTTCGATGTTGTTGCGCGAGAGCTGCGCCTCGGTGACGTCGATCTCGGTCTTGATCACATGCTGGACCCGGAACGCCAGGTCGGCCATGGTGATCCGCTCCTTCACCCGGTAGTTCATCCCGTAGATGGACTTGTAGTTGTACCCGGAGAGGTGGAGCACGGCCTCGCGCATGGTCTTCGAAGGAATGGTCCCGGTGCTGATACAGGCGCCGCCGACGACCTCGCGCATTTCGACCAGGGCAACTTTTTTCCCGAGCTTGGCGGCATAGATGGCGGCTCGCTGCCCGGCGGGTCCGGAGCCTATGACGATCAGATCGTAAACGCTACTCATAGTGGCACATACTCATGGACATCGACCCCAGTAGTGGCTGGCTCAAGTCCCGTTATCGGCCCAAACATGGCATTTGGTGAGGGCCAGTCTTTTGATGTTGTGCGCATTCGCCTCGCTGTTTTGAAACTACCACACCGACATCAACGCCTCTACCTCCGGGCATAGACAACATACACTTACAAAAGATGTTCCGCTACGCCATCACGAGCCGCGCTTTGTTCCCTGGGGACGAATTTCAGAGGCAGGCGGCGCTGGTCGGTCAGGCCTCCCGCTGGATTGCCGATGGCATCGATTTCATCCAGCTCCGCGAAAAGGACCTCTCTGGCGCGGCCGTTGCGGCGCTCGCCCGCGAGATTCTTCGCGCGATCGCCCTCGCGGCCAGCCCTGCCAAACTTCTCCTGAACTCAAACGCAGACATCGCCATTGCTACGGGCGCCCACGGCGTCCATCTCCCCTCGGGGGCTCACGAGCTTTCCCCCGCGGAGGTTCGCGGCCTGTACGCCGAAGCTGGGCTCCCGGCACCGATCGTCACCGTCTCATGTCACACGCTGGAAGAAGTCCGCCGCGCCCGTGACCACCAGGTGGACGGCATCCTGTTCGCTCCGGTCTTCGAAAAAGCCGTTGGCGGCAAGATTGTGACTGCGGGCCGTGGCCTGGAACTGCTCCACGCTGCCTGCCTCGCGGCCTCGCCCACGCCGGTGTATGCGCTGGGGGGCGTCACGCTCCAGAACGCCAGCTCGTGCCTGGATGCCGGGGCTGAAGGCATCGCAGGCATTCGCCTGTTCCACGATATTTAGAAGGTTGTACTGACCGTCAGCCGGAACGTCTTACGCGGCTCACGCAGAATGTAGTCCGCGCCGTAGAACTGTAGCGCCTGCGCGTAGCTGAACTGTCCCGCTCCGTTGGTGGGGAAGTAGCTCTTGAAGACATTGACGGCATCCGGCCCGGAGTTCGGAACTGCAAGCTTCTGTGGGATGTCCTCATACAACCGCAGTGAGTTATACGCGTAAAAGATGCGGAACGGAGCGTTGACGATCGGCAGAATCACCTGCAGTTCGGCGCCGTTCGACATGCGCGGCACATAGTTGGTGCCTGGGACAATCGACAAAAACTTCGGGAACGAGACCGACTGGCCACCGAAGCAGGCACCGTTGATGATAGTCGGGCATCCGTACTGTGGACCAGCGATCAGCGCTTGACCAGCATCGCTCTGCCTCAACTGGCCCGGTAGTGCGTCGAACGTCATACCGAAGTCGGTGAAGAACGCGAACGTTACCTGGTTCACGATTGGAATGCGGTATTCCAAGTTGGTGACCAGCTGCGTATCGCCGCCGATTGAGACCATGCGGTAGATCGGCAGCGGAATCACTACGTTGCCAAGCGCAGGATTGGCCGCATTCAGCGGAACCGATGTCCCGTCCGGATTCGTCAGAGTGAAATCGATCTTGTTCGGAATAAAGACGTACGGCCCGACCGAGCGAGTATCGAATCCGCGAAGATCCTGCTCGCCGCCGCTATAGAAACGGTGCGTCGGCGGGGCGACCTCGCCACCAAAGCCGCTTATGTGGGCTAACTGAATCCTGTAACCCAGGACATTTCTGCCATCGCGATTGACTTTCAACCCTTTCATCGGGAAGAACTGACGATAGCTGGCGATGGGCGAGATGTACTTCACGTTGCCGCCCACACCGGCGACCTGCACGGAGACGTTGAAGTCCTTGCCGTGATGGGGACCAACTGCGCGATCCAGAGTGGAGAACGAGAAGCTGGGAGTGACCACCGACGTAATGATTCCGCTCAGCTGGTTCTGCCCCGCAACGCCGGACCGGAATGCGAGCGACTGGAAGACGTTGGTGGTGTTCTGATTGAAGGTGGTGACAGAAGAGCGCGACAACGAGTAGGACAACCCAATGCGCGCTACACCGCTCCTGGCAAACAGATGTCGCAGCGGCTCGCTCGCTGATAGAGTCAGTCCGGTCGTCGACTGGTTATAGTTCGTCAGCAGCGACTGTTGCGCCGCCGACAGATTCCCGACTGCTCCGGTCGTCGACTGGCTCTTCGACGGGTTGAAGTCATACTTGGTGGCAAACACCTGCGCCCCGACCGTAATCGGCTTGTCCCGCAGGTAAGGCTCCGTGAATCCGAAGCTGATCGTGCGCGACAGGTCGCCGATGTTCGCTTGCACCGAAAGAGTCTCGCCGAGCCCAAGGAAGTTGTTGGTCTCATAGTTCAACCCGATGAAGGTTCCCGACAGGCCGCTGATTCCGCCGTTCAGGCCGATCGAGTTCTTACCCTTTTCCTTCAGCTTCAGCAGCAGATCGACGGTTCCGTCTTCCGTATTCTGGCGGCTCTCGGAGTCCTGCTCCGCCTTCAACGTCTCGAAGTAATTCAACTGGTTCAGGCGCAGAATCGAGAGGTCCCACAGTTGGGAGTTGTAGACCTGTCCTTCTTCCAGCAGCAGTTCGCGGCGGATGACCTTGTCGCGCGTGATGGTATTTCCCTGGAACTCAATGCGCGAAACGTAGAACGGCTTGCCTTCGTCGATGTCGATATTGAGCGTAATGGTCTTCTTGGCGTCGTCGATTGCCGGCACCGGATTTCCGACCATGTTGATGTAGCCCAATGCTCCATACGACTTGCGGAGCTGATCAAGCCCCTTGCTGAATTGGGTGCGATTGAAGTATTCGCCGTCCTTCTGAGTGAACTGCGAACGCAGCGCCTTCACATTGGGAACGTGCGTGTTTCCGGTGAAGGTGATGCCTGCGAGCCGATAGCGTTCGCCCTCTTCGACCGGCATCAGGATATCGATCCGCTTGCCCTTGGACGGCCGCAGCGTGAACGGATTCAACCCGCCGGCGTCGCGGACGTGTGTGGTTGGCTCGCCGGTCTGGGCCTTGAAGTATCCGCGGTCCTGATAGGCCGCCCGAACCCGCTCCGTATCTTCATCCAGCTTGCTTGCGTCAAAGGTTCGCGCAAACAGGTTCTCGAGGATGATCGAGTGCGGAATGCCGATCGGCTTCAGATTCTTCATCGCCGCTCGAAGGGTGCGATCGCTCAGGTTGGCATTGCCCTGGAACGCAATCTTGCCAACCTTCACGGTCGGACCTTCTTTGATATTGAAGGTAATGGCCACCGACGCCGGTGGAATCTTCTTGACCTCAGGCGTAATGGTCGAGAACTGGTGCCCGTGCTCGGCCAGCAGGTCCTTCAGGACTACGACGGCCCGGGCAATCTTGGTTGCGTCGTACTGGCTCTCCACCGAAAGGGGAACCTTTGCCTTCTTGAAGCGGTCCAGGACGTCGGACTGCGTCACCGCATTGAGTCCCTTGTAGTTAATCTCGCGGATGGTCGGCTTTTCTTGCACATAAATGATGAGCTGTACGCACTTTGGCGTGTCGACCCGTTCGATCTGAACGTTTTCAAAGTAGCCGGTGTTCCAAAGTGAGTTGAAGTCCCGCTCCACCACCAGCGGGTCATATAGGTCGTTCTGACGGCTAAAGAGACGTGCCAGCACCGACTCCTTGGGGATTCGCCGATTACCTATAACCTGTGGCTGACAAAGAGTTTCCACTCCCTGTGACGAGATCGGGGCCGTGGCTGCACTCGGGGAAACCTGAGCAGGAAGGGACGAGGCGGCAGTCAGCACAACAGCGAACAGGAACGCAGCATGAGCAATGCAGGTGCGGCTGGAGCGCGTGCACACAGGTTTGGCCTTGCATTTCAGGGAGCTTCCGCTCTCTCGATTCACGGTAAAGATACGCACACCCTCACTGCTCTAAAAATGACACTCCGCCATCACATCAAGCGAAGCTTTGATTATATGGGAGCGGGAAGCGGTTAGCGAGTTCGCCCCTTGGTTCTGCGTTGCATCTGACTCCGAATTAAGCCCTTTATAACCATTAGACGTAGGCCTAAAGCATCCCTCTCCCCACTTCCTCAGATTTTTGGATAGAGGGCCACTCGTGCGCGTATTCTGCAGACGCACTCCATCTCAAATATGAGGCGGCAACAGGATGCACAAGCAGCTTCAAGGGGCCCAGCGGCTCGCAACGGTTGCCATCGCGATCTTTTGGACCGTCTGTTGGGCCACGCTGGCGTCTGCCCCGACGGCCCATGCGCAGACTTACGACGTCGTCATTAAGAATGGCCGCGTGCTCGACCCTGAATCGGGTCTGGATGGGATCCGCAATGTCGGGATTATCGGTAGTCGCATCGCAGAAATTTCAACGACTGCGCTCAACGGAAAGACTTTTATTGACGCGACCGGTCTGGTCGTTGCACCCGGGTTCATCGATCTGCACTCTCACGGACAAGACGCGGAGAACTATCGCTACAAGGCAATGGATGGGGTTACGACTGCTCTTGAACTTGAAGTGGGTGTGTGGCCCGTGCGTGAGTGGTACGCCGCGCGCGAAGGCAAAGCACTCATCAACTTCGGCGCGAGCAGCGGCCACATCCCCGTACGCATGAGAGTGATGAAAGACTCCGGCACCTTCCTGCCCCGGGACACCGCGATGACCGGGTCCGCCACGCCCAGCCAGCAGTCGGAGATCCTGGCTGATGTGGAAGAAGGCATGAAGCAGGGTGCGCTCGGCATCGGGATGGGGCTCGCCTATACCCCGAAGGTGATCCCGGAGGAGGCGTTGAACCTGTTCTACCTCGCGGCCAAATGGAAGCGGCCCGTGTTTGTGCACATGCGATATCCAGGCGCGTTGACGCCCGGTGTCGTGGACTCCATTCAGGAGATGATTGCTGACGCGGCCATCACGGGCGCTTCGGTCCACATCGTCCACATCAACAGTATGGCCAACGCGAAGACTCCTGAAGCGCTGAAGATGATTGAGGGAGCGCGCGCTCACGGCCTGGACATCACCACGGAGGCCTATCCCTATATCGCCGGAGCCACCCGGCTGGAGTCCAGCGTCTTCAACCCCGGTTGGCAGGAGCAATTGGGAATTACCTACTCCGACCTGATGTGGGTGGAGACCGGCGAGCGCCTGACCGAGGAATCGTTCAATCGCTATCGCAAACAGGGCGGGAGCGTGATCCTTTTCACCAACACGGAAGAGATGGTCCGCGTCGCCATGTCCGACCCTATTGTGATGATTGCAAGTGATGGTCTGCTGATCAATGGCGCCGGTCATCCTCGCAGCGCAGGCACCTACGCGCGTCTTCTCGGAGTCTGCGTCCGCGAACAAAAGGCCCTCACGCTGATGGAAGCGGTACGCCGTGCCTCACTCGCGCCTGCGCAACGGCTGGAAGCGTTTACTCCGCAGATGAAGAACAAGGGTCGCTTGAAGATTGGCGCTGACGCGGATATCGACGTCTTCGATCCCGCACAGGTAATCGACAAATCCACCTATCAGAAGCCTGCGCAGTACTCCTTCGGATTCCGCTACGTTCTGGTGGGCGGTAAGTTTGTGGTGCGCGATGGCAAATTGAACGAGACGGAGTTGCCGGGCAAGGGAATCGTCGCTCAGTAGGTCGAATGTCTCCGGATCAGCTCTCCAACTCCGAGGTGATCGTGAAATCGTGCGCAGAAGGGTCCCACCGAATTGTTAACACATTCGGCTGGCAGCACACCTGGCAGTCCTCGACGTACTGTTGCTTCGACCCCGCAGACTCGTCCACCGACGTCTCGACCCACTCCCCACATCCGGCGCACTGAAATGTCGCAGCGTACATCGCCGCCTCCACACCTTAGGCGAGCGCTCCGACACGGCTACCGCAAAGCACCTCGCCGAACAACTCGCTATTCACATTGCCTCCGGTGAGCACTGTCGCCACCCGCCCGCCACCGTTCGCTCGATCCTTTAGCAACGCCGCCAAACCGGCAGCACCCGCGCCCTCCGCCACGTTGTGCGTGTCCGCGAAGTACGCCCGCATCGCATCCTTCACCTCATCGTCATCGACCATGATGACGCGGTCCATCCCTGTCCTCATTACGTCAAGCGCATCCAGGTCAGGCTTTCGGCACGCCATCCCATCGGCGATCGCGGTTCGCGCCTCGTGTTCGATAGCCTCATTCGCCGCAAACGATAGCGCATAGGCAGGCGCGCCGCTCGATACGACTCCGACCACCTTCGTCGCGAGCCCAAGCGCATTGCGCACAGCAATTGTTCCGCACACCCCCGACCCCATGCCGATCGGCACATAGATCGTGTCCAGCTCCCTGCAGGCCGAAAACAGTTCGAGCGCATAGGTCGACACGCCGGTGACGATCCTGCGGTCGATGTTCGGTACACGATGCCATCCATTTTCATTTGCCAGACGTTCGGCATGCTCGCTCGCTGCTTGAAAGTCCTGGCCAAACTCCACCAGTTCCGCGCCCAGCGCCTGCATCGCCCGATTCTTCTCTGAGCTGTTGCCAAATGGCACGACGATTACCGGGTGAATTCCATGCTGCGTCGCCGCAAACGCGATCGACTGCCCATGATTCCCACGAGTGGCCGAGACGAGCGTTGTCACTTGCGGCTGTTCGCGCCGCAGCCAATCCGTGTAGACCAGACCACCCCGAACCTTGAACGCTCCGACCTGCGTGTGGTTCTCGTGCTTCACCCAGACTTCGGCACCCGCGCGCACGTTGAGCAGCGGCCAACTGTATTGGGGCGTCGGGGGAATGCTGCGGTAGATCAGCTGCGCCGCGCTCTCAATCTCGTTTAACCCAGGCAACAAAGCGTTCATCGCATCCCCTTGCTTCGATCCGCAACTCGCCGCGTTACTCTAACTCGCCAAGACCTTCCGCACCTCAACCAGCGTCGAGTAGAACGTAGGTCCGCCGCCGATGTCGGTCAGTGTCTCCGAAGTCAGCGCATTCACATTCGCTCCGTTCGCCGACAACTTGTTCCAGTCCAGCCGCGCCGCCACGACCCCGGCCGAAACGTGGCCATTCACTAATGCCTTAAGGGCCACGCTCCCGCGTCCGTTGAAGACCTCTACCTCATCGCCGGTCGTAATCTCTCGCGCGGAGGCGTCGGTTGTATGCATCTCCAGCACGCCCGCTGTACGCGACTCCATCCGCTGATGCTGCGGCAGATTCGCGAACGTCGTGTTCATATAGTTGTCCGCCTTGCGAGGCAAAAACTCCAGCGGGTACGCCCCCTCCGCGGCATGTGCCCGCGACTCCGTTGGAGCGGTAAATACTGGCACCGGCGTCAGCTCTCCCCGTCCACTCGGCGTTTTGAACCACTCCGGTTTGCTGAAGGGCAACACTTCGCCCGAAGCATCCACAGGCAAGTTCAGCGGAACATGGCCCTCACGCTCCAGCCGCTCGCGCGTGATCCCCGCAAACCACGAGTGCTCCGTCGTCAGAGCCTGATCGATCAGCTCATCCTCGCGATCGTCGAAGCACGCCTCGTCAAAACCCATTCGCCGGGCCAGCTCTCCGAACAGTGCAACGTTGCTCTTCGCCTCGCCCAGCGGTGCAATCGCCCGTTGGCTCACCTGCGCGAACAGATGACCGTACGCCCCCTGCACATCCTTGATCTCAAGAAACGTTGGCGCCGGCAGTAGCACGTCCGCATAGTCGGCCGTATCGGTGAAGAACTGCTCATGCACCACAACGAACAGGTCCTTGCGCCGCATTCCGCGCAAAACATCATTCTGGTTCGGCGCAATCGCCGCCGGATTCGAGTTGTAGACAAACATCGCTTTCACGGGCGGCCCATCTTCGGCATTACTGCCCAGCGAAGTCAGCGCTTGCCCCAGCTGACTCATATTCACCACTCGCGCCACGCGTCCCAGCGGGCTCGATTTCATCAGCTCCGGCATCTGCAGCGCATTCTGATTGAACGGAAACGATCCCGACGTAGACAGCTGCAGTCCACCGCCCTTGTACTTCCAGGCCCCGGTCAACAGCGGCAGCATGCACACCGCCCGCGCTGCGGTGCCGCCATTCTCGCTGCGCTGAATCCCGTAGTTCAACCGGATCGCCGCTGGTCCCTTCGAATCTCCACGTCCTGCAGTCGCATACGCCCGCGCCAGCCGGACAATCAACTGGGGCGACATTCCCGTAATCGCCGCCACCTTCTCGGGCGAGTGCTCCGGACGCAGCACATACGTCTTCAACTCATCGAAACCCGACGTGCATTGAGCCACATACTCGCGATCCTCGAGCCCCATGCTCAGGATCACATGCATCATTCCCAACGCCAGCGCGGTGTCGGTGCCGGGATTGATTGCGAGATGCTCGTCCGCCAGCGCAGCCGTGCGTGTCTTATAAGGATCGATCACCACCAGCTTCGCGCCACTCCGCCGCGCCTCTTCAATGAAGGGCCAGAGATGCACGTTGTTTCCGTGGACATTCGCGCCCCAGGCAATAATCAACCCGGCATGAGCGAAGTCCTGCGGCGGCGTCCCCAGTTTCACTCCATACACGCTAAGAAGAGCGGCCCCACCCGCAGTCGAACAGATCGTCCGATCGAGCTGCGAAGCCCCCAGCCGATAAAAGAAGCGCCGATCCATCGAGCCATATCCCAACTGCCCGATCGTCCCGGCATAGCTGTACGGCAGAATGCTCTCCGGCCCAAACTCCGCCGCAATTTTCTCTAGCCTCGCCGCAACCTCATCCAGAGCCTCGTCCCACGAGATGCGCTCAAACGCCTCTGCCTCGCGTCCCTGCTTTAGCGGCCCCTTCGGCACGCCAGGCTTCCGTCGCATCGGATACAGCAGCCGGTCAGGCGAATACACGCGGTCAAGATACTTCGCCACCTTGCCGCAAAGAAATCCCCGGGTCACCGGATGCGACGGATCACCCTGCATCTTAACCGCGCGCCCAGTCACTTCATCCACCGTCACCAGCACACCGCACGAGTCCGGACAGTCATGCGAACAGACCGCATGAACGACCTTCATCGCGTCCAAATGCGCACCCGGTTCCGTGGACGTTGTACCCATACTTTGATTCTAGTTCAGCTACGGGCTCTCGCCGCCGCAATCTCCGTTGTATGCTTCTGCCAAGACGTACTCCAAGACCGACTACACGACTGATTCCCATGGCCCACCACGTCTCCACCCCAGCCCGGCTCGAAGCCTTCTCCGACGGAGTTATCGCCGTCATCATCACCATCATGGTGCTCGAACTCAAGGTTCCCCACCAGGACGGGATCGCCGCCCTCCGCGCCGTTCTCCCCACGCTTTGCCTCTATCTCATTTCTTTTGCCTTCGTAGGCATCTATTGGATCAACCACCACCATCTCGTGCACCGGACCGAAGAGGCCGACGAACTTATCCTCTACGCCAACCTCGGCTTCCTCTTCTGCCTCTCGCTGCTGCCCTTCTTCACCTCCTACGTCCTGGAAAAGAAGATGGACCCCTACTCGGTCGCCATCTACATCGCGTCGATGATCGTGACTGGCTTCAGCTTTCTCATGCTCCGTCTTGCCATCGGCCGCCGCCTTCGCCACGCCGGCAAATTCGAGGCCGAGGACAAAGCCGTCGAGCGCAAGAACTGGCTCTCGCTCTTTGTCTATGTCATCGCGATCCCGCTGGCGTTCCAGCATCCGCGCTTATCCCTCGGCCTCGTCGCCTTCGTCACCGTCATCTGGATCACCCCTACCGCCGGCATCAAACCTCGCGAAGAGCATCCTCCTAACCGGCCCTGACGCTCGCACATCCGGTTCGTTTTAGGCCTCTCATCGACGGCTTCACCCGGCGACTCTTTATAATCACGTACCATCTGCGCTCCGATCGTCTACTATCAATCCGACCGGGGCCTCACTCACGTTCTATGAGACAGCCGTTCACTGAAGTGCCGAACCGTTCACCGAATTACCGAACCACCCAGCCCTCCTTGAGATCACTATGACCCTTCGTCTCTCTCTCCGTCTCGCCGCTCTCAGCCTCAGCCTCCTCACGCCCGCCATCCTCTCCGCGCAAACTCCCGACCCGCTCCACACTGCCTCGCGTCAGGAGCTCAGCATCATCAAGGTCCTCATCGCGCAGGAGAACGCCTGGAACAAGGGCGATCTCGCGGGCTTCGCCAGCAGCTTCAAAGACTCGCCCGACACTCTCGTCATTACCCACACGGTCTCCCGCGGCTTCACCGGCCTGCTCGATGAGTACAAGCGCGACTACCCCAGCAAAGCCGCCATGGGCACACTCTCTTACTCCGAACTCGAGGTCCATCCTCTCGACGAAAACTTCGCTGTCGTTATCGGCAAATACCGTCTGGAACGCGGTAAGAAGGACGGCGGCAACGCCGAGGGCCTCTTCTCGCTCGTCTTCGAAAACACGGACAACGGCTGGAAGATTATCGTCGATCACACCACCTAGCAACGGGCCGCACTTCAACTCCCACCCAATTCCCCGATCAGCTTCTCCAACTCCCACTGCATCTTTGCGTCCATACTCGAAAACAGAAAACCTGCGCCTCGCGTTCTGACCATTCGGCTCATCGCCTCGCATCGAAACACGGCATCGCCCACCCGAAAGACCATCTCCACCAACGTCCCCGGAGCAAGCTTTAGCCGCGCCTCAGTCTCGATGTAGCATCCACCGACGCTGACATCGAGCACCCGTCCTCGAAACAGCATCGTTCCGTCCTTCACCAGGACCTCGGCCCACGCATCAACGGCATAGCGCGTGTGCTGCCTGCGCTCCACCACTCCTTCGAGCGCGACTCCCCGCCGTTCCTGAAACTCGTCCAGTTCGTCCTCGTCCACTTGATCCCTGCCTAGTTCGTTCACGTCCGCCCCCGTTCTCAGGCCTTCTACCGAGCAGAAAGCACGTTCTTCCCTCATCGGCACAATCGCTGAAAACATAACTACTCTTTCAATTCGCGACCGCTCCCGTGTATCTTCGACGGTACAAAGGACAGTTCCCATGAGCCGGCCATCCCCTGCGATCTCCCGTCGTCAGTTCTTCACCATCAGCGCGGCCGCAACCGCCGCCGTCTGCCTCAAACCCACCGCACTGCTCGCCCAGGCAACATCGGACTTCATCACCAAGTCCCGCGCGGCAAACGCCAATAACAAGATCTCCCTGACTCCTCTCCGCCGCAACGTCACCTTCGTCGCCGGAGCCGGAGGAAACATCGCCGTCCTGACCGCCAAAGAGGGCAAACTCATCGTCGACTCCGGCTACTCCTCCTGCCAAAGCCAGCTCAACACCGCACTAGGCAGCATCAGCGCCGATCCCATCCAGGTCCTCATCAACACTCACTGGCATCTCGACCACACCGACGGCAACGAATGGATGCACTCTGCCGGCGCCACCATATGGGCCCACGAAAACACTCGCTACCGCATGACCGCCACCCAGCACATCGACGCATTCGACGCCACGTTCCCACCTGCTCCCGCCGGCGCCCTTCCGACGATCCTCGTCAACATCTACCGCACCCTGTCAGACGAGACCAACACCTTGAAGCTCAGCTACTACGAGCCCGCCCACACCGACACCGATATCTCGGTCTACTTCACCGAGGCCGACATCTTCCACTGCGGCGACACCTGGTTCAACGGCTTCTATCCCTTCATCGACTACTCCACCGGAGGCAGCATCAACGGCATGATTCGAGCGGCCGAAACCAACCTCGCCGCCGTCACCGACAAGACGATCATCATCCCCGGCCACGGCCCCATCGGCAACAAGGCCCAGCTCACTGAATTCCGCGACATGCTGGTCGGGACGCGCGACAGCGTCGCCAAGTTGAAAAAGGAAGGCAAATCTCTCGAAGAGACCATTGCCGCCAAACCCACCGCAGCATTCGACGAAAAGTGGAACAACGGGGGCATGAAAGCCGACGGCTACACCAGCCTCGTCTACCAGGGAGTCTAGGCTCCCAGAGTGCGCACAAAGACAAAGGGCCGAGCAACTATGCTCGACCCTGTTCTTTGTGCCGAAGGCGCTTCCCGCCCTACTCGCAGTAGCGCCCTGCGCGCAGTAGCTCAGACCGTCATGATCTCTTTTTCCTTCGCCTTGCACATCTCCTCGATGCGCTTGATCTCCGCGTCGGTCAACTGCTGAACCTCGTCATTCGCGCGCTTCTCGTCATCGGCGGAGATCAGCTTATCCTTGGCTGCTTTTTTGATGTGATCATTCCCATCGCGCCGCACATTCCGGATCGCTGTCTTGTGATCTTCCAGCGTCTTGTTCAGCTGCTTCACCACTTCCTTGCGGCGCTCTTCCGTCATCGGCGGTACCGGCACACGAATCACTTTGCCGTCGCTCATCGGGTTCAGGCCTGTGCCCGAAGTTCTGATCGCCTTCTCAATTGCGGACACCATTCCCATGTCGTACGGCTGCACCAGGATCAGAGTCGGCTCGGGCGTGCTCACCTGTCCCATCTGCGCCACCGGCGTGTCGGTGCCGTAGTAGTCCACCTTCACCTGGTCGAGCATGTGCACGTTCGCCCGGCCCGTTCGCGCTGCCAGCAGATGTCCACGGAAGTCCTCTACCGTGCTGTCCATCTTGGTCTTCAGCTGTTGGTGTATTCCCTTCAACGCTGCATTTCCTGCCATCCACGACGCCATACTGTCTCCTCTTACGCAATCGATATTTTACAGAGACGTTACCAACCGTGCGAGGCGAGCGCCAAAAATCGCAGCCTTACGATTCCCCGGCCTCCGGCTCCCTCTCGACTGGCCCCATTCCCAGACCGCGATTCGGCTTCTTCTTCCGAGACGGATAAACCTTCGCCGCAGCCGGAGGAGCGATCGCCTCCTTCACCAAAGCCTCAACCCCGCTCCAGTACTTCACATGCGCAGCCAAGGCAGTCGGCAGCTTCTGCCGCATCCGGCAATACCAAAGCGACCACTCCAGCTCTTTCGCGCTCTTGTTCTTAATCGCAGCTTCGATCCGAGTCAGTTCTGAGAATCGAGACATCTCTAACTCCCCAGCGCGCGCAACCGCCGGCAAGCCTCCGCCAGATCCTTATCCTTCTTCGCGAAGCAGAACCGCAACAAGTCCTCGCCGCGTCCTGAGCCCGGCGCAAAGAACGCCGATCCCGCCACCGAAGCCACACCCGTCTTCGCCAGCAGCGCTCTGGCCTTCTCCGCCGCAGTCGCCCCCGGCAGACCCTTCGCCGAAGCGAGCACGTAATACGCTCCATCCGGCACATGCGGCCTCATCCCGGCATCGCGAAGCGCGTCGACGATCATCGTCCGCTTTCCTTCATGCTCCCGC
>Ga0206911_1036_pt1 | contig 14680 bp, 16 predicted proteins | sample Alteio_BWOrgHeat_74_FD_152956 | JGI IMG/M metagenome (GOLD analysis project Ga0206911, IMG submission 152956) | Enriched cells from forest soil in Barre Woods Harvard Forest LTER site, Petersham, Massachusetts, United States -... | ecosystem: Environmental > Terrestrial > Soil > Temperate forest >...
TATATATTTATGTCTATTGTCATCCTAAATAAATGATAATCAATTTTTTGATTTTTTTTGTTTATTATATTTAATAATATAATAGACAAATTTGGTTTCTCTCACTTACTTGCTTTGAAAGAGTTGTCCACGACGACGGAATATCTGTCCGCGATTGGAATGAATTTGGACATGAGTAGTTGGATTAGGAATTGCTCGACTACGACCCTTGCGTCGTTGTCCTGCTACAAGCATGTCCTTTTGGGAGGAAAGCCACTCGGCTTGGCTTGTTCCTGAATTTTCTGTGAACATTGTTGTGGCAAGAAGCATAGCCATTTTGAATTGAACTGCTTGAGAGGTCGCCATTTGATTGGTTGATATTGTGACAATATCAGATGATCATATCCAAATATATTGAGCTGTTCAATTAGTTGCAATATTCAATTTTTTAAAAAGAATATTATCTGGAGATAATTTTTAAGCATATAAAGAAAAAAACGCACCTAATGCAAAGGTAGTGTTGTAAAAAGATAACGCTATCATAATAATTTTCATTGAAAAAGTCATTACTGTTGATTTTTGTAAAAATGGTACAATATTAAGATACATGATAGTGATCATCATCGTTGAATAAAAACCCAATGGAGTTTTTAGGTCTATCATTCCATCAATGAAACAGTGAGTAAGCGACCATATTAATGCAATTGGAATCCACAAAGTAGCCTCAACCAAGACTGTAATAAGTAATTTCCTCTTACCCTTCACACTTACTTTTTCAATTGATGTGTTTGCATGCAATACATCCAATAAGAGATAAGTTGGATCCAAGAGTAACTTTTTAACATCATATTTTTTTACAATGATCATCATTACAATAACAGCCGGGACAAGATCATAAAACCATGCCAAATCTTCTATTACCTCACTGATCTTCTTATTTACTAACAAATCATATATGAACCATATTACTGAAATGACAGTTGTGCCTTTTGCAATCATTGAATAACCATTCTTAACTTGTTCAGCAGAAAAATGGCTGGTAAATTCATTAACGGTAAATGCAAATAGTGTAAACATGACTGGGTTCTTGAAAAAAGAATCACAGAAACCCATTTTATTCAATAACATATTGTGGAAAATCCAAGCAAAAAATGCTAAGATGCCATACACTGCAATCTTTTTGTACAGCGCATTGCGTTCTTCTTTCGTCATTGTTGTTTTAAAGCTATTGAAATTACAATTTGATTAGCTTGTCAAATGCTTCACATTTCAATTTTTTCTGAATAAATAAAATGCACAATATTAATTATAATTAATATTGTACATTGGACTTCAATCCAATTCCTCCTCGTCTGGTGGTACTACGTGTAGAGGTGGTATGACAGGAGCATCTAACCATCCTGGTGGTGGCACCTCCCAACCATCTAACGCACCAGCCTCGGGATTCATCATCGCTGGAACAGGAGCTGGGACAGGAGGATCCTCTTCCTCTTCCTCCTCTTCTTCTTCCTCTTCTTCCTCTTCTTCCTCTTCATCCCTTGCTGGTGCTGGAGCATCTTCCTCGTCTCGAGGAACCTGTCGCTGGCGACTGATGGGAACCAATGAAACTGGCAAATCTCGTTCCCAAAAAACCTCTTCTTTGCACTCGATACCGAGCAACGATACAATCGATGCATTGAATGTTGGAAGGAATAACTGCTTGCCATCTGCTCCCAAATGACGTATGCGACCATCTCGTGCGAATGAAATCGAGAGCAACTCATTGCACACCGAACAAATGGGACGATGTGTGCCTTTCAATTTGGATGTTCCGCACAACATCACGATGTCTCGCAAATGCATGACGTGACCATCTTCCTTCACATCACATTCACACTTCATCTTGACCGTGACCTCGTCTTTGATGGTTTCGACATCCAACTTGTAACCAGCCGGTTCAAGTCCGATAGCCTTCAAGCGATCCAAACGATTCTCGTATTTCATGAGAAATTTGATTGATTCTCGGGAAATTTTTTCCATACGCCGACACATTTCCCGTGACAAATGCGATTTTCCAAAAGCCATATCAAATAATGTTCCCAAAAACTGTGACTGATTTTCAACTAGCGCACCTTCCTCACTAATGGAAAATGATTTGGCTTTGAAATCAGACAATTTCATTGCATCTCGCCATCCAAGAAAATCGATTGTTACATCATCGATTTCAGATACAAAATGAAATTTCAGATGAGGTGTTGAAAATCCATATTGAGTTTTCTCTGTGACGTCCTTGACAGATAACAACATGTAATCACCGATTTTCAAAGGAGGGAGCTTGCCAACTTCCACTGCAAATGTATAGAGTGAAAACTTCTGCAGAAACACCACAAATTCATTGCGTATCAGTTGCACATTGTTACGACCCTTCGCAACGAAATTTTTGTATGCAGCAACGTCAATGTCCTTGCCGACTGATGTTGGCACGCGACCCACAGACAACATGTTCATGCACGTGGCCAATGAACCAAAAATTTCTCCCATTTCGGTTCCGATTTCCTTTCGTGCAAATTCCAAAAGGAGATATGCAAGAATGAAACGTGCACGGATGATCTTGATGATGCCCATGTTCTTGATCGCATCGCGTGCCTCAATTGGATCGCATGGTGGTGTGGCTTGAGCCAATTTGAGCTGTGTTACTTCACATTGAAGCAATTCCGCACGGGCATTGGACTCGGCCAATTGACGCCGGAGCATTTCTACCTCGGTGATGGCAGCCATTGCTTGTGACAGGGTATGAAACCTGCTATAATACCACTCCAAATCTAAAGGATATTACAGTATGTTCACTATTTCAATTTTTTTATATGTTATTTATATATTAAATAATATATGACAAATAAAAAAATTGAAAAATTAAATTGAAACATTAAATTTCAAAAAATTTGATTGCAATATAAATAAATGTTTTAGTCAATTATTTTCAACTTTTTTCAATTAACTAGGGACAACTTTTTCAGTTTCAAGTGTAATCCATTCTTTCGCCCCTTCATTTTCAATGAGCAATTCCTTTTGTTTTGCCAATTCTATTTTCAAATTTATTAATTCTCCTAATTGTTTTCTCTCGCGAGCTTCAAGAATATCTACTTTTTCTTGTAATTCCTTTGCATGTTCCTCAATAATTCCATTTTGTTTGACATGTTCACAATTTCGTTTTTCTAATTTATCAATGTATGTAACCAAACTACCATATTGTGTTTCTAATAATGAAACATCTTCACGACTATTTTTGAATTTCTTCTTTAATTTCTTATTAGCGTTATTCATACGGTTGAGTTTTTTATTTAACATCGTAATATCATCTTCTAGACAATTCCTATCTGCCTCAAGTGAACCTATTTCGCATTCTAATCCTTTATTGCACACCAATAAATGATTTGTTTCCTTTTGGAGTAATTCTATATCAAACTCTAATACTTTATTATCTTGTTCCATGTTGTTTACTTCTTTTTGTAGTAATTTAATTTCTTCACTCATTACTTTCTTATGTTTCATTGAACGGATGAAGTTAGTTATAAAACGTTGTTTGTGTCTTTTAGACATTTTAATTAATTTTTCGATTTTCTTTTCGAGCGTATATATCACGCCATTTGATTTATCTTTTTCCTCCCTACTTTTTTGTAAAATATATTCTAAATAGTCGAGTTCACGTTGCTCAATTCGGTGTTTATCTTCAGTATTATCAAATAATCCCACTGATAAAACATCCAACCTTGCAATATTTTTAATTTCATGCAAATCAATATGATCATTTAAAAATAATTTGTACAAACAATCAGAATAAATTTCATCAGTAATAAGATATATTATTAATTGTATAATTTTCGGATCATCGGACTTAGCAGCACAAAAAATTAATTCATTACATACTGTTTCATATTCGAAAATTGGATTTTCCATATCATCTAGAAATGCTTCTATATTAGAAAATTGTTTCATATCTATCATTTTAATTAATTCCCAGGTTACATCAACCTCATTGTTTTTAATTTCGGTCGTCATTCCAAGTAATTAATATATATATTATAATTAAGATATTAACCGAGGAGCAATAGTTTTATAAATCAATTTTTTCTAATTAGAAAAATAAAGGATATTAACCGGAGACAATTTTTTTATTGTATATTTTAACATAAATTTTTACTAGAATTACGTCGTAAAAAATTCGCTAATTCTACCTTATTTTGGCTTTCGTAAAATGCTATTAGATCTTCAAGGGCATCTTGGTTTTTCCCCATTGCTAAAAGATAATATTTTTCTGCTAAATCCATTTTATTTTGCTCGTAATATAAGTCTGCTAACCTACCAAAACAATATTTGTCATTTTTTTTAATTCCTAAAAGATAATATTCTTCCGCCAATTCCTTTTTATTTTGATCATCATATAGATCTGCTAAACAACAAAGAGAGTCTATGTCACCTTGTTCAATTGCTATCTTATAATATTTTTCCGATAACTCATAATTTTTTTTCTCATAATGGTAATAGAGGCCTGTAGTATTATTTAAAAGTGCTTCACTGTAATTTTCTTTTATTTTTCCAGATATGATATCATTAATATTAGCAATTACATCATTTGTATAATTGTTCAAATCATCATCAAATAAATCATGTTTTGTATAAAAATCTTTAATTGATTTTATTGCTATTTCTCTTATTGAAAAATTTAAACCCATCTATTATTATAATATACCATATTGCATTAAATCATTTAAGATTATCAATACTTATGTTATTCAATTTTTATATATAATTTAATGCTTACAATTAAACATAAATCCATTCATTTTACATTTAAAGCAGACATTATTATTTTTTAAATAACAGTCAGCAATATGATTGATATAATTTGTTTTATAACCAAAATATTTTTTACAATTTTCACAATACCATGGTGTTATTGTTAATTCATTCCGTTGTATTTGACTTGATATTTTTTGATATTGATATGGTTTCTGTTGGGTATTATACTACTATCACTTTAACTTTCCAATCTTTCTACCCTATAGACAATTTTCCACTCTCCAATTCTCCTTACAGGTAGTCTTATTGTTTCGAAAAAGCCGAACCCTCTTTTATCTTTTTAGTTCATTTTCGTAATATTTCTGTTGGTTTAACATGAATTATTACTTTATGTCTGCTGGCTTCTCATATGTCCTTCATATTTACACCCCGTAGTATTTTTCCCCCAAGTCTCTTCTAGGTCTACAACTAACCCTAATATAGTTTCTTCCTATATTTCTTCTTTTTTAATTCTTTTTATCATAATGTTCCGGCTTCCGTTTACATCTCTATCGATTTTCTTCAAGCATCCATATTCGTCACAATTATATACTTCTTCTCCTTCTAATTCTTCTTTATAGTGTCCACAATTTGAGCATGTTTTCGTCGTGAAACTTTCATTTACGACTTCAACTTCTACTCCTTTTGTTTTCGCTTTATATATTAATCTTTCTAGGAATTTATAATGATTTAATGCTGATCCTATCCTTTTTGTCATTTTATCTATCTTCTTACTTCTTAATATTTTGCTCATCTCTAATTTTCCTATTATGATTATATCATAATTCTCTGTTAAATAATTAATGACTTTCCAGTGCATCTCTACTACTCGGTCTTTAATTATTCTTGTATATTTTTCTATCTTATTGTATTTTGATCTTTCTGGTATGTCCGGATTATTCATTATATTGTCCATCATTATTAATCTCATTCTTATCATTTCTACTAATTTCTTTCCTATTTTAATTAATTCATTATTTGATATTCCTGTAAATGGTGTTCTTATTCCTGCATCTATTCCTATATATTTCCCATTCTTACATCTTTTTTTAGCTTCTAAATCTTCAGGCACTAATAATCTAAATCTTCCTGTACTGCCTTCATAGTGTATTTTGACTGTTTTTTTTTCTAATTTATATTCTTCACCATCATATCTATATTTAATTGGACCAAAAATATGTGGACATAAATTATATTCTTCTGAATCCTTTTCAATTTCCAATATATACTCTGCACCTATCTCTATAATTTTATTAATTCGATTAGGTCTCCAATAACGAACACGAAATTTTTTGTTGTGTCCATTAAGAAAATTTTCCTTTGCGGATTTAAAAGCTGCTGAAGCTTGTTTAACTGCTGCATTAAGCATATGTGTTTTAATTTTAGTATCATAATTGAATAATTTAGTTTGTGAATTTAATAAAATATCTTCAGTAGTACTTTTAAGCACATAAGTACGGGTGTGTGTATGGTCAAAAATATGATCAATGTGTTTATCTAATTTATTGCGCCTCAAATTATATTTGTTGTAATCTGAATTTAAATTATGAATAAGGATATTTAAACATGTAATTTTATTCTTATGATCAATTATATCTTTCATAAGAATGTTTATTGTAATGAGATCAATAGAAGTTTTTTTCTTTTTATTATATTTATTCTTTAATTTAGTCAATAATTTCTTTTTATTCTTAATTAAGTTAGAGACATCTTTGTAGAGATGTGTTAATTTATCATTTAAAGCATAACATAATTTATTGATACGTTTAATTTCATGTAAAGATTCAATATTAAAATTTTTTTTAATATATTCGATAGTTTTATTATACATTAGCATGGTAGCATCAAACCAGGTATGAAAAATAAGTTGCTGAGATTGATTTAATAACATATCAATCTTAATGGTACGAATTAAGGGTTTAAATTCGGGAGGAGTAATATTAAATTGAACATCATTGCAAATAAGATTGTTGTCAGTTTGAGTATAGGAAAGTAAATCGAAACATGAATCAGTTTTAATAGATTTAAGACGGACAAAATAAGAAGGTAATAGAAGTTTGTCATGATGTAAAAGGACTTGATCATGTAGGGATAATTTTTCTTTTTCGAAATCATCATTATTATAAAATTTTTTCTTCTTTTTTTTTCGTATTTTATTCATACTATAATACATATATTATAACAAATCTTTAAGTAGTGAAAATTTTAAAATAATAAATTTTACAAATAATATTAAAATTAAAAAAAGTAATAAATAAAAAATATAGAAAAATGTATAAGAATGAAAGAAAAATGTATATAAAATATGAATATATACAATAAAACTTGATAAAAAAGTGTGACTAGTTACACACCCATTAACATCTTTTTGTGCATAACATTCTTTAGAAAAATGACTGTCATAACCACATTTAAAACATTTGTTTTGTGCATTTCTAATAATTCCAGTTAATACTTCTTTTTGTGCATTACTTAATTCAATATTTGCAAATGATCCTCCACGAACATTATCAATACCATATATACCCATTGTTTTTATTGTATATTTGTCCTCATCATATTCATCACAATTTTCGTGCATACTTAATACTTCTTTAAATGGATATAACTTTGTCCATGCAGAACCTAAATTCATAATATGGTCTTCTATTCGATGATCTAAATTATTTGTTTTACCTACATAATATTTATTATCAGATAATTTTAAAATATATATAACAATCATTAATAATATATATTGACAATTTTTTAAGTGAATTAAAAAATATTTTTGAATATATAAATATCTTAAGTATACATATATGAAATCATATTGCCTCAAGTGTAAAAAACAAACTGAAAGTGTTTCTCCAAAAAAACAACAAAGTCGTACCGGGAGAAACATGATATTAAGTAAATGCAAAACTTGCAACTCTAAAAAATCAACATTCACCAAATAAATTATAATGGATGTCAACGGATAAAGGAAAATTTGACAATTTTCCTTTATTTGAATAATAAAAATTGAAACCAATAATATATTCTAATAATCATCCTATAGTATTTTTTTCAAAATGGATTCAATAATAGAATCAACTAAAATTAATATTATTGATGCGATCAAAAAAGGAAATAGTTACAGAGTTGAACAAGAGATAAACAAATATTCAGATAAAATAAATAAAAAAAAATCAAAAAAATGGATAATGGATATTATTGATGCAAAAATACAAAAACAAATGCTATGTTCTAATAATGTAATGATTATTAAAAAAATGTTAAATATAATGAATGAATGTGATTATAATACTGATTGGAAAGACATATTTCATAAAATAGATGAATATACGCTTAAAATTTTAATAAGAGTTTTGACACAAGCCACATATGCACACACATATAGTGAATCATATTCAAGTTTTTTTGCCATTGTTCCATTTAAATATTTTGTACTTTTAAAAGATTTCATTAGTCATTACATAACAGATATAATTGGTAGAACTGATTTTAAAAAACAAATTGATAAAACAGATTTAAATATAATTTATTCAAATATCAAACAAAAGGAAAAGATAACAATTGATGATATTCTGCAAATTTATAATTATTCGTCGCATAACGACAATTGTATAATACTATTAAATAAAATCGTTGATAATATAACAAAAAAAAATGATAAAAATATAAATAAAAATATATTTATTTTAAATAATGTCATATTAAAATATATTGAAACTTATAAAAGTTATACAATTGTACATGATGAAAAAATAGGTTATCAATACATTTACGAATCAAATGGTTCAATCGAAAAAATATTATTGATTTTAAATATGATTGATTACACAGATATTCCAGAAAATGCTAAAGGAATAGCTGGTGAGAGAGTTATTGATCATTGTAACATACTAATAAATAGCGCTTATAAAAGACACTTCACAAAAATTATTGTAAGCATTGTACCTTTTATGAAAATATTTTCGATACCATTTAATTTACCTTTTATGACAGCAAATAGTAATATTATATTATGCTCTATTTATTCACTAAAAATAAATAACTATATGATTGATAATTTGAATAAATATATAATAAATTTAAAAAATGATAAGATAGGAAAAATAACATATGATAAATTAAAAACTATTGAAAAAAATGATTGTGACAAATTATACAATTTAATATCAGATTATTTAATTAGAGATGTTATCACAATTATTTATGATTATACTGGTTTTATTGAACATTATGAATTTACAAAATAATTGTAGCTGTATCATTAATAATAACAGTAAATGTTCCATTAGCGTTTTTAGTCCACGTCACTCGATTTTCACCAAATTCCATTGGATATGGACATGATCCATTCATTACCAATTGGATTCCACCCATATCGATTTGTAATGCCCCCCATGATTGTTTAGATATAACTGTGTCTCCCAATCGAATTTGGTTAGATGTTATTTCAAATGCTGATTTCTTTTCTTCAGGAATTAATACCACTTCTTTTCCTAATAAAAAGTTCCTCAGATTTTCATGATTTTCGCTATTCTTAAACAATGAAATGATTTTCACAATATCTTCATCTGTTGTGATTGGAATAGTAACAGGATATATTATTTTAATCATCTTTAATTGTTCAAGGTCGGTTTTACATAATTTAAGAATGTCAGTCAGTGTAACAATATTGATTTTATTGGAATTTTTAACAAGAAATTTAACCCAAATAGTAGTTAAATTAATTTTCTTCTTTTCTGATTCAGTTGCGGACAAAATTGTCAATAAGGAAGATGTATCATTTGCCTTTTCATCAATAAAAGTTATTTCCATCAAATCATTTTCAACGGTAGCATCGGAATTATGAAATTCATTCGTGATATTAAGAAGAATGTCAATAGTTAATTTGATACCATTTCTTTTATTAAATGTATTCCATTTTGTAAAAATTCCTTTTTTCCATGAGTCGCTTGAAAATTTTTTACTGATTGCTATGATAGTTTTATGACCAATAACTGGATTGTTGTTCATCCATTTTGTTACAATATCATTTCTCCATGATTCTGAAGAAAAATTATCAATTATATTCATCATCATATCAAAAGTAATTATTTTACCATACATCCATTTCGTAATAATATCATTCTTCCATGATTCTGAAGAAAACTTATTGATTATATTTATTATCATATCAAATGTAATTGTTTTACCATGCATCCATTTTGTAATAATATCATTTTTCCATGATTCTGAAGAAAATTGATTATGTCAGTCAACATATCAAAAGTAATTGTTTTACCATACATCCATTTCGCAATAATATCATTCTTCCATGATTCCGAAGAAAACTTATTGATTATGGTTATTATCATAGCAAAATTAATTGTTTTACCATACATCCATTTCGCAATAATATCATTCTTCCATGATTCTGAACTGAACTTATCAATTATCAGGAATATTGTTTCAAGATTGATTGTATTACAATACATCCATTTCATGATAATATCGTTTTTCCATGATTCGGAAGAAAACTTATCGATTATCATGAATATTGTTTCTAAATTGATTGTTTTACCATGCATCCACGCATAAACAACATCAGCTTTCCAACTTTCACTTCTCAGCACATTTAAACATGATGTTAAACAATCAAATTTATGTTCACCGCGTGTGATATGTGATTTATATTCGCTAACTATATCACTTTCCGTATTCCTTTTGTAATAACCAAGTTTAAAGCACGCCATTGCAATAATGTAATAGTAGTAATAGTAAATAGCCAAATTATTGGAGCTTGCAAATATATTATAGTTCAATTTTTTTTAGTTTATATGTTTATGATATTTTTTCGGCATTATTTCCTTCAAGAAATTCTTTTTAATAAAATCATAATGATTTTCTTTTTGAAAATTACCACAATTAAAATCTTCTACAATGTTTTTATATTCATTAATGACTTTTGCTAAAATTTCTTTTTTATCCTTCTTCTTTTGATACACGGAAATAAATTTATCATCATCAATATCAGTATCAACTTCGTTATCAATTGAATTTAATATTATTTCAATCATATCTTTGTTTTTTTCTTTCATTTCTCTTTCAATTGAATCATACAATTTATCCCTTGGATGACTATCAAATATTGTTTTCATATTTTCAGCTTCATTTGATGCCACTATCATAGTAGCCAGATTTTTAATAATAATCCATTCATTAATTCTTTTTTCGATTGGATCTTTACTATGAAGTGATTTCATAATACGATCAACTGCTTCTTGTAATTCATCATAATCAATTGAACTCATAATATTTGTTATTGTTATGGAACTAACAAATAAATTAAAATTGTTTATTTTTCAACTTTTGCACTCACCTCGTGAATCTCGTTGCACTCGGCGATCAACGATCGCTTTTAATAGTGTTAGTTAATATTATTAAATTACACAATTAAAAGCGAACAAATTCGCTGAGTGCAACGAGACATCCTATGCATGTGCCAAATAACTTAGGCCCTGTATGGCAAATATTTCATGAGAACAACACGATCATCCTCAAAAGCCTCAGGACCAATGAAACTCTTAAGGTGCATATCCTCATCATCAAGAACATACAATTTTCCGCTTGTTAACTTTGGTAGCAACTTTCGTACGACCGGACCTTTAGCCTTTCCTGCAGTGCACACAACTACAGGATTCGGAAAACCAAAAGCTTTAAGTTGCTCAATAGTTACTGAATAAGTTTCTTCAGTGCGATCTGTAACAAACACAATTGTCATTCCCTTTCGTTGCAGTTCAAGTAGAAGAGAAATATTTAATGGTTCACATTGAGTCCAACTAATTCCCTCAACGGTTTTTACAATTCCGCGTAATTTTGGATCCTTTCCCAAAGATCTTACATATTCCTGATGGTCGCCAGTATGCATGATTACAGTGAAATCAATGTCACAAACCATTACGGAAAATGGAAAAATAATTTTTTCCGTCTCTGCTACAGAAAGACCCAACTCATAAACACCTTGATTGTTGTGACGAATCAAATCATCTATTTCCACGAAATTCTTGATTTCACGAATCTCATATGATCGTTTCTTTTCATCGGCCATAGGAATTGCTACTGCACGTGGAACAACTGTAGTTGGTGGCGCCATCACTGCACGCGGAATAATTGTAAGTGTCATTTTGGAAGGGGAACGGGGATAATACGCGATCGGAGGGATTTTGTATTGTACTGGTCGAATTGTAACGGCTCGTATTCCAATTGCTTTCTTTTTTGCATGTGGATAATATGCGATCGGAGGGATTATGTGATGTGGTAGACCTCCGACTGGTGTATGTTTGTAATCCATGAACGATAGTATTCGCTATCGAAGTAATCTAATTATTAAAATTAATGGAATATATAAAGATTTGAAAATTCAATTTTTTTAATATTAAAATATATATATATTGTATATGCCAACAAATATACTAATAGAAAATGCCACTGCAGTAAATTCTATAGGAGTTAATTTCTTTGATGCTAACGGAAATGCCAACAGCGATTTTAGTAATGACAATGGACCCGACCATATAATAACTTCTGCTGAAGGAAGCCAATTATTTACCCAAAACCAAAATGCATTAGTAAGCTATCCACTTTTGGTAAGATTATACTGGTTAGCAACTGACAACACACCCTTTGCTAAAGCACTAAAAATTATCCAGGTAAAAATATTTAGTGCTGAAGATTTTGCGATTGTTCTTAAACAAAATTTAGATTATACAATTAAATCTAAAAAACGTGTTCAGGTTACTGCGAGTGTCCAACCATTTATTGTTATAAATAAAACAAATAGACCTGTTGCAGTCGTATTTGACGTGAATTCTGATGATCCAAGCCAAGTACCCGATGATTTTGTATTAAGAATTGGTGCTGATAAAATAGAAACTCGTACCATAAGAAAAAATTTTAATTCTCCCCTATTCGTACGTATACAATTTCCTGATATAATGCAAGAATTTACTAAAGAAATTACAGCAGATACTGCAACAATCACCATTAACTGTTGTGTGAGACGTGTTCAACTCTCTACACAACTTTATCCAACAATTATATTTGGACCTGAACCGAATAGGTCTCCACCTGGAGAATTTACACCGTTGAGACCATGTGACATAATTTCTACAGATCCATGTTGTGGTACACGATCAGGACTTAGATTTAACCTTGTCGGAGAAGATGTACTTGATACAGAAAATGATTTTGCAATTGTTGAACAAGATGGAGCAGAAATTGAAGAGGAAAATAGTGAAGATGATTTATAAATCATTCACTTCATGATTTTCGCTACACTTGGTGAACAGTTCTTCGCTTTTTATTTGCTTCCTTAATTCTTTCTGCTATTTTATATTCTAAATTTATTTTCCTTTCATTAACCAATGGCGGAACTGTAAATATTTCAATTGGTTTATAACGCGAAATTAATAATTTGTGTGCCATTACAGAATTTATAAAATAATAGTTATAATATATATTTTATAATATATATTATTCAATTTTCTTCAACCAATATCTCTTTTCTATAGATTTTTAACAAACCATTCTAAAAATTCTTTGATATGTTCGTCAACTGGCGGTTTATTAATATCTGCCAATTTGTGTAAAGTTTTACTAATAGCATCATGTTTAAATTCAACTCCTAATAAAGTTGATTGTATATCCTCAATCATAGCTGGATTTAGGCAATCACTGTAAATTTTAATTTGAGTTATTTTACCTTTTTCAGCTTCTATATTTACATCAATTGTGCCCCATGTGAATCTGGTTTCCATCTTGTATTTAAAATCGCAATTATTTCCATATCGCCAATCTTTTGATGTACGTTCATTCATGATATTATTCAACTCACTATTATTTTTATAATCACTTTCTTTAATATATTCAGTGGGTATAGCAACGCCATAATTGTCAGTAAAAGACTTTTTCAATGCATCACACCATTCCTCATATGTCACATCACGACCAACAATATCAGATACATTGGAAACTCTTGCCTCAACACTTGAAACGCCCTTACTTTCCATTTTGGCCTTATTCGGGGTCACATATTTTTTTAAATTTTGAAAATTAAGATTAAGTAACATTGTACCATGATGTAAAAATAAGTCACGTTCTAAACGAAATGCCGATCCTGAAATTTTTTTACCATCAACAGTTATGTCATTACGTCCGGTAGCTTCTGCATTAATACCAATTGTTTTTAATGCAGAAAGTAATATTTTATTATTATTATGTTTATTATCCATAAGACCTGGACTAACTATTGAAAAAATCGCATTGCCATAATCTTGATATACTGTTCCGCCACCACTTTTTCGACGAACTAGTTCCACATTGTCTTTTTGCATATTTGTTAAATTACATTCTTTGTATGGATTTTGATGCCGTCCAATGACAACATTTGGACTATTTCTCCATAAATATAATGTTGTTGCATCACAAGGATGTTTCCTATACATTAATTCTTCGTATGATAAGTTAAAAAATGGATTACTGCTTGTCGTTTGTAAAACTCTCACATTTTTTGATAATGTCCTTCCAATCGTTGAAATAATTTTTGCCATAATGTTTATATACGAATTACTTTATTAAAGCAATTCACATATTTAATAAATCAATTTTTCTCCAGTTATTATTCAGTTTAATTTTTTATTATATAAAAACCATTATTTTCTGCAAATTTTATAAATACCTCTATATCATCCTTCGTTGCATTAAAAATATTAAATCGTGCAATGTGTTTATCACAGTTCACTCTAAAATATGCCATTACATTAATATTATCGTCAGAAATTTTACAGTTTACATTAATATCAAAATCTGCATAATCAATTTTAATAATTTCAAGGACCTTATTAAAATCATC